>JGI994J12354_10001038_pt1 | contig 28188 bp, 24 predicted proteins | sample IntmicLarv3ML3BL_FD_12354 | JGI IMG/M metagenome (IMG submission 12354) | reverse complement strand
CCTGCTGCAAAGAAGCAGGCTGCTCAGCTGACGGAACTGGGCTTCGGCGGCTATCCCATTTGCATGGCGAAAACGCAGTACAGCTTCTCCGATGACCAGCAGCTGCTTGGCGCACCGAGCGGTTTCAAGGTGACGGTACGGAATCTCAAGGTTTCGGCGGGTGCAGGATTTATCGTGGCGCTCACCGGCGATATTATGACCATGCCGGGCTTACCGAAGGTGCCGTCTGCGGAGAAAATCGACGTGGACGAGGCCGGTAAAATCAGCGGTCTGTTCTAAAAAAGCGTGCCATCCTGCCGTTTCCCCTTTTTTCATCCTTTCCATGGGGAAGCGGCAGGTTTGCCACATAAGCAAGGAGAGATATCTATGGATTACACAAAGCAAAGCTGCGAGGGTTTCATTGATGTTCTCGCCTCCAAAGAGCCTGTTCCCGGCGGCGGTGGAGCTGCTGCACTGGTGGGGGCCGTCGGCGTTGCTCTGGGCAACATGGTGGGCAGCCTGACTCTGGGAAAGAAGAAGTACGCTGATGTGCAAGAGGACATTCTTGCGCTGAAAGCAAAGGCAGACCGGCTGCAAGCTGATCTGCTTGCCTTGGTTGCCAAGGATGCGGAATGTTTTGAGCCGCTGTCGAAGGCGTATGGTCTGCCAAACACAACAGAGGAAGAAAAAGCAAGCAAGGCGATTATCATGGAGAAGGCATTGGGCGAGGCGTGCATGGTGCCTTTGGAGATTATGGACAAATGCTGCGAGGCGATTGAGCTGCATCGGGAGTTTGCGGCGAAGGGGACGGCGATTGCCATCTCCGATGTGGGCTGCGGTGTGGCCTGCTGCAAGGCGGCGCTTCAGGCGGCGAGTCTGAATGTGTTTATCAACACGAAGTCGATGAAGAACCGCTCTTATGCGTCGGGCGTAAATCGGCATGTGAAAACGCAATTGGAGAAATATCTGGCGCTTGCGGATGAAATTTACGCACAGGTAGCTGTGCAATTCCAGTGAGGTGAGAAGATGGCGGAGTTATTAAAGGGCGCACCGGTTGCGGAGGCGCTGAATGAGGCATTGACCGAAAAGGTTGCCGCACTCAAGGAAAAGAGCATCACGCCGACGCTTGCTATTCTGCGTGTGGGCGAGCGCAGCGACGATATCTCCTACGAAAAAGGAGCCATGAAGCGCTGCGAAAAAGTGGGCGTGGCGGCGAGGCAAATCACGCTACCCGTTGACGTCAGTCAAGAAAACCTGATACAGGCGATTGAGTCACTCAATGCAGATACCACCGTACATGGTGTGCTCATGTTCCGGCCGCTGCCGAAGCACATAGACGAGGCGCTGGTGTGCAATGCGCTGGCACCTGAAAAGGATGTGGACGGCATCACGAGCGGCTCCATGGCGGGCGTGTTTGCCGGCACGGCGCTTGGCTATCCGCCCTGCACGCCGCAAGCCTGTATGGAGATATTGGACTACTACAACATTGAGACCAAGGGCAAGGCGGCGGTGGTGGTCGGCAGAAGTCTTGTGGTGGGAAAACCCGCTGCGATGATGCTCCTTGGCAAAAACGCCACTGTCACCGTCTGCCATACCCGCACGGACGATATGCCCGCTGTCTGCCGCACGGCGGATATCCTTGTAGTTGCCGCCGGTCGGGCGAAGATGGTGGATGAGAGCTATCTCTCTCCCGGTCAGATAGTCCTTGATGTGGGCATCAATGTGGATGAAGAGGCGAACCTCTGCGGCGATGTGGACTTCGGCAAGGCGGAGCCTGTCGTGGCGGCGATTACACCGGTACCCGGCGGAGTCGGCACTGTGACCACTTCTGTGCTGGTCAAGCATGTGGTCGCTGCCGCAGAGCGCAGCTTGGGAGGATAACATGGCGGAGGCGCAAAGTAATATTTTTACTGCTCCCGAGCTCATGTCCAACTATGTGGAGCTTGGAGTAAAGAAGGCGCAGAGGAAAACAAGCCATCTTCTTCTCCTGGGTTTCATGGCAGGAATCTTTATTGCATTCGGCGGTGTGGCGAGCAACACGGCCGTTCACGCCATTGCAAATCCCGGCGTTTCCAGACTGGTGAGCGGCGCCGTGTGGCCCATTGGGCTGGCGATTGTTATGCTGCTTGGCGGCGAGGTTTTTCTTGGCAATACCATGATGGTCGTGTCGCTGCTGGAGCGGCGAATCTCTATGCAGGCGATGCTGCGCAACTGGCTGCTGGTCTATATCGGAAATTTCTGCGGCGGGCTTCTGGTGAGCGCCCTAAACATCTTTTTCGGTCAGTTGAACTTCAACGGAGGAGCCTTGGCAGCCTATACCGTGAAGGTGGCAGTTGGAAAGATTTCCATTGGCTTTGGGCAGGCTGTCGGTAGTGGTATCCTTTGTAGTCTGCTTGTTTGCGCAGCGGTACTCTGTTCTCTCACCGCCAAGGATACGACAGGCCGAATTCTGGGCGCTTACATTCCCATCCTGTACTTCATTGTAGGCGGCTTTGACAATGCTGTTGCTAATATGTATTTGATTCCTGCAGGACTGATGGCACTGGCTCGCCCGGAGTATGCTGCGCTGGCCTCCGCTGCGGGAATCGACTTCTCTGGTCTTAGCTGGAGCAGTTATCTGTTTGCAAACCTGTTGCCGGTGAGTATCGGGAATTCCATTGCCGGAGCGGGGCTCGCTTCACTTCTTTGGTTCTGCCACAAAAAGGGGAAATGAACGTGGAAAAGTCTATGACCATCAAGCAGGCAATCGCCTACATCCACAGCACCTCATGGCTGGGCAGCCAGTTGGGGCTTTCCCGTATGGTTGAGCTTCTGGAGCAGCTTGGAAATCCGGAAAAGCAACTCAAATTTATCCACGTCGCCGGAACGAACGGCAAGGGCAGTACCTGCGTGATGCTCTCATCTATACTCACGGCGGCGGGGTACAAAGCAGGACTCTACACCTCGCCGTATATTCAGCGCTTCAACGAGCGCATCCAGATTGACGGTACATCGATTTCCGACGAGGACTTGATTGCTGTCACGCAGCAGGTGAAGGTGCATGCGGACGAGATGACCGACCCACCCACGGAGTTTGAGCTGGTCACCGTGATTGGATTGCTCCATTTTGCGCAGCAGGGCTGTGACCTTGTTGTTCTGGAGGTCGGTCTCGGCGGGCGGCTGGATGCCACGAATGTAATCCCGGTGCCGGAGGTGGCAGTCATCACGCCGATTGGACTTGACCACACGGCGGAGCTTGGCGGCACGCTGGAGAAAATCGCAGCGGAGAAGGCGGGCATCATCAAGCCGGCTGGCTGGGTGATACTCGCTCCGCAAGAGCCAGAGGTGGAGCAAGTTATCGTCTCCACCTGCATGGATCGGCAGGCGGTATTGAAGCAGGTGGATATCTGTGATGTCGTGCCGGAGAGCAGCGACTTGGACGGGCAGTGGTTTACCTATCAGAACGAGCTGCGCCTGCATCTACCGCTGCTGGGTGCGCATCAGCTGCAAAATGCAGCGACGGCGCTCAAGACGACTACCTGCCTGCGAGAGGCGGGATGGCTTATTCCTGATTCCGCAATTGCGGCAGGTTTGGAGGCTGTGCGCTGGCCCGGACGCTTCGAGCTTTTGCACAAACATCCAACTGTAATTGTGGACGGTGCCCACAATCCGCAGGGCGTGCAGACGCTTGTCGACGCACTGTCGGCGTATTTCCCCGACAAAAAGATTACCTTTGTTATGGGTGTGATGGCGGATAAGGATTACCGCAGCATGATTGCCCTGACAGCTCCGCTGGCGGAGCGCTACATTACGGTGATGCCGTCCAACACACGGGTGCTCAACACCTACGATTTGACCGTTGCAATCAGTGCATATTGCGAGGAGATTACCCTTTGCGGGCATCCGTTACACGGGCTTCGGGTGGCGATGGGGCAAGTATCCGAGGAGGACGTTATCTGTGTGTTCGGCTCATTATATATGATTGGAGAGATACGAGATTTTTTTAGCTAATACCCACTTTGCAGAGTAGGGCTGGTGCGTTAAGTGCTGACGGATGGGAGGTCGCCGTCGGACGAAGGGCAAGAAATTGCCTGCGTTACCAAACCCGCATCCGCTGCCACACAATAGAGGATTCCTCTAAGCGTGGCTTCAACACACGAAGGAGGAATTTCCAAATGAAACAACAGGTAAATGTAAAAAGACTGACCCAGGTTGCGATTTTGCTCGCCATTGAGATTGTGCTGTCCCGCTTCTGCTCCATCTCCACGCCGATTGCGAAAATAGGCTTTGCTTTCCTGCCGCTGTCCATCATCGCCATGCTCTACGGCCCGCTCTATGCGGGTTTTGCGGGTGCGGCGGCGGACTTTATCGGGGCGATGCTGTTTCCCATCGGCGCATTTTTCCCCGGCTTCACCCTCACCGCACTGCTCACGGGCGTGACTTACGGGCTGCTCCTGCACGAGCATGAAAAATCCACGTCCCGCATTGTGGCGAGCACGCTCATCAGCCAATTGGTGTTCAGCCTGGGGCTTAACACGGTCTGGCTGTGGATGATTACAGGGCGGGGATACATGGCGATTTTACCCACACGGGTGGCGCAATGCGTCGTAATGATTCCCATTCAAATTGTCGCCATGGGCATCGTGGGAAAGAAGCTAGAGCTGGCCAAGCCATATCTCCTGCATGCGAGAATGGGGTCGAAACGGGTGAGGTAAAGAAAACGGAGGGACGAGAATGAGCCAGAGCATCAAAGAGGAAAAAAGTGCGTTGCGCAAGGTTGTTGAAACGAGACGAAGGATGCTTGATTTTGAGGAGATTGCCTACTCAGACAGCTTGATTCGCTGTAACCTTGCCAAGCTCACGGAATATCAGCAGGCGGGTATGGTATTTGCATTTGTCAGCACCGCCGAAGAGGTGGACACCAAACGTCTCATATTGGATGCTCTCGCCTCTGGCAAGCGAATTTGTGTGCCGCGCTGCGCCGCCTTTGGTATCATGCACGCTTATGAAATCAAGAGCATGGACGACCTCCAGCCGGGCAAGTATGACATTCCCGAACCAAAGGAAAACTGCGCACGCATTGAGCCGGAGGAGATAGACTTCATGATTATTCCCTGCGTCACCTGCAACAAGAAGGGGCAGCGGCTCGGATACGGCGGCGGATTTTATGACCGCTATCTGGAGCATCTCACACAGACGCCCAAGGCGGTATTGTGCCGAGATTTTCTTCTGCGGGAGGACATTCCCATGGACAGTCACGATGTAACTATCGACGTGGTTGTGACAGATATGGGCGTGTACCGCCCAACGGATTAAAGCGAAAAACATGAGAACATGAAATAATATTAGGAGGACTACGATGATGAAACTCAAGGACAAGGTGGCGATTGTCACCGGAGCGAGCGCAGGCATGGGCCAGTCGATTGCAAGGCTGTTTGCAGAGGAGGGCGCAAGAGTTTTTGCACTGGCCCGTCGACTGGAGCTGCTAGAGGAAATGGCGAAGGTGGCCGCTGCGAAGGGGCAGACCATCATCCCCGTGAAGTGCGACATCGGAAACGATGCAGAGATTGAAGCGGCAGTGGCGCTCGCTGTCGAGCAGTATGGCACCGTTGATATTTTGATTAACAACGCAGGAATTTTGGACAATATGCTTCCCATTCATGAGTTGGATGATGAGATGTGGGACAGAGTGATGCAAATTAACCTCACAGGTCCCATGCGTATTACCCGCAGCGTTACCCGCATTATGCTGGAGAAGGGCAGCGGCTCCATCGTCAACGTCGCCTCCATCGGCGGGCTTCAGGGCGGCCGTGCGGGAGCGGCCTACACGGCCTCCAAGTTTGCTATCGTTGGCCTGACGAAAAACGTCGGCTTTATGTACGCCGACAAGGGCATTCGTTGCAATGCCATTTGCCCCGGCGGCGTGGCCACAGATATCGCCTCCGGCCTGACTGCGCCCAGCCGCATGGGCATCGAACGCACCTCTGCCGGAAAGGGTGCCAATCCTAGAATGGGACAACCAGAAGAAATCGCAACCGTTGCATTGTTCCTCGCTTCCGCTGACTCCAGCTTTATTAACGGCGAAACCATATTGGCCGATGGAGGCTGGGCCGCTTATTAATTAGAAAAGAGGGAATAAAATGAAGGATTATTTTGGTTACGAGGGCAAGGTCTGCGTTGTTACCGGAGCGGCCTCCGGTATGGGTAGGGCAGCAGCAGAAATGCTGGTTGACCTTGGTGCAGAGGTGTATGCGCTTGACTGGGCAGAAACCGACATTCCGGGCATCAAGACATTCATCTCCACGGATTTAAGCCAAAAGGCATCCATCGACGCAGCATTCGAGAAAATTCCTCAAGTAGTTGACAGATTTTTCGGCTGTGCCGGTGTGTCCGGTCAAAAGCATGATTACACGACGACTGTATCCATCAATTTCATTTCAAACAAGTACATCACGGAGGAGTATTTGTTGGAGCGGATGCCTGATTTGGGTGCAATTGCATACATCACCTCTGCCGGCGGATTGCGCTGGGAGCGGCCAGACAACATGGAAGGCTACCTACCCGTCGCCATTGCCGAGGGCTGGCAAGGCTGCCTCGATGCCATCGAAGCCTCCGGCTGCAAGGAGCAAGAGGGCAGATTTGGTTACGCCCTGTCCAAGCGGGCGCTCAACTACTATGTGGCCTATATTCTTTCCCAGTTTGCGCAGAAGAAAGTGCGTGTAAACGCCATCCTCCCCGGCGCAACACAGAGCGGGTTGACCGCTGATTTCGCAATCAACACAGGCGGCGTTGAAAATCTGATTAAGTACACAGGCTTTGCCCAGCGTTTGGCAGAGTCGAGAGAGATGGCCGAGCCGCTGGTGTATCTCAACAGCGACATGGCATCTTATATATCCGGCGTGCTGCTGGATATTGATTTTGGTATGAATATCAGAATGGTGGCTGGTCTTTCTCCTGACATGTACGGCAGAAGGTCTTAGCGCAACACACGCATAAAGCGGAATGCAAAGCAAGCCCGCTGCCTGCCAAAGGCGGGCGGCGGGCTTATCTCGCAGTTATTGATACTAGGTGGAAATTGAAAAAATGTGGGTATCCTTGAAGCTTGATATTAGTTTGAAAGGAAAAGATTGTAATGCAAAAAAGTATTTCGATTATGCTGGTTCTCGTCCTTGTTTTTTCCATGCTTACCGCCTGTGACACGCCGCCTCCCACCAGTCAAAGCCCTGCGCCTAGAGTAGAGGTGCCGCCGGAGGCAACGCCCGATGCGCCGACACCGTCCGGCGAGGCGTTAGATTTGCCCTTTACCCTGATTCCGCTGGAAGGCGCTGAGAATGTACGCGACCTCGGCGGATACATCGGCACTGACGGCAAAGCGGTCAACTTCAATGTGTTCATCCGCTCCGCCAAGCTCAATACGCTCACCGATGCCGACCAGAAGATTCTCTTTGAAGAGGTCGGCGTGGACTGCATCATCGACCTACGCAGCGCCAGTGAGGCCGGGCACTATCCCGACATTCATCCGGAGGGCGTAGACTATTACAGCATTTCCGTGCCCACCTATGGCGAAGGCGTGATTATCAATTCGCTGGCGGACATGTACATGGCGGCATTGGATATGGGTCAGGCTGAAATTCTTGCAATCATGGAAATTATGGCGAATCCGGAATATGAAACGATTCTGTTCCATTGCAATGCTGGTAAGGACAGAACCGGTGTCATTGCGATGCTCCTGCTTGGATTGGCGGGGGTGGATAACGACACAATCAGTGAGGATTATAAGTGGAGCGAGCAGTTTAATGAAAAAACCACTGCTGAAACCCTGGCTGAGCGCCCTGATTTAAAAGAATTTTTTGTCAAAACACCAAAGTACGAGATGCAAAGTACGCTGGAGTATTTGGACAGATATCACGGCGGAGCCGTGGCATACCTCACAGCCATTGGACTCGGACTGGAGCAGCAGCAGCTAATTATTGATAAAATGCTGGGCTAGATAATCTCGGATGAGGAGAGAGGAAATCTGAAGGATACCAACGACAACTTCCATCCTGTATATAATAATGTCGTAAAGAAGGGCACCCGATGAGGTGCCCTTCTTTTGATAAATTAATAAATGGGTATAAGAATTTATTTAAGCTGATGAGATATTTCACCATAGGTTACGACAGCGCAAAACGCTAAGCAGAAATAATTGCAAACTCGCACCTAGCTCATTCTGATTCTATCGCTTCACCAAAATCTTCCCAAAAATCTGCTTTCGCTGATAGTTGAAAGACTGCACCTGCGCAATCACGCTGTCGCCAATGGCAAAGTCGCTATCGTGGAGCATCTGCGTGTACCGACACAGCATCGTTACATCATCCGGCAAGGTAACAAACACACCACCGTTGTACTTGCCCGTAATCACGCCTTTTCTCCGAGAACCCACCGGATGCCGTTGGTCAGCAAGGTCAAATGGATTGGAGGTCGCCAGCTTCACGGACACTCTAAACGCATCCTCCTCCAACTCATATTCGGTCAAAACACAGCGCAGCTTCTGCCCAGGCGCAAATCGCTCCCGCAGGTCAGTGATGGAGGCATAGCTCATGTCGCTTGCCCGCAGCTCCATATCGTAGCCTTGACACTCCACGGTGCAAACGCTATTGCCCACACTCAACACATTGCCGGTTAGTATCTCTCCAAGTGTATGCCCCCGCCGTGCCACCTGAAAATACCGCCGCTTTGCCATCATGGCGAGTCTGCGGGAGGCAATGGCGCAGCTATTTTCCACATCCACGTCCAAAATCACATAGTCGATGTTGGCACCTACCATGTTGCGCATGACATGCTCGGCTTTCTCCGTGCCGGGCATCCACATCTCCGTTTCGGGGATGATGATTTTCACCCGATGCGGAACAAGAACCGCACATAGCACACTGCCAATCGAACCATTTCCCTGCTGAAAGCGGTTGGCATCTACGCCGATGATTTCACCCGTCAGGACGGAGTTGGAACGTTTGGAGGCGAGAAGGGTTTCCCACTCCTGCCGCTCCTCCGGCGTGAGGTGGCTGCCCAAACGCACACGGCTCGGCGGCGATGCGCTTTGCTGCGGCCGCTCGATTTCCTGCACCTCAGCTTCATCAGACTTATCGGGCGGAGCAGTGTCCTCTGCCTCAAGTAGGGCGGGTTCCTCTGTTGGTGTTTCCTCGACCTCCTCACCCAACTCCGTCAAAACGGCTACATCAGCATCTGCAGCCTTCTTGTTACGAGTTCGCTTTGGCTTTTCTTCTTCTGAAATCATTGTTTCTGCGTTTTCTTCCAGAACATCTTCTTTTTTCTTCGTTGCCATATTGAAGTCCTCATTTCGTCTAAATTTTTGTATCTAATGCCGCCGTCATAAGCGAGCATCACCACCCTCGAAGAAGCGGTGCTGCTCATCGGAGGGCACTGCAAAAACATGGGGAAGTGTCGTGTTGATTTTCCCCATCTGACGCTCATGCTCCAGCATGAAAATCACCATGCAGTCCGGCGGCTTGCTCTGCGCCAGTCTGGATAGTTGCACTTGCTCGCTGCCCTCCAGCACGAAAAGCACAGCGAAGCAGGCTGCCGCAGACTGCTCCACCACAAAGGTCAGCGTGAAGGGAAATTCCTCCACGGAAGCAGAGACAATCTTGCTACCGCCAATCTGAATCATAATGGACAGCGCTTGCAGCAGCTGCGGCTTCGGCGCTCTTGCCGAAAGCAACGGCCGGCACAGAACAGAATCGTCCAAGGCTATGAGCTTCTTCATGCGGATAAGCTGCTGTATCGTTTTCACTGCTAGCGGTTCGGGTAGGCGGCACTGCCGCAGAAATGAAACGGCATCCCTTCGCCGCAAGAAGGTGCATTGCCGCAGCAATCCCAGCAGCTTCTCCTGCTGCCAGGTCAGGAACATGGCGGATCACCTCCCCGCTCCAGCGTGTTGAGGTAGGCGTCGGTCATCAGCTCGCCCTCCGTCTCGGCAATGGCGTTGAAAATCACGGACATGATATAGCCCATGGAATTTTTCACCGTCCGACTGGTCTGCTTGAGCTTGTTGTCTGCATTTTGGAGAACAGCGGCATTCAGTCCGCCAAGCCGGCTGCGCACCCTGCTCTGCGGCAGACAGACGCTTCCGATGCGGAGACTGTCTGTGTAATAGAGCTGCTCAATGGCGGCACGGAACACCTCCGCCCGCTCCTGCGGAAATATCTCCAATGCACATGCTTCCAAAATTTCCTCCAGCCGTCCGTCATCGCAGACGGATTGACTGACATCAGTATCACTCCAATCAGTATGACTCACATCAGTATAACTGGTGTGCGCTTTCGGCAGGTCTTGACGTGCCGTTTCCGCACTTGCAGAGCGTCCGTTCCCGCAGCTCTTGACATGCGTATCCGACAGGTCTTGATGTGCCGAACCGGCACTTCTTGGCAGATCATACTCCGGCTCAGACACTGAAAAATCAGGGATTTCATCTGCATATAGAAGTGCCATTTCCGCATCTCCCATCTCAGAAGGCTGCTCCACCTCATGAAAGGGCGCACTGCCACCAACGATGGTAACATGCTCCACCTTGGCAAGATAAATCTGATTGGCCTCACCGCAGCCGCAACGTCGTTCCCAAATTAAATCAAGAGTGACCAATTCCTTCATGGACTCAATCACCTTGCGGTAGCTGACCTGCATTTCCACCGCCAGTGCTTTCCGTGTATAGATGATAAACACCTCGCCCTCCTGGTTGGTCCAGCCCTTGTAGGCTGAGAGCTGAAAGCGATTCAAAAGAAACGAATACGCCACTTTCGCCTCCAGTGAGAGCACCTGATAGCATGGGTCGGTAAACAGCCATCTCGGCATTTGCAGATGATAAAAGTTCTGCAGGTCGTATTGCTTGAGCAGGGGGAAATCAGGACGTTGCATCAATTTCGCTGCTTTCATATCTCTGTCTCCAATCAAAAGGCGTTCAGAACACGTTGCATACACCATCTTCGTTCACGCTGTCTGAGTCAGCCATTTACAGGTGCTTAACGATTCGCTCCAAACGCCGCAATATTTTTCGGGTCTATTTCCGTGCGTTTTTTCTCCTTGAGGGCGCCATAGCCAGTCGCTGCCTCTTCCGGCACAAGCTCCAATTGCGTATAGTCGGGGATATTGAGCTGTTCGAGGTCATCCTTGATGGAACCTCCGGCAGCCGCCTTCTTTGCCCGCACAGGCTTGGGCGCTGCTGTAACATGAGCTGTCTGTGGCATTGATGGCCGTGTTGGCTGCTTCTGCGATGTGCCTTCCTGCCGCCAGCGGGGGATGTAGTCCACGATTCTGGTTTCTTTGAGCGCCTCGAAGCCGGGTAGCTCTTCCGGAAACACCTTGTACAGCAGCATGGCGTTCTTGCCTCGAATCAGAACCATACACCGCCTGTTGTCCAGCCGCAGCACCTCATCCGGCAACATGAGCGCCCGCTGGGTATTGCTGCGGGTTTGGCTGTATGGACGGGTTGAACCGTAAATAGGGGAAAAGAGCGGCATCAACGGCATCTGGTTGTTCGTCACAGTAATCGTCGAGCTGCCAATCAGTTCGGAGAACAGCTTGGCACTGGTAATGTCATTGCAGCCGAGATAAATCTTGGTATCGATAGAGCCGAGCTGGGTCTCCCACTCCTTGCCCTGATAGCGATGCTGATACTGGGAAATAGATTGCGCAATAATTTGCACATTCATGTTAAAGCCGCGTACGGAGGCCAGCACCTCGCTCATGTTATCGAGATAGCCGATGTTGCAATACTCATCCAAGCAGAAATTCACTGTCACAGGCAAGCGGCCACGCACACCATGCAGACGGGCATAGTCCGAAAGTCGGGGGAACATGAGCGAGAAGAACAGAGAGGACAGGAAACGGTAGGCGCTGTCCTGCGCTGAAATAATGACGAAGTAGACGCAGGGCTTCTGACCCGGCAGGAGCATGTCAATGTCATGATTTCTTGTGATGGTATCGACCAGCTGATTCTGGTAGACGGCAAGCCGGTTGCCGAGGCCGGTGGCGATATTGCCCCACAAATTCTCTTTCGCCTTGAGGAACAAGCCATGCGGCCCTTTTGCCGGATGACCGTGCGGCAGGGCGGACAATGCACTGTTAATCTGGTTGATGCTCTGCTCCGCCAGCATCCGGTACACATCGCCAAGGGAGCGCTGCTCCATGGGCAGCAGCTCACCGGTACGATCGTCACGGAGATTGACAACATAGTGAATGAGCGCCATGAGCAGATTCAGCTCAGATCGGCTCCAGAAGTCGTCCGCCTCTTTCGGGCCGGAGGTGTTCTTGATGATGGTGTTCGCCACCGTCTGCACCAGCTGCGGCTCTTCGTCCAGACCATGGAAACAGTTCCAGCCGTCCGAATGAGCCATGTCGAGGAAGTTGCAGGCTTTCACGTAATAGCCGCTGTCAAGAAAGTGCCGGGAGAGCATGGAAAAAAGCTCGCCCTTCGGATCGGTTAGAATTAAGCTTTCCTTTCGGGCACAGCAGCGCAGGGCAAATGGGATGACAAATCCACGGGTCTTGTAGGAGCCGGGTGCGCCGACAACGAGGATATTATTGTTGAGCCCCTGCACCTCCATATGAGAAATGTATTCGGCGTACTTATCATCGTCGTCCGGCTTATCCTTGTGTTTACCCAAAATCGTACCGGTGCCGTCCGCCAGCTTTCCGACCTCCAGAAAAGCAGAGGCTTCTTTGGGCGTCATAAACTTCGCCGTACCGTGGGTCCCGTCCGGCAGAATGTCAAAGCCTCGCTCATCACGGATGAACTTGTAACCGGAGAAGAAGATGTAGCCCTTTTTCGTAATGAGGCAAAAGAGAAGAACAGAGACCGCCGTTATGACAAGTCCTGTTCCTGTGAATATCGCAAAGATATTGCGAAATGGATGGAACACCCAAATGGACTCCACCGGCTCCGTGCCGAAGGTGGCCTCGATGCCGAGGGCGATGGAGTTAATCACCATGCCGTAAAAGTAGAGTGCAATCAGCGCCGTCGGGAGATAAAAGCCCAGCTTGCCCTTCGTGCGGGAGAGCTGTTTGCCAAAGCGCTTGATGATTCTGTCCTCCACTTTTCCAATGGCCGCAGACAGCCTAAACATGGATATACGCCCCCGCTTCTGTTTGGACGGGTTCGCAGGCCGGTGTATGCAATGCTCCGAATTCCCCAAGCTGTTCCGCTTGGAACGAGAGCAGCTTCACACCCACCTTCGGCAACAGCTTGTCATAGACAGCGAATTGTTCCTCCAGCACGACCACACTCACAATATCATGCATTTGCAGACCCAACCGCACGAACCGTTCCACACGCCCCACATCCATGTCAGCGCCCAGCATCAGCGGACAGTCATTGAGATAGCCGTCCAGCCAATCTTCTGTCACCGGCATCCAGCCGCCCTCACCCAGCAGCTTATTGAGTATCAGCCGCCGGTAGCCGTCATGCTTCATCATCGCCAGTTGCTTGGCGCCAACTTCATCACAGGAGAGCAGATGGACAGGGACAGGAGCTTCCCGATAGGCTTTGGAATAGGACATAGTTTTGTTCTTGCTCTCGGTTTCCTTTTTGTTCAGCTCATACGCAATCGCCTTGTAGGAGACACCTGCAAAAACCAGAGCAAGAGGAATATCCGGCGGAAGGCGAAACACAGGAAGCAGTGCATGGAACAGCGCCAGCTCATGGGCAAGATGAAAGCCGCTGGAGGCTCCCGTCACATAGAATATCATATAGACGGTATCTCCCCAGTGGGCGAAGGCGGCGCATTGGGAGGCGTTGAGCATCTGACGATGCTTTTGGTTTCGTAACGGCAGGGAAGTCATGATACTCGGCGAGTGATGCAGATTCAGTGATGCGGCTTGTGCAATTCCTGCCCCGGCTCGCAGGGCAGTGAGGGCTATTTCGGCATACGACGCCATGCGTCGTGGCGTCGGGTCGTCGAGGGTATAGTTTCGTGTTCGACGTACAGGAATACTGCGCTGAGCCAGTGTCCGTTGCGATAAGGCATCGAAATAGAGAAGCTCACCTTTCTTGCCGAACCGTGCCGTCATCTTAGAAAAAAGCAGGTGATGGGCGGCGGCCGTCAAGCTGGGGGAAAAAGCAAAGCGCTTGAGCGCAGAAAGCGGCACAAACCGGTGCTGTTCAATCATACGAAGCAGGAGCAAATCATTGCTGTCAAGGAGCATATGCGTCACCTCACTTTCCGTTCTAATACAAGTGCTTACATAGGAGGGGTAACATTCCAAAATAATACCTAATGGGTAGACCGCCCGCCAGTCCTGACACTCCAAGTCTTTGAAGATGGTGGCGGCTGTGTATTTTGCCCGATTCTTTTTCTCACAGCTTTTTCGCAGTCATTTTCCAAAATCATACACGGGCATCACTCAATGGAAAGTCCGCAATTGCGCATGTAAAAGTAGTCGTCCGCCTGCCATTGAGGGAGGATATAGATGTGACAGGCCGCCTCTTCCGACACCGTAGAGGTGAGTGCAAGATGGAGCGTAAACTGGTCATCATCGTCAAAGAGCCTTCCCTTGAGGACATTGGAAATCGCCCGCCAGCCCTTGTTATCCTGGTCGTAAATCTGCCGGTTCTCTGCGTTGCAGTGCTCGTCAATGACAAGCATCGCCTGTTCAAATCGAGGCAGTCCGCCATGCTCTGCTTCGTACCGGTCAAGTAAACACTTGATTGTGTCCACCAGATACGCAGGGGTCTTATACCGGCTCGGCGGGAGCAGGGTATTGAGCTTGATGTGCAGCCACTCCATTCCTGTCATGGAGATGGCGCCGGCGATATCCAAATGGCTATCAGCTTTGCTGTGACTGCCCCGCTCTGTCCTCGGCCGGTTTCGCTCGCAGAGGTTGCGCAGCTCCACGGTTGCCGCCTCCATGCTATGGCTTACCTTGTCTAAAATAGCAGCAAGCCGCACGTCATCCTTGGGCAGGGATTGGTACGCCATGAGGCTTCCCGTTGCCAAATAGGACTCATGGGCAAGCTGCTGGATGCGCTCAAAATCATCTTGCTTCATCTTCTCTTATCTCCTTTGTCATTTGAGTCAGCCGGTTCGCCCGGTCGGTGGGTGAGGTGGTGATGCACTCATACTCTTTCGGCGTGATATACACCGACACCGGCACATGATTATGCCCGATGCAAAGCAGGCCCTCACCTCGACGAAAGCGGGTAACCATGCGGACTTCTTCTTCGGTCAGGTTGAGCTTCTCCTGCACAAAGCGAGCTTCGTTTTCCTCCATCTGCATGATGAATTTGATGCGGCTGCTGTCCAGAATCGCCTTACCGTATTTGCCCTCCTCCAGCGCAAACATATCCGCCATGCCCTGCGTCGAGGTGATGGCAATGCCGCCGAGAGAGCGAATGACCTTCACCATCTCCACCACATAAGAGGCGGCAAGCTGATTGGAATTTGCACCGATTAAGCCCCACAGTTCATCCGTAATGAGGGCGGTGCGGAGATTGGAATACTGCACCCGCCCGTTGGCATCAACCACCGGCGTGCCGCTGGAGAGAATCACGTCGTTTGCAAAATCCGTCGCCCAGAAGATGCCCACCAGCTTCAAATCGTCCGGCATGGCAGAGGTATCTAGGACGATATTCTTGTTGTGAATATCCACGTTGGTCCTGCCGCCCATCGTCGCCGCAGAGCCAGAAACGAAGCGTTTGAGCACCACCGCCAGATGCTTTGTTTCGGCATTGTGATGCAGAATCTCATACCAATCCGGCAGGGTCGGCATCTCTTTTTTCTCGCCGCGTTCATCATACAGACTGGCGTTTTCAAAGGTGATGCCATACTTGCCAAAGCATTCCACCAGCGAAGTGTCGATATAGTTTTTGTCCTCCTCGGTGAGGTTCGGCTTGAGCAGGGTATAAAAAATAGTCAGCCTGGCGATTTTATCCGCCAGCAGACTATCCGCTCGCACTGATAATGCTTGATGCGCCATGCCCTCTAAGCTGCTGCGCCGAATCTCCATGATATTGATGCAGTCCGTGGAGGACGGCGCCAGCCGGATATATTGCCCGCCCAGCGTTTCACACAGCGGACGGTACTCATGCCCTTTCTTCGGTATGACGTAAATCACCTGCTTGCCCTGCTGGCGAATCCGTCCACCGAGGCTTTGCAGGGTCGAGGACTTGCCTGCGCCGCTGGAGCCAAAGACACCCACATTGCCGTTGAGGTATTTGTAGTCATTGAACAAGTCGATAAAGCAGGGCGATGAATTGTACATGCCCAATCCGAGGAACACGCCGCTGCGGTCGCTGATTTCAAAGGAGGCATACGGAAACGCCGCCGCCACGCCGGAGGTGAGGGCATTGCGCTTCGCCTTGCGTTCAATGTCGGCATCGAGGGCGCAGAGCGGCAGGAACGAGAGAAACGCCTGCTCATGCTTAAAGTCGCAGCGCTTAGCGAGCATGTCCCGTGCCACACAGAGGGTTTCCACCGCAGTAACACGCTGCTCTAAAGTTTGCGCATCTGCCGCCGTGACCTCAATGAGTGTGTACATATAATAGAATTCTTCGCCGTTTCGGTTGATGCCGTTTTTGAGATAGATGCCGGAATTGATGGCATCGTCCAGTTCCTCAAAGTCCTGTCTGGTATCCGCCACCTCCCGCATGCGTGCTCTGTTGAACATGGTCTTGTTGGAAATGTCGTTCAGAATACGCTCTCTGGACTGCCGACGGAGCTGAAAGCTCAAACTGATCCCCTCGCCCGCCTCGATGAGCGGAGCAAGCCAACCCCGCCCGACGACGGAGGCGTAGCCGTATCCCGCCACATAGAGGTAGGCGTGATAGATGCCATCGACTACGACATAATTTGAGGCGGTCAGGTCGGTGACAGGTGGTGCCAGCACATCCATGACCGTGGTTGCGCCCGCCTCCATCTGAAAGGGTTTCAGCTTCTTTCTCCACGGCAGATGCCGTTTTTTCTCCGCAGGCTGCTCCAGTTCATTGAGGTCGAAGGGCAGGCCCTCCTCGCTGTACACGCCATGCACATCCGTGAGCATATCGAACACGCCGGCGGGCAGCTTCACCCGCCGTGAGGTACTCTTGTTGATGATTTCATAAAACAGCTCTAAGAGGGCATTGTCTTCATATTCGGGTATCAGCACCTCCAAACCACACTGAGCGAGGTAGCGCATCGCCACATCGCCCACCTCGTTAAGTCTATGTGCAATGCTCGCAGGCGTGTTATCCCGTGCCTTCATGGCGGGTTCATAGGCGAAAGAGAGAAAGAAGCGATGCGTGATGGCCTCATTGGAAACAATGCCGCTGACCTCACTGATGTTGTCCTCAATCATCTCACGGCACATGGGATTGTCCTCCTGCGCCAGCGCCGCCTTTTGGCCGCTCACATACTGTTCTAAGTCAAACCGCTGACTCAATACCGTCGTTTGTAGATTGGGCGGCGAGATGCGCAGATAGGCGGCGAAGTCGGCAATGACCGCCTCGCTCTCTAGCAAAGAAAGCGTATTGAGGTTCATCGGCAGTAGCTCCAGAAGCTTCACATAGCGGTTATCCGCCGTAATGACAACGCCGCTGACAATATCCCGAACGGGAATCCATGCTTGCGCACTGTTCTGATAAGCCGCTTTGCTATTGTTTGCCGGTACGGCTCCGCCAAAGATGAGATTTTTCAAATTCACGCTGATACACCTCCCCTCGAAATGTTATCGCCCGCCGCCCCCGCCGCCACTGAAACAGGCAGCGCAGGAAGCGGGTCAGGCTGTCATCCCGCAGACCGATGAGGGCGAAGCCCACAAGAGGTACGGTCAGAAATATGGTGACAAAAATCTTCGTGGATAGCTCAAAGTGCAGGCAGTAAATGCAGAAAAACAGAGTAGGAACGCCCAACAGCACCGCCTCGATGGCATTGCGCACCTCGAAAAAGCCGAACAGCCGCCCGGCATCCGTGTAGTTTGCGGGGATATAGTAGATTGATTGATTCAAATGTTATCCGTCCTTTCGCATAGCTCGAATAGGCGCTTTCGGTTGCGCTGGAAATCCTGCGCCAGTCGTTGGTTTTCTTTACCTCTGGCATTGATGATATGCTGAAATGCAAGTTCGATGCGTTCTTTCAGTTCATTGGTGCGCTGATGAAATGTGTTTAACTCAATTTCACTGATGCGCTGCTGCGAAACGCCAGCTGCTTGCGCAAGCTCAGCCAGTGAAATGCCATAGACAAGGCGCAATCTTCTCATGTGATTCATGACACCACCCAGAACGGCCCGCCGGCGGCAGCGTCTCTGCGGGCTTCTCCTGTGACGATGCCCAGCGCCCATGTCTGATTGCTCCGATAGGTGCTGGCAGGATCGGCAACCAGAACCTCGCCGCTCTCTGTCATACCACGCAGAACGATGAAGTGCCCGCCGTTGGTGAAGTGACCCTTGCTCATGAGGGCAATCACCAGCTTCCCGTCTTGCAGTGCAGTGACCAGCGCCTTTTTATCCAGACCGATGCCTTCAACCTCCAGACCGTAATGAGCACAGGCGGCAGGGATGAGAGAGTGATAGCTCCCGTTTCCCTCGCAGCGGTGCCCGTTGCCCGCAGACCATTTCGCCACGTCCACCGGGTCAATGCGGTTGTTGATGAGGCTCGCTACCACAATGGCAACCGCAGTCGGCCCGCAGCCCTCCTCGCCGATGGTGCCACTTTTCCCATACAGGTGGTTGCACCAGCGCCGGTCGAACTGGTTGTAGTAGACCACCGGTGTTGCTACATCGGTGAGGACAAATTCTGACAGGTCAATCCCCTCGCCGTAGCCGGAGGTGTCCTGATATTGTGTATCCGCCATCGTGCTATATAGCACAGCCGCCCAGTTACGCTCCTCATTCGTAAAGCTCAATTTGTCCATGAGCCGCTGCGGGTCAAAGTCCTGAATATCTATGACCAGTATCCGCTTTTCTCCGTCCTCATTGCTTTCAACCCGCACGCTGGAGGACCAGAAGATTTTTGTGACCACAAGGCTGCGGACAGAGGACTCATCCATAGCGTATAAGTCCTGCCGATGGGCAACAGAGCAGATGGCGATAAACCAGTACAGATTGGTGTTGTCCATGAACGTGTTGACCTCCAGCTCGTTATATTCCTCGTTTTCCGAGGCGAGCTGAATGATTTCCTGAATGCGCTCTTGCGTTGCAGTGTCAATGACCTCATAAGCCGACTGCATAATCGCCGCCTTCTCCGTCATGGCGGCTACTTTTTCATCGCTTGCGGTAGCGAAACCAAAGAGCATATTAGGAATGGCTATGAAAATGAGTAGAGTTAAAATCAGGAGCGTCACAAGCGGTGCCAGCAGCAACGAAAGCACGCCACGGGCAGCGCCTGCGGCCGCTCCGGTAGGGCCGCCTTGCACAGCGCCCAGCGCTGCTTGCGCTATAATCGCCTTGAGGCGGGAGGGGGTTCTTTCATCGTTCATCATTCCTTCCTCCGCTTGCTTCTTCTGCTTTTCTGAGGCCCTGCCTTCGGAATTTCAGGAATGCGAGCCGTTGAGCGATTGAGCGTCTGCTGTGCTTGCGCATGATTCAAAGCGCTTTGCGGAGTTTGCCGTGCCGCTTGTGAAAAGCGGCTTTGTTCCTGCCGACCCTGCGAAGCAGAGCCCAGTTCCGCAGACTGGTTGCGAGGTGCAGTGGCATCATTCCTGCCATCCCTTACGGAACTGCTCGGACTGCTTGACGCATTTTGCGATACTACACTCCCATTCCTGCCCACCCCTTCGGGGCTTGTTGCTCCTCCTGTGGCGGCTACAAGCGGTGTTTTCCTGCTATCCCTTATCGAAGGCGGTGGCGCAGCAGAAGGCGACTGCGAGGCAGGAACATTCCTGCCATCCCTTACTTGACTCGGCCGCTCCGTGCCAGGCTGTGCCGGCGGCGAAGAAGCAAACGGATTTCTGCTATCCCTTTGGGAGATATTTTGTGTACTGGACTTGCTTTGCGCAGTAACGGCGGTATTCCTGCTATCCCTTGTCTGGGCTGCTTTCTGCGTGCCAGAAGTCGCACCTTGCGATTGCGGCGAGAACGGATTCCTGCTCACCCTTGCGGCATGAGTGGCCGCAGTTTGCTCATTGCCTTGTTGCGGCATTTTGCCATCTCGTGCTGTATTGGAAATGCTGGACTGCTGCACATTTTTTCCTGCCTGCATCTGGTTGGATTGAGATGACGTGTTGGTCGAGGCACTGCGCTGCGAAGCGGCGTTTCTCGTTCCTGCCTGTGAAATGCGGCTACTCTGAGAACTGCTCTCATTTTGCCCAAAGGCTTGACCGGCAATATTCCGTGGTGTCGTTCCGACCGGCGCTGGGTTCTGTGCGGATGCCGCTTGCGGCGACTGCGAATTTGAAGCAGAAACGTAGCTTGGTCGAGCGCCTTGATTGCCTGCTGCCCGCCGTGTTGAGATGGGTTGCCCACTCTGCTTACTCTGTGTCGGCGTGCCGTCGGCTGTCTGCGTGTGGTTTCCTTGCTCGTTGGCAGCGGTCTGCGCCTTTTGTGCATCCTGTGGATGCTGTGTTTTACTTTGCCACCACTTGGCTTGGCTGGCGCCGTTTGTCGATGCCTGTTGACCGCCGACTGCAGGTGCCTTGCCAAAGGAAGCCCCGACTCTGCTTCCCATACCACGCACTACCGCATAGGTGAGTGCTCCGGGGAAAGTTCTGCCAAGCCCCCCGCCGGTGATGGCAGGATTCAGGCCGATGCGACTGACTATTTCGTCAAACTTCTTCGCCACTCTGGTGATGCCGACAATCAGGATTGCCCACGGAACGGCATCCAGCCCTTCCGAGATATAGCCGAGAGCAGAGATGGTGGCTTTGAGAAATACCACATGGGAAATCATCATGACGCACATCGAAGCAAACATCCGCACCCAACCCCGAAAAATCTCCTTTGTGTTCTCCGAGCCACCCATAGAAAAGGCGAGTGGTGAGAACAGCACCAGAAACGAAACCAGCGCATAGCGTTCACCGAGCTCAACGAAAAGCTTGAACACATGCCAGATGATAATGATACCTATTATAATTGCCAGTAGCCATGCTGCACCAGTGCCGAAGCCATTGGCATCCGGCGTCGTGATGGTAACTGCCTCCGGAATTTGCAGTAGTTCAATCACGTTTTTTGTCATACCCAGCCCAATCTCGCAGATTTGACGGCTGCACAGAAGCAGGAACGAAAACAGGAATGTGCGGGTAAAGAGCAGTTTTGGGTCCTCACCCTCAATGCCAATGCCGGACACCATACTTTTCATCGCCTGAAACGCCAGATTGCCCAGCAGCAGCGCCCAACTGGTGATAAGTATGATTTGGAAAATATCCTCAAAGAGAGGAACAACGCTTATGAAGTAGCTCAAGTCCATCTGAAAGACACCCAAGAGGCTGTTTGAAACGTATTCGACCAGTTCTAAGCAAAGACTGTAAAGCCACTGGATGAGGCCCTGTATGATGCCTTCTAAAATTTCATTCACCCCCAACCGCCGAAGGCACATATCCCTTCCGGCTTATATAATGGTCTTATCTCCTTGACTCCGTGGTATGGTTTTGTTATAACATTGATGTAGATACTGAGGAGAGGAGATGCAGATTATGACGAACATCAACTCAACGACCGGCGAGTATTCAGCTGCACAGCTTGCGCTCTATGCGAAGCTGGCCGAAGCAGAAGTGGAGGCTGCAAGAGGCGAAACCGGAGCAGATTTTGATGTCTTTGCAAAGGAGCTGCGTGAGTCACTCCGGTCACGCTTTATCACGGCGTAAGCGTAGCCAGTCCGCTAAAGAGCGGCGAAACATAGGCAATAAAAGCGCCAATCCCGTTGATAATCACCCACGCCACCCAGATACGCCGCAGCCAGTCCCATGCCTGGTCCGTCTTATGCTGGTTGTTGGATACCTTAGCGCCAATGACAGCAACGGCACTCATGAGTCCGGCGAGCACCGTGCTGATGCCTGCAATTTGGGCATAGATATCCTTGATGATGCGACTGGCTGCTGTCCACATATCCTCTGCGGCATAGGCGCTCACCGGTAGCAGCATACCAAAAAGCAGTAGAAGCAGTACTGTGAGATAGATGCGATAACAGGTTTTCAAAAGAATACCTCCTTCTAAGAAGCGCCGCTCCGAAGTTATTACCTTCGGAGCGGCTTTTTGCGTTTAATAGCCCGTCTTGGGCAGCGTAGTCGGATGCTTGAAGTTGATAATGGTGGTAATCCACGAGCCATTGTTGCTCTCCCACTGGCTCATATAGCGGCCGCCTACATAGGCTCGATTCACGAAGGCGTAGCCATTCACAGTATTCGGCAACACCGAAACCGTCAAGGTTGGCTTGGTCACACTGGCGAAGCCGGCGGGAACCGTGCCGAAGTCCAACTTCACATCGGTGATTACTTCACCTGACATCAAAGGCACTGCGGCCAGATTGACTGAGTGATTGACTGTACTGAGTAAATCCTTCGCCAGTACACGGTAGTCATTCATGTTGGTCTTGTAGCTCACCGTGAAATACAGGCGGGCGTTGTAGGTGCCGGTGGTCAGGTAAGCGGCACGCACAGCCTCCACAGGCAGATGGTCGGACCAGTAGAAATTTTCCAGCGGGACATTGGAATTGTTTGAAACGGCAAAGTCATACCGCATCGAATCACCGGCCAGCACCTGCTGGTTGCCCACCTTCTGGATGGACACGCCGAGGAATGCACTACGGTTGAACACAGACTGCTTGATAATCTGCCCGCCGTATTCCAGATTGATGAGGTAGGGTGTCGGGTCAAGCTGACTATACGGCGGCGGTGTAACCTCCCGCACCACATAGCGCCCCAACGGCAACGCTCCGGAAGCAGCCACGCCTCTGGCATCGCTGCTGATATAGGCCACTACCTTTCCGCTGCGTTCCTCTGCAATCTCAAACACTGCCCCTTGCAGGGTGCTGCCCGCCGGTGTGCCTGTGATGGGATTGTAGTCCAGCGAGTATTTCAATATCTGGATTTGTCCCATCAACGGCTGGTTCTCCCATGTAATCCGATTGACCCTGCCTGTCTCCAGATAGACGGTTCGAATTTGCGTGTCCAGTTCGTAGCCTACTGCCTCAATCTCCTGCAAGAAGTATTTCCCCGCAGGGATTTTGTCGTCGGCGTTGATGTAAATATAGCCCGACTGGTCGCTGGTGTAGATGCCCAGCGGCTTCATATTTTTGTCCAGCAAAAGGAATTTTATATTCGGGACGCCTTCTTTGGTCACTGCATTGATTTTATGAAGCAGTATCTGCGTGGCCTTTTCGTTTCTCACCTGTACCGTGGTGGTCTGTCCTTTTTTCACCTCAAAATTGATGGGTGCCGGGTCGAGGATATAGCCGCTGTCGCCGACATCGGTTTCCACCAATGTGTACCAGCCCGGCTCAAGCATTACGGTGAAGCGGCCGTCACGGTTGGTTTCATAATGGCCCACATAAGCGCCGTTCATGTGTCGGATTTCAAACCGGATGCCCGGAATGCGAGTTCTACTGGAATCTGCATCGACCTTGATGACTTCAACGCCGCCAACGGGTTCGTTATAAAAAGTCAGCGTATAGAGCTTGTCTGCCTCTTTGATTTGAATGGAGTGTACTGTGCTGTCCAGCAGATAGCCGTCCTTAGCCTTCACCTCGGTGATGAGCAGCGTTGTGCCCGGCGTAAAAGTTTCGAGCAGGCGAATCTCGCCGTTGCTGTTGGTGGTGAAAATGCCGTTGCTGTTGCCGACAACACTGCCGTCGGCGTAGGTGATTTTATACTGCACGCCGGAGAGCAGCTCGTTACCAACACTGCCTCGCTTGGTGAGCAGAAGGCCGCCCTTCTTTTCGTTGTAGAGTACCATTTCATAAACGCTGTTGGCGTTGAGTTTGGCGGTGTGGACGGTTGAGTCTAAAACATAGCCGTCCTTCGCCTGAATCTCCTGCACCAGAAGTGTGGTGTTTGGTGGCAGGTCGGGAATGGAGATGGTGCCGTCGGCAGAGGTTTCAAAGATACCGCCGTTATCGCCGATGGCCTTGCCGGAGGAATCCGTAATCTTGAACAGCACGCCGCTCAGCGGCGTTGCTTTATCCATAGCATCCCGCTTGATGAGCAAAAAGCCCGGATTGCGCACGTTGCGGAAGGTCACTGTGATAATATCCTGATCGTTGCCGCTGACAAACACGGTCTGGATACTATCGGCGGAGAGTGCGTGCCCTGCAGGCGGGATTTTCTCCTCGATGATGTAATAGCCCCGCTTCAGCCCCGTAATAACATAGGTGCCGTTTTCTGTGGTGGTGTACTCACCGATGATGGTACCGCCGGAGCCGGACTGGTCGCCGCCCAAATACCGCACCTGAAAGACCATGCCGGGCAGCGGGAGGGGTGAGGCATCTGTGTTGAGCTTTTTGACGATGATAGCTGATAAGGGGGTATTGTCGAAATAGAGAGTTTTGCTGTCGTTGCCTCTGAGGTATACCTCCTGTGTAGCAGCGCCCTTAATGGCGTAGCCGTGGACAGGTTCCAGCTCCGTTACCTCGATGCGGCATTCCGACAGGTTCTCCAGCTTGATTTCACCTCGTTCATCCGTATAAAAAACACCAAGGTCGGTTTTCCCGCCCCCGGCATCATAGGTGAATATTTGGAACTTTGTGTGTGGAATTCTGTCGCCTGTGATGCTGTCCCGTTTCACAATAAGCAGATCGGGCGCTTTGTCGTTTTTATACTCAAACTCCAGCACCTGCGCACAGCCAGCCTCAACCACCACCGTGGTTACCTTGCTATTGAGCAAGTAGCCCTCTGTTGCGCCGGATTCAAATAGCTCATAGGTTCCAGCCGGAACAGACCGGAAGGTTACAATGCCATCCTTGTCGGAAACAGCAATGCGGTTTGTCATGGTGCCGCTGACGCTGCGCAGGGTAAATTCCGTACCCGTCAGCGGCTTTCCATCGGCAGAATCCGTTTTATGGACCACAATATCTGGTAGCTTCTGGTTATAGAAAACGAAGGGGGAGAGAGTCTGCCCCTTGCGAATCTCATTTTCCTGCCAGTTAGGTGTTGAGAGGAAGTGACCCTCCGGTGCAGCAATTTCCTCTATCCGCACTGTCCATGAGTCGTTGGCGGAATTGAGGAAGCTGCCATATTGGTCATAGGAAATGGTAATGACGCCATTGCTTCTGGTCGTGAAGGTGCCCAGCGTTGTTCCGTCAATCGTAACCTTGAACTGGGCGCCTGCCAGCGGCAGTTTACTTGCAGCGTCATACTTCTCCAGAATGATTTCGGGATATTCATAGTTAACGAACGTCACCTGATGATTGGTCACTGTGGTATCTGTGGCATTCACATAGATGCCCCTGCTGTACCCGTAGGTGGGAATCAAGTGCCCTGCCGGTGCGGTGCGTTCTACAAATTCATAGTATCCGCTTTTCACATCGTTCAAGATGGCAGTGCCTGTTGTGGAAGTGGTCAATGTGGTCAGCTTGATACCATTGAAGAACACATCGAACACGGCGCCGCCGAGACCGACGCTTCTATCATTCAGCTTTTGCAGAGTGATAGTATGCTTCCTGAAATTCTCAAAGACGAGAGGGCCGGAGCTGTGCGGAACGTAGTAGCCGCCATCGGCATAGCCAGTATCCACAACCCATTCCAGCCAGAGACGCAGATGCTGGGATTGCTCCGTCTTTTCGTAATTGGCGGGCGGCGTCTTTTCCGTCACAGTAAAAGAGCCGGGCAGGATATAATTCGGCGCTGCCGCATCCAGCCATTGCAGTTTTATGCTGCCGCTGGCGTCCGTGGTGATGTCCTTGCTGACATAGCTGCCGTTTTCTGCTGTGCCTGTGAGATTGAAGGTAGCGGGACCAATGCCTGCGCCGGTGGCCGCATCTATCTTCTGCAATACACTCTCCGGATCGGGACGCTCCAGCGTTCGGTTTAGAATGGGCGCACCGCCGTTGACTGTTACCGCAGTTGTCGGTGTGTTGTGGATGCTACCGTCAACGGCAACGGAGTAGACCGTGGTATCGAGCATGAGATTGCTGTCGCCGGTGCTGATTTCTTTGATGTAGAGGGTGGCACTTGAAACACCATCCTGAAGTTTGATTTCTCCCGAAGTGCTCCATTGGGAAGAGTCCGTCACAAACCGTCCCAACTCAATGCTGCACCCGGGGTTTGCGTACACGCCAAAGGTTGCCCCTGCCAAGGAGGAGCCATTTGCTGTTTTCTGGAGTTTAACGTAAACACCATGTTCAACTTGTACAATCCTTGCGTACGGCACTAAAATCGGCTGAATCGAAGAAGAATTTGTGTGATTATAAATGTGGAACACAAATTCACCCAAAGCACCTGCCTTGTATTCCGAAACGACCATTTGAATCAGCGCAAGCGATTCTGCTTGGGTGACGATTCCTCCCAGCGCCTTTGTTCGCTCGGTAGCAAGGATATTCTGCTGGGTTGCATTGGAATAATCCGTCAAGACTCCGGCCTGCGCAAGCCATAAAGCCGCCTGTACCCATGCCGCAGCCGTGGATTGTGTCCATGCGTCCCCACTCCATGTTCCGGCCGTCATATGATGGGCATACCATGAGAGGAACGGAGCCGCTGCTATTTGGCTGGCTGTGACTGTTTCGAGATAATCCCATTTGTTTGGCAACCCGTTTAAGGATAGGCCTGCACTATGGTCATAGCAAAAGCCAACGTAGGAATTTGTGTCGCCATTCAAGGTAACTGGAATATGGCGTAGAGTAACAGTATTGAGATAATCTGAATGATAGGTGCCAAAAATATCAATAGTTCCTATCTTGAGGGAATCCGGTGCATTTCCTGCAGCGCTTGCAGGAATAATGGATGCGGGAATCAAACTCATGATTGTGACGAATGCCAACAGAAAAGACAGCCAACGCCGTGGCCGCCTGGTTTTCATATTGCTTTTTGATTTCATTGGATTTTTCCTCCTACTATTTTGTTATGTGAAAATGAAAGAACCCAAAACTTCAATGAAGTTTCAGGTTCTTTATGAATTGCTATTTTCTTTCCTTATTCTGGATAACGAGTATAAATTACAGATGTCTGGCGTTCCTCGTGCGTTGAAATGAGTCCCCAGTTACTCCATGTCACTCTGTTGCTACTATTCCCACTGGTTGCTCTATAAAAATCGCCATCAATTTCTGTGACGACAACAAGGTGTTCTGCAATGCTACCAAGTCCTTTATTAATCCAGATTACATCCCCCACTTGGATTTCCGAATAGTTCGTATGCGTCCGCAACGGCGTCTCCTCTCCAAAAATGGTATCTGATAGGAGGTATGCGTAAGCATTGCAGCCACCGCCAAGACCGAATTTCGGAGACCAATAGTCATACGCTACGCTGCCATCCCACGGCGCACCCTCTGCAAACCTCGGTTCTTCCTTCAGCGCCATCAGCGCTGCATAGACATTTTCCTCTGTGAGCGGAAGGCCGTTGGCCAGTGTTGCCGCTCCACTTGCAGGCGGTGGTGTAGGTGTAGGCACAAGTGTACCATTGCGATAATCAGACAGGCGACATAAGACCGTTGCAGCTTGGGCCCGACTCATGCTTGCTTCGCCATCGAAAACGCCCTTGTCCGTGCCGGTGATAAACCCAAGGCTCACGCAGACAGCGACGTTTCTTTTCTGTGTGTCGCTCATGGCTTCATAGTCAGCCAGCGTGGGCTCCGTCACGGAAATGCTTTCTATCTCCTCTAAATCAGCAACGAGGTTGTACACCATCTGCGCCATCTCAAAGCGGTTGATTGGTTGGTCGGCAACAATTCCATTGAAGCTGCCCTTTTCGTTTTCAAATGCGACGCCCTTCAATAAGCCATGCTGTATACCAACCAAGGCATACGGTAGCCACCAAGGGTTAGCACTCATGAAGATTCCAAACTCTTCCGGATAGCAAAGCCGTGTCACCATGGTCGTCCACTCGGCGTAGCTTACCTCTGCCTCCGGTAAGAATGTTCCATCACCTGTTCCGTTGACTAGGCCTTCATCGGCAGCTCTGGAAATATAGCTGTAAGCCCAATGACTTTCCGGAACATCAGCGAATGCAGAATTGGCCACAGCTACCTGCGGAAGCAAAAGCACGATGAGCATCACAATGGCTATTTTTCCAATCAGCTTCTTCTTCAAAAAAACACCTTCTTCCTGTTTTTACCATAATACAGGAAGCCGCTGTTGTCAAAGGATATTTTTATTTCTCTTTGCCGATGTTTTACGCTATTTCCAC
>JGI994J12354_10001037_pt1 | contig 28192 bp, 32 predicted proteins | sample IntmicLarv3ML3BL_FD_12354 | JGI IMG/M metagenome (IMG submission 12354) | reverse complement strand
GGTATATCCCGTGAGGGCGACGCGTTGGATTTGGCGGTAGACCGTGACATCGTGAACAAAAGCGGGTCATGGTATTCGTACAATGAGACACGCATCGGGCAGGGGCGCGAAAATGCGAAGCAGTTCCTCAAGGACAACCCCGAGGTGTTCATAGAAATTGAAAACCGCGTACGCGAATTGAACGGCCTTCCCGTGCTGGGTGAGGTGATGAATGTATTCGCCAACAAAGAAGGCGGCGAAGCCACCGAGAAGGAACCGAAAAAATCCGGCAAAGGTGGAAAAGCGACAAAGAGCAAGGAACCGAAGAAACAGGAAATCGATGAGGAAGAGATTAACGCCATTATCGGCGAGCTTGGTTTCGAGGGCGACCCAGAAGATGAATAAGCGGGATGAAGAGGGCGCGAAAGCCGCGGCGACGCGGCTTGTGCTGCAACGGATGCGCGGACGGCGTGAGTTGTTAAAACGGCTGACGGATAGCGGGTACTTGTTGGAATATGCCGAAGCGGCAGTGGAAATGCTTGCGCGGAACGGGTACATTGACGACGTGGCGTTTGCCAGAGCGTTTATTCTAGATAAAATGCGCCTGCGCGGGCATGGGGAAACGCGGATTCGCCAGGAGTTGCGTGCGCTGGGTGTGGCAGCGGATGATATTGAACAGGGTTTTAAGCTGTGTGATATGCAATGCGAGGAGGAGGGCGAGCCGCGGCTCCTGCGGGAGTTGCAAAATGCTCTGCATGCGCTGAAAAAAAACATGCGCGGGCGAACGTTTGAAAATGCGGCAGATGCGCGGCGCGCTGTGGATGCATTGCGGCGGCGTGGGTTTGCTTTCCCGGTCATAAAAGAAGCAGTGAAGTTGTACCGGCAGGAGCACGATAGCGAAGATAATTCATAACACATGCGGTGTTTCGAAGATAGGTTCGCCACGTTTCGATGCCCGTCTGCTTCGCAGGATGATACGACCCGTGAGGGTATTGTAAACAAGTCAAGGGTCTGGAGTGAATCATGCGTATTCTAACGAAAGAAAACATTAAGTTCGGCGCGGCAGGCGCATTGGTTTTTGCTTTGAACAGTATTTTTATCAACTTTTCCATCCTGTTCTTTAACGATACTGGATACTCCGAAACAACAATTGGCTTCATGTTGTCGGCAACAGTTGTGGTTTCCATCGTGTCGCAAGTGGTCACAGGCTATCTGGGAGATAATGTCTTAACCATCAAGAAGATACTGTTAATTGACTTGGTTATCACCATGGTTGCCGTTCTTCTAATGATTCCCGCGAGGAATTCATTTGTGCTGTTGTTTGTACTGTATGGTATGTACTCCCTGTCAGGACGGATGCTGACGCAGTTGATTGATGGATACATCACACGTGTGGCGGAAAAGAAAAGTGCGCTGGACTTTGGATTCACACGGGGCGTCAGCTCGATTGGATATGCACTTTCCTCCTTAGTGGGTGGCATGTTGATTAACCGCTTCGGCATACAACTGATGTTTATCATGCATACCGTGTTTGCCGTGTTGGCAGTCGGTGTTGTGTTGTGTCTGGAAGATGTGCCGCTGAACAAACGGGACGAAAGCAAGGATGAAAAAAACGGATTCTTTTCGGTTGCGGTTGCTGTTTTGCGTGTGCCGGGTTTCCTGATGGCGACACTGGCCTGCTTCTTGATGCAAATCGGTATTTACACTGTTTTAACCTATTATCCCTTAATTGTTGTTTCTGTCGGCGGCACAAGTAGCAATGTCGGCGTGGGTATGTTTTTGCTTGCGTTGAGTGAAGTGCCTGTGTTGTGGAATTTCTACCGTCTGCGGCGGAAATTCAAAAACGGGCAGATGATTGTATTTTCAATGCTGATGTATGTGTTAAAATCCATTTTGTTATTGATGTTCCAAAATGTCGCGGGGGTTGTGTTGATACAAATGATGCAAAGCGTGACATACGCCATCTTCCTCCCATCCGCGTTGCGCTTCATGCAGGAAATCGTGCCGGAGCGTTACACAACGACGGGTTTGATGATATGGATGGCGATTTACTCCAGCGGCGGGCAAGTTTTTGGCTCCATGCTGGGCGGCTTCTTATTGGAAAACCATGGCATTGTGCCATTGTATATTGCCTGCATCGTCTTTAATCTGGCGGGTGCAGGACTTATGATTGTCGCGACATGGCGGCAGCGAAACAGGAGCTGATTGGATGCTCTACTTTGACGAAGCAGCCATTCTCCGGTCACAATTGGTGGAATTTCTGCAACGAAAGGCGTATGTGGAAAGCTTTTCCTTGGCGCAGCGGCTTGTCATGCTTCACAGGCAAAATACAAACACGCAAAATATGGGCTTTGCGGACGATGTGTATCTATTCGCCCGCATTTTGCAATACCTTCATAAATATGCGGACGCCCGCGCGTTGCTGGAGGAATCTGTGCTGTTAACAGCGGAATTTACGGGCCGAAGTACGGTTTTGGCGGATAGGTTGATAAGCCTTGCCGTCTGTCATGCGCATTTGGATGCCCATGCGGAGGCCATCAGCACATTTGGCGAGGCGCACTCTATACGGTTGCAAAACCTTGGGGAATCGCACCCGGACACCACAGACGCTTTGTTTAACCTTGGCAATGCATGCCTCGGCGGGGGTCGGCTTGACGATGCACTACGGTATCACAAGCTGGCTTTCGGACAGCGGAAACGTGACCCCGCGTCTGCGGCGGACAGCCTGCTCTGTATGGCATATGTGTATGAGGCGAAGAAGGATTTCAACACGGCATCGGAACTGGCGGGTAAAGCGTTGCGCCAGCGTAAGCGTGCCGTGGGTGAGGAAGCGCCGGATTATATTGTCGAAACGCTCTATCGTGCGCAGCTTTGCGATGCGGGCGAGGTGTTTGACCAATCCGTCCGGCTGTACGGTATTGCGGCCAAGTTGATTCGCCGCGTCAATACGGAAGAACACCCGCATTACGCCATCACCTTGAACGCTATGGCGGATGCGTTCATCCGGTTGGGAGATTTCCGCCGTGCGATTGGATTGCGGACGCGGGCGCTTCGCCTGTTCCGTGCGGGTATGGGTGATATGCACATGGTTTGCGCAAGCAGTATGCGCGTGCTCTCCTTTTTGCTTCATAAAGAAGGTAAAACAGAGCGCGCTGCGCAGATGATGGCGGATTCTTTACGCGTGCGGGAGACATTGGTCGGAACAGGACAGTTTGAATATGTCCGCGATGTGATGTGGTTGTGCGGCTTGTATATTGAAATGAAGCGGTTTGACCGCGCATTCGCCGTGCTGACAGATGCGATGGAAACCGCCCGTGCACGGGGGGAAGATAAATCCTTCACCCAGATTGAGGAGCTGCTGAAGGTATACATGCTTCTGGGGGAAATCGGTCGGCTGCCAATGGCGGGCGAGGGAGAGACAGGTGCTGCGCTGTTACAGTTCTTGCAGAATTTTTACAAAGATAACGAATAGGTTACAAACGAATAAATATCGAGGAAGAAGGATTGAAATGGATTACAAAGAAATCGCAATGAAAAAGCACGCCGAATGGCGCGGAAAGATTGAAATTGCGCTCCGTGCCGATGTGGATACGGCAGAAGCGCTCTCCGTGGCGTATACGCCGGGTGTGGCGGAGCCGTGCTTGGCGATACAGCAGAATCCGGAGTTGAGCTTCATGCTGACGCGCCGTTGGAACACGGTTGCCGTCGTGACAGACGGAACAGCAGTGCTTGGCCTTGGAGACATAGGGCCTGAGGCAGGCATGCCGGTTATGGAAGGGAAATGCGCACTGTTTAAAGCGTTCGGTGATGTGGATGCAATTCCGCTCTGCGTGCGGAGCACAGATGTGGACGACATCGTGCGGACGGTTTTCTTGCTGGCCGGAAGCTTTGGCGGCGTGAACCTGGAGGATATCGCTGCGCCGAAATGCTTTGAAATTGAACGGAAATTGAAAGAAGTCTGCGACATCCCCATCTTCCATGATGACCAGCATGGCACAGCCGTTGTGGCTTTGGCGGGACTGACGAATGCATTGGCGCTTGTTGGGAAAGATAAAGCGAAGGTCAGCGTTATCATTAGCGGTGCGGGCGCGGCTGGCACGGCGATTGCAGCGCTGATGATGAAAGCGGGATTTGTTGACATAACATTGTTAAATCGCGACGGTGCCATCACGGCGGATGTAAACTATAGCCGTCCGCATTTGAATGAGCTGGCCGCGTGGACGAACCCGAACCGTAAATCGGGAAGCCTCGCGGATGTCATCAAAGGCGCGGATATTTTCCTCGGGGTATCGGGGCCGGGCTTGCTGACGGGAGATATGGTACAGACGATGGCAAAGGATGCCATCATATTCGCTATGGCGAACCCCGTGCCGGAAATCCTGCCGGACGAAGCGCTGGTTGCCGGTGCGCGCGTCGTTGCGACAGGGCGGTCGGATTACCCGAACCAGATAAACAATGTGCTTGCGTTCCCGGGTATCTTCCGCGGTGCGCTTGATGTGCGCGCAAGTGACATCACGCAGACGATGCAATTGGCTGCGGCGGAAGCGCTGGCGGACATTGCTGCGGCTGACGGTGTGACGGAGACGAATATTATCCCTGCACCGTTTGACAAGCGTGTGGCGGAACGCGTGGCCGCTGCTGTGGCACAGGCCGCAAGGACTGAGGGTATCGCGAGGGTGCAGGACGAGCGGATATGAGCTTGAAAGAGTTATTTGTTTGCGCTGCCCCCTGTTGAGACGGAGTGGCTTTTGTTGTGGCGCTTTAAGTTGGAATTTGTGAAGAAGAAAAAGGTAAGACAATACGTGATGTTGCGGCTTTCAATTTCGCGCCGGAGGTATAGGGAAAATATCCGGTGTAGAAAATATTGGATACGATTTGCGATTATACCCATTTTGAATAGTAATTTTGAAAAACAACGATCCGATTACGCGAGTAGGGTGATGAGCAGAATGCAGGAGGAAAGCGGCAAAATGGAAAATGAAGTGAAAAAGCGCCGCGTTCTTCGCGGCTGGATTGAGTCCATTATAGAGGCGGCTATCATTGTTGTGTTGATGTTCTGCTTCTGCTGGCCTGTTCGGATTGGCGGCGCGTCCATGGAGGCTTCGTTGCTGTCCGGCGACAGGGTATTCATCTCGCGGGCGATGGTGGTGCTCCACAAGGTGGAGCGCGGCGACATCGTCGTCTGCCGGTTGGAAGATGCGGGAAAAAAGCAGGATATTATCAAGCGTGTCATCGGCATTCCCGGTGATGAGGTTGCCATTGCGGACGGTATTGTGTATGTAAACGGCGCGGTGGCGGAAGAAGCGTATCTGCACGGCGTTGTGACGGATGGAATGATTTCAGTGACGCTTGCGGAGGGGGAATACTTTGTCATGGGGGACAACCGGGGCGTGAGTGTAGACAGCCGTGTGTTGGGGCCGGTACGCGCAGGGGATCTTATCGGAAAAGTGTTTTGCCGGTTCTATCCATTTAGTCAAATAAAATCATATTGACAGGTGAAATTTTGTGTGATATAATTTCAGTTTTCGTTTGACTTCCTCGCTCAACATGGTATAATATAAATTGACAGTAGAATAGGCGGGCGAGGTGGAATTGTGTATATACAGAACAACGTTTCACGTGTACGCAACGATATTTCTCGATTCATTGGCAGCAAGGTAAAGCTTGAATCCAACAAAGGACGAAGCAAGGCCATCGTGACCGAGGGCGTGCTTGAGAAGACGTACCCCAGCATATTCACCATCCGGCTTGACGATGCGGATGAAAAGACAAGAACCGTTTCCTTCAGCTATACGGAGATTTTGACCCGCACGGTAGAACTGACGGTTTTTGAGTAGGACAGGCAGTTTTATTTCACAGGCAAACAACAGGAAGCCGCTGCGGACGAGTATACACTTGTTCGCGGCGGCTTTTTATAGTTTCCACGCAAAATCCATCATGTTATTCACTAAAAAATGCCTGTGTCTGGCGCCGAGGATATTATGTGGATACAGTTAAAACACCTGTGATAGTAATGCAGTTGACGGACTGTTTACCGGTGATTATAATCTGTTGACGCTTCATTCGTCACAAATCTTTTTCAGTACCAGAAGCCGCTGTCCTGGGAATATGAGGTCAGGATTTTCGATGTCATTCAAGCATACGATTTCATCAATATCCGCGTGAAACCGCTTTGCGATGCTCCAAAGCGTGTCACCTTTTTGTACGGTGTATATCACAATACCTGGCATTGCGTCCAGCAGGCTTCTCTCTATATCTATAAATGCAACATCTGTGATGACAGATGTCTCTGCGCTGTCGGTGACAATCGTATGCAGCCCCAGCAAGAACCGCAGCTCCACCTCTGTTCCGGATAGCATGTTGAATCCTACGTGGTCGATGGACGGTTCAATCGCGGCGTTCATGCCCGGCAATGCGCCACGCGCATCTATCACCTGCTTGAATGGGATGATGGCCTCGTAATGGTCCAGTGGTGTATCCCCCTGTGCGATGTAGAGTATGTCCGCTTTGATAATCCCTTCGGCGATAAGCTTATCGTTTTGCATTTCTACAGCATCCAGTACAGGCTCGCCTGTGACACGGCAAATTTGCATAATACTTGGCCGTTCCGCTGTAAGCGTCACAAGCTCCTTCACGGCACATTGGCACCGGCTCCGGGCGATTGGTTTCGGATACCGCACCGCCTCCCGTGTCAACTCCACTTGCTTGTTTGCGCAATATGCGTCCTCCAACACTTTCAGCTCTGATTGGCTCGTCACCTTCACGGATGCCGCTATTGCCACCTCTATATCCAATATCCTATCCTCGCCGTCCGCATCCGGCTTGGTCTGCGCGAATTGCTCCGCCACTGCGAGCACCACATCTGCATTCATTCCTTCCCGTGCGCCCGTAATGTCAATCGCACCGGAAAACGGCAACTCGTGCTCAATAAAATCCATCGGACTGTCATCTGAATCCCCGCGGTAGAGTGTCGCGATGACAAGCTCACCGCTTACATTCACGCGGCCGCCCGCGACCTTGATTTCTTTGTTCGCAATGGTTACGCTCGTTTGCAATATCTCACGGATGTTCGGCTTGCCCGGCGGCACGGGCAAATCGTCTTTGATAATAAAACGACTGTCCTTACATTCCACTGTGCGGTTAACTGTCAGGCCCGCGTGCTTCAAGCGGTTTTCCGGCAAGCCCGCAATCGTTGTAACGACCTCGCGTTCCTCTCTCGCTTCTGCTGCGGCTTCGACATCTGCAATCACACGATAACCCAGCTTCCGGTCGTTTAACAGACGGTATTCCGCATCGGCAATATGCCCCGTCATGCCGACCCACATGTCCCGCTCAATTTCTTCCATATTCATAAAATCATCAAACGGCACAGCGATTGTCATACTTTGTATCGATTGCTCCGCGCCGCGCGCCGCATACAACACGCGGATTTGCAAACGCCCCGCATAACTGATGCGTTTGTCCGCTGCTTCCGTCCTGTCGAACAGGAGGCTTGCCTCTGTTTTTAGCACCACTGCCATGTCCGGCTTCGTATCGGGCACAATCATTTCGCCCTCCAACAACAATTGCATCGTCTCGCGTCCTATATCCCGGTTTAAGACAATCGTCTCCCGTATTACCTCACTCGACACAAAAACCCCTCCCTGTGCGTATATGCTTAACTTGGTATAGTTAAATATATAAGAACAGAAAGGGGGATATGCTTTATTTTGAAAAAATTGGTTAAGCTCACAAGAATATTTCTATAAACTTACGTCACAGCCAAGAAAGTAAGGCGCTGACATCACAGGTCGAGCAGTTTCATGATATCAGCTTTCGGACGTACGCCGACAGCCTGTGCGGCAAGTTCGCCGTTTTCCAGCACGACAAGCATGGGGATGCTCATGACGCCAAACTTGGCAGCCAATGCGGGTTCTTCATCCACGTTGACTTTCCCGACGGTGATTTGTCCGGCTAGTTCTTCGGCAAGCTCCTCAATCACCGGCGCAATCATCGTGCAGGGCATACACCAAGGTGCCCAGAAGTCGATGAGCGTCTTGCCGGGTTTGCCCGCTATTTCTGTATTGAAAGTCATTTCTGTTATTATTTTTGCCATATGGCATCATCCTTTCGTGTTTTCTTACGGTTAGTATGGATGGTTTCTATTTTTATGATACGAAAAGGCACTGCTTTTGTCAAGTGTGTTTACATCTCCCGGAACGTATGCTATACTATTTGTCGAACAGAAAGTATACTTTGTCAAAGGGGTGTATGGGATGAAGGTTTTGAACGTGGCTCTCTTGGGCTGCTGGCATGTACACGCGCGGGATTACGCAAACCAGCTTGGGAAGAACGAGAACACAAAGCTTTGCTGTGTATGGGAAGAAAATGAAGAGTGGGGTAAAAAGCTTGCCGCGGATTACGGCGTGCCGTATGTTGCGTCGCTGGATGAGGTTTTGGCGAATAAGGATATTGACGCGGTGGTCATCAGCACAGCGACAAGTGCGCATCCGGAGGTTATGATACAGTGCGCGAATGCGGGTAAGCATATCTTTACGGAAAAAGTGCTGACGCTGAAGCAGGCGGACGCGCTTGCCGTGAAGGACGCGGTCGTGAAGAACGACGTGAAATTCTGCATTTCCTATCCGCATCGCGTTATGCCGCACAACATCCTTGCCAAGCAGTTGGTTGATTCCGGTGTGCTGGGTGAGGTGTCTTATATGCGTGTACGCAATGCGCATAACGGTGAGTCCGCAGGTTGGCTTCCAGCGCATTTTTACAACTTGGAGGAGACAGGTGGCGGCGCAATGGTCGATTTGGGTGCACATCCGATGTACCTTTGCCGCTGGATTATGGGCAAGCCAAAGGCAATCCGTTCGACATTTACGAAGTTCATGAACGGAAAGCTGGACAACAACGATGTGAGCGTGTTGGAATACGAAAACGGCGCCATTGCCGTGTCGGAGACGGGCTTTGTCACAGGGAACGACCCGTTTATCTTGGAATTAAGTGGCACAAAGGGGCACCTCTGTGTTTCAGGGAACACGTTGAAGTATTACAACAGCGAGTTAGGTGCGTGGGTTAAGCCAAACCAGCCTGCGAAAACGCCCGACCCGATGGTGCAGTGGACGAATGAAATCCTAGGGCTCGGTACCTGCGAATTTGGGATAGACGAAGCGGTTGCGCTGACGGAAATCATGGAAGCGGCATATGTGTCGTATCAGGAAAATCGTACAGTGACACTGCAATAAATAGCTCTACTAAGAAACCGCGCATTCGCGCGGTTTCTTAGTAGAGAAAAGGAGATAGTCTATGAGTGAGCGTTTTGCGTTTCCGTTGTGTATCCAACTTCCGCCGATGGTGGCGGATGCGGGTAACGCGGATTTTGTTGATATATTACGGCTGTTGCAAGCAGAAGGCTTTGCTGGAGTGGAGTTGAATCTCAATCGGTTCGACGACCCGGACGCGCTGCGGAAGCTTCTGTCGTCATTCGGTCTGCGCCTTAGCATGGTTGCAAGCGGCGCGTATGCCGTCAAACACGGTCTTTCCTTGTCAAGTCCGGATGAATCAGTGCGGGAAGCGGCTGTGGCGGCGTTGCGCAACATGCGTGCATTTGCCGGGGAATGCGGTGCGGGCGTGATTTGCGGATTTATTAAGGGTGCGGCGAAAGAGAATTACGGTACAGCCACCTGTCAGCTTAGGAAATCCTTGGCCGCGCTGACAGGCGCGGGTGCGCCGATATACCTGGAAGCGACGAATCATTATGAGGCAACGCTGGTGAACACGTTGGAGGAGGGTGCAGACTTTGTACGTGGCCTTGACGGATTGCGTGTGTTGCCCGACACGTATCACATGAATATTGAAGAGACGGGCATCGCGGCGGCGCTTGTGCGGCACAATGACTTGTATGCGAACCTGCATTTGTCGGACAACAACCGCTATTTTCCCGGCTTTGGTGCGATTGATTTCCGCGCGGTGTATGACACGCTTTCAGCATTGGGATATGCGGGCGTAACCGCAGTGGAAGGGCGCGTGCATTCATTGAAGGCGGATATAACTGTGACGGCTGCCTATTTAGCACATTGCAGCCGGGGGTTCCGCGCATGAGTACACCGCCAATTCTCTTCGAGGATGCGTATCTGCTTGTCGTGGTGAAACCGCCCGGTGTACCTGTGCAGCCGGATAAAACCGGCGATATGGACATGACAGCCATGCTCCCGGCAGGCTGCAAGGTGGTGCACAGGCTTGACAGGACAGTCGGCGGCGTCATGGTCTTCGCCAAGACAGAGGCCGCTGCGGCGACGTTGTCCGCTTCGTTTGCGGGTGATAGCGTGGTAAAAACATATCTGGCCGTGGCGATGGGAGCGATTCCGCCAACGGGCACATTGACAGAGTGGTTGTTGAAAAACGAACGTATGAATATTTCCAAGGTCGTACCGTGCAATACGCCGCGTGCGAAGAAGGCTGTGTTGTCTTATGAACGTTACGCCGTGGCGGAAACAGAGGATGGCGCACTGTCTTTGGTGCGCATCATACTTCAAACAGGGCGGCATCACCAAATCCGTGTACAGCTTGCCCACGCGGGGACCCCATTGTGGGGTGACACCAAATACAACCCAAACTTTGCGCGAAGGCGAAATGTCTTTCCGGCACTTTGGGCGGAGCGGCTGACATTTCCGCATCCTGTGACGGGGAGAAAGATGGCGTTTACTTGTCCGCCGCCGGAAGTTATACCGTTTACATGGTTTGCATAATAAATCCCCCTATGGTTTAACCGTAGGGGGATGATTGTTGCGATTATTCCGTTGCAGGAGCCGGGGTGGGTTTCGCTACACCCGGAATCAATGTGTTGTTAAATACGTTCTGGTAAATTTCAACATTTGCCGCTTCGCGCCATTCGTCACATTTTGCCACATAAACTTCCTGCTTCTTTGTGTTGATGTAGCTGTCACGGAAACGCTGCGAAAGGTCATCATAGTCAGGGTCTTCGATGCTTTCGATACGGTAAATAACATATCCGTCTGTGATGGCCTGGAAATCGGAGATGTCGCCCGGCTGCATTGCAAGCGCGGCCGCAAGCTCATCCGCAGAAATACCGATATAGGCAAGGTCTGTGGTTGCCATCGGATCCTCGGCCTCTGCATCATAAGCGGTGGAATGCTCCACCATAAGCGCATCAAAGTCACCGCCGGCATCAAGCTGTGTTTCCAAGTCCTTCGCCAAAGCGAGGTCGGCAATTTGGATGTAATTCACGTTCACAGTCATATACTCTGTCTTTTTCTCATCAAGATAGGTATCGTATTGCAATTGCAAATCCGCTTCATCCGGCGTGAAATCTTTCGTCATTTCGGTGTAAATCTTGTCGACGAGCATGCTTTCCAGCATGACCTGGTTCAATTGTGCCTGTGTCGTCTGCATGGCGGCGAGGAAGCCCGTACTGTAGCTGCTTTCCACGTTCGCAACAAACTGCTCACCAACTTCAGCGGCTTCCGCCTTGTCCTCATCCGTGGCGACAACGCCATATTCATCCGCCTTGGACAGAACAATCTTAGTGTTGATTAATGAATCCAGTGCATTTTCCTGTGCCATCTGGTAGAAGGAATAATCCGCTGTTGCGTATGTCCAGATGTCCGCGCCGTAAGCGTATTCGTAATTGATACGCTCATTAAACAGGTAGAGATAGTATTCACGAACAGGTACGCGCTTTCCTTCATGCTTGAAGATATAGCCTGTGCGGAACGTGTTCAACGCGCTGATGCCGAGGAAAGCCGCTACAAGCAGCAGGACAGACGCGACGCCGATGATGATATTCCGGTTTCTGTTGGGGTATCTTGTTTTTTTCTTTGCCATTTCACACACTCATTTCTCATAGGATAATGAACAACTCCGATTATTATACATGAAAGCTAACGGTTTGTACACTCATTTCGCAAAAAATACAGTGAAATTTACAATTTATTCACAAACCATTCATAGAAGCCTTACATACGCCCGCAGCCAAGGCTTTCCACCAATTTCAGAAGGGTTAGCAGTATGCCGTTTTCATCAGCCGAAGCGCGATACGTCAGGAATGGATTCTGCGCGATGGTGAAGCGTAGATTGCTACTGTTTTCCTTGACCAACGCGGCAATTTTCGCCGGTTCCACAGGCGCATCACCCTTAAAGGTCAGTACATAGGTCAAACCCTTTTGCGTCACGCTTGTGATGTATGCACGATGAGCCGCTGCTTTCAATAGCGCCACATCCAGTAACGTCTGCACAGGGTTGGGGAGGTTGCCGTACCTGTCTTCGATTTCCTCCTGTACATCAAAGAAATCTTTTTCAGTTTGTATCGTCGCGATGCGCTTGTATACCTCCAGCTTTTGCAATTCGTTCCCAATGAAGCTGTTTGGGATAAATGCATTGACGGCCACATCAATCAGCGTCTCAAATGCGTCCGTTGCTGCTTCGCCGCGCTCTTCCTTGACAGCCTCGCCGAGGAGCTTGCAATACATGTCATACCCTACGCTGTCCATATGCCCGTGTTGCTCCGCACCGAGGAGATTACCTGCACCGCGGATTTCCAGGTCACGCATGGCAATTTTGAAGCCGGAGCCGAACTCGGTGAACTCACGGATGGTTTGCAAGCGCTTCTGCGATACCTCCGTTAGCACTTTGTCCTTACGATACATCAGGTACGCGAAGCTGGAACGGTTCGACCGGCCAACGCGTCCCCTGAGCTGGTACAACTGCGACAGCCCCATATAATCCGCATCCTGTATAATGATGGTATTGACATTGGCGATGTCCAAGCCTGTCTCGATGATTGTTGTGCAGATGAGCACATCAATGTCGCCCGCGATAAAGTCCATCATGATGCTTTCCAGTTCATGTTCGCTCATTTGTCCATGCGCATAGGCTACGTTCGCCTCGGGGACGAGCTGCTGCACCCTTGCCGCCACATCAGCGATGTTCCGCACGCGGTTGTGCAGAAAATAGACTTGCCCGCCACGTGCAAGCTCTCGGTGGATGGCATCCCTGACGGATTCCGGGTTATATTCCATCACATAGGTCTGCACGGGTTGGCGTTCCTGCGGCGGCTCTTCCAGGATGCTCATATCACGGATACCGGTCAGGCTCATGTGCAGTGTGCGCGGTATCGGCGTGGCGGTGAGTGTAATTACATCCACATTTTCGCGGATGCGTTTGAGCTTTTCCTTATGGGACACGCCGAAACGCTGCTCTTCATCCACGACAATCAGTCCGAGGTTCTTGAAGTGGAGGTCGTTCGACAGCAGCCTGTGCGTGCCGATGACAATATCCACGCTTCCGTTCGCCAAGCCTTCCATACTTTCTTTCTGCTGCTTCGCCGTGCGGAAACGGGAGAGCATGGCGATGTTTACAGGATAATCCTTCATGCGCTGGGCGAAGGTATTATAATGCTGCTGCGCTAAGATTGTCGTCGGCACGAGATACGCAACCTGCTTGCCATCTTGTACGGCTTTGAACGCCGCGCGGATGGCGATTTCCGTCTTGCCGTAACCCACGTCTCCGCAGATGAGGCGATCGGTTACGCGGCTGCTTTCCATGTCGCGCTTTACATCCTCGATGGCGGTCAGTTGGTCGTCCGTCTCGTCGAAGGGGAATAGCTCTTCAAATTCCGTCTGCCAAACCGTGTCCCGGGAATAGGAATACCCCACCGCGGCCTCGCGCTTGGCATACAGCGCGGCCAAATCCTTCGCCAGAATTTGCACAGCCGCCTTGACACGCGTTTTCGCGCGGCTCCATTCCGCGCCGCCGAGCTTGTTGAGTTTGGGCTTGGCTTCGTCACCGCCGATGTATTTTTGCAACACATCAAGCTGGCTCGTCGCGACGTATAGATTTCCGCCGTCCTTGTAGCTGATTTTCAGATAATCCTTGCTCACACTGTCCACGATAATTTTTTCAATACCTTGGTAAATACCAACGCCGTGGTTGTCATGCACGACGTAATCGCCCACGCGCAGGTCGGCGAAGCTGTTGATTTCCGCACCTTTCTTACGTTTGCGGACGCGCTTTTTCTTCGCGCCGTCAAACAGTTCTTTTCCGCTGATGACCGCCAATCCAATTAAGGGGTAATCAAAGCCTTTGTTTAAGCTTCCGCGTGACAGAGTAATGACGCCGCGTTCCAGCTTCGTGTTCTCTATATCCTCCATCGTCTGCGCGGGCAGGCCGCGTTCTGTCAGCTCAACACGCAAGCGCTCCGCACGTGTACGGCCGCCTGCTAAAATGAGAACGCGGTAGTTCTGTTCTAAAAAATACCGCAAATCCTCCTCCAACAAATCCACACGCTTCTGTATCACGCCGGAGGATTTGACAGAAAATGCCGCTGTTTCATGCAAAGTAAAATCGTGCATCCCCGAAGAGAAGGTCGCCAAAAGAACGCGCGAAAATTTTTCCGTCTGGCGGAGAACCTCGGCATACGGTAATATCAACGCTGCCTGCGCGGGGAGAAGCCAGCCTTTTTCAATCCGGTTTTTTACACTCTCCGCGAACTCGTCCGCCACGTTGTCCGCATGTTGTGCTAGCCGCGTCGGTTCGTCGAACACAAGCAGCGCATTCGACGGGAGATAGTCCAAAAGCGTCGCTGCTCCTGGATAAAAATATTGAATATATCTGTCCACGCCGGAAAAACCATGCGCTTCACGCAAACGTTCCAGTGTGTGGGCGATGGTGCTTTGCAGTGTTTCCAGCTCATCCTTCAAGCCTTTTTTTACATAATCCGCCTGCGTTTTTGCAAGCTCTTTCTGAATCGCGGTTATGGCGGCGGTGCGTTCCGCATCGCCGTACACCAGCTCGCGCATGGGGTAGATGGACACATCCTCACGTGTTTCGACCGACCTCTGGCTCATGGTGTCCATCAGGCGGATGGAGTCAATTTCGTCGCCCCACAACTCAATACGCACGGCATTTTCATACACTGTGGTGAAAATATCAATCAACCCGCCGCGCACGGCGAACTGGCCGGGGCCTTCTACCAACTCCGCGCGTTCATAACCCATTTGCACCAGCTTTGCAGCGAGGTCGTCCATTTGCAAGGGGTCGCCCACACGGTAATACAATGTAAAATCTTGGAACCGTTCCGGCGGGGTCAAGCGGTCAAACAACGCTTCGACGGACAACACAACCGCGCCGATATCATTGTTCAACAACCCGTCAATCACCGTCATACGCTGGCGCACAATATCCGCACTGCGTACATCGGCGGCATAAAAAATCATATCGCGCACAGGGTAATACTGCACCTGCCCGGGCATGAAAAATTGCAAATCCTCATATGCTTCGCGCGCTTTCACCTCGGAATAGGTGATGAACACAAAAGGACGCTTGTGTGTTTCGGCCAAAGCCCACGCCAAATGGCACTTCTGCGAGTCAACCACACCCGTACAAAGCGCTGTTTTTTTTACGTTCTTTTTTAGTTGCGCCGAAATTTTTTCAAAACTATCCAGCTCCGAAAGTGGCGCGAGCAATGCGTGTTCTCCCACTTGCCTAACTCCTGTTCCATGAATTTTTGAACCCGCACGTTTTTTTGTGCGGGCTCTGTGACGGGGTCAAGGGGATAAATCCCCTTGCGGGGTTTGGGGTTGGGGCCCAAGGTCTTTCTCTTGGTTTTGCTTTTTATTAAACCTGTTCATGGCTGTCTTCGCACCCTGGGATAATATCAATTCCACGGCCTCCGTCGCAAGGCTGATGCCAGTGATGATGTCCTCCAACTCCGAGGGGCGGAACTTACTCAACACATAATCCGCCAAATCCCAGCCTTTTGGCTTCTCGCCAACGCCGATACGCACACGCAGGAATTCGTCCGATTCCAAATGGTAGAGAAGGTTTTTGATGCCGTTATGCCCGCCAGCGCTGCCGGATTCACGCACACGAATACTGCCCGGGTCAAGACTCACATCGTCATATATGATGATAATGTCTTCTTGCGGGATTTTATGGAACGCCATTATATCGCGTACCGCCTCGCCGCTTAGGTTCATAAACGTCTGCGGTCGTGCAAGGAGTACTCTTTGCGAGCCGATTCTACCTTCGCCGAAATGTGCGCGGAACTTGGCGCGATTGATATCAATATTGTGGTCATAGGCTAATTTTTGAATGGCCTCGAACCCGACATTGTGACGTGTGCCTGCGTAATCCCGCCCGGGATTGCCAAGGCCGACGATGAGTTTCATACGATAACTCCTTTAACTTATGCACGGTTTATCTGCGTTATCCCTTACCGGAACAAAGTCGAAACCGATTCCCCGTTGTGAATACGCCAGATGGCCTCGGCAAATACGTCCGCCACAGAAAGAACCGAGATTTTATCAATTTGCTTCTCCGGAGCAAGCGGTAGTGTATCGAGTACGACCAGCTCCGTGATAGGAGAGGCTGCAATCCGCTCAATGGCAGGACCGGAGAGAATCGGATGCGTACAGCACGCGTATACCTCTTTTGCGCCGCGCTCCATTAACGCGGATGCCGCGTTGCAAAGCGTGCCCGCCGTGTCAATCATATCATCCGCGATAAGCACCTTTTTCCCACGGACATCGCCGATGATGTTCATCACCTCGGAAATGTTCGCACGGGGGCGGCGCTTGTCCACAATAGCCAGTGGAATTTCCAATCGCTCCGCCAAAGCACGCGCGCGCGTCACGCTGCCGAGGTCGGGCGAAACGACGACCAAATCCTCCAGTGAATCCTGGAATTTTTCCGCATAATGCTTCGCCAGAATCGGCACGCCGAGTAAGTGGTCCACCGGAATGTCGAAGAAGCCTTGAATCTGCGCACAATGCAAGTCCATAGCCAGCACGCGGTTCACACCTGCCGTCGTCAACAGATTTGCTACAAGCTTTGCGGAAATCGGGTCGCGTGCGCGGGCCTTTCTGTCCTGCCGCGCGTAGCTGAAATAAGGGATGACTGCGTTGATGTTCCCAGCCGAAGCGCGGCGCATCGCGTCCACCATAATCATGAGTTCCATCAGATTGTCATTAACTGGCGGGCAGGTGGATTGCACGATGTATATATCCGCGCCGCGTACCGTTTCATCAATTTTTGTGAAAATTTCGCCATCGCTGAACCGTCCGACGGATGAACGCCCGACTACGCGTCCCAGGCGCGCAGCGATTTCGCTCGCCAACTTCTGTGTGGCATTGCACGAAAATATTTTAATATTCCCGCTGATGGGACTGTTTTCCGCGCCCTCTTCAAGCAAGTGCATACTCAATCAGCTCCTTTTCTTGTCTCGTGTGTATGAGGTATAGGTCATAGTGACAGTTGGCAATGCTTCTTACAACGGGCAGTTGTCGCTGTTTATTTTTTGAACCAATTCATCAATGTTTCCGACAAATCGGGTTACGTTCGGAAGCCAATAAAAAACAGAGGTGTTTTCGTCGCATTGGAAGTACATATCATTCTCGTGGTATATATACACTATCTTGTTGAGCGCAATTGCCATGCCAAGTTCTACATGCGTACCGCCGCCTTGCGGCGTTAAGACAACGATGATGTCTGCGTTTCGCACAGCATCATACTCTTTTTGACCGATTAACCGTAGCGTGTCTGTGTCCGGCTCCTTGCGTATGCCATGCGCTGTCCAATCGTATGTATGCTCCCAACCGGATTGCTTTAACCGGCTTGCGAGGGCAGTCACTTGCGCATGATTTTTTAGTCTTGATGCTATGTAAAATTTCATGTGTGTTGCAGCTCCTTTTATAAGGTTTACAACGTTAGATTTGGATATGCGTTCAAATCATTTGCGGCGATGCGACCGGCTTTGAATTCGTAAAAACCTGCCGCCGCAATCATGGCGGCGTTGTCCGTACAGAATACCGGCGCCGGGATATGCAAGGCAATGCCTGCTGCTGCGCAGGCCTCTGCCATCCGCGTCCGAAGCGCAGTGTTACAGGATACGCCGCCTGCCAGCGCAAGCGTTTGCAGGCCTGTCGTCTTGCAGGCCGCAACGGCTTTTGCCGCGAGAACGTCCACCACCGCACGCTGGAAGGATGCCGCCACATCGGCGGGGTTGTGCGTGATATTTTGCATTTTTGCGCTGTTGAGTTCGTTCAGTACGGCGGATTTCAGGCCGCTGAAGCTAAAGTCGAGCGAATCACTTTCTAGCATGACGCGGGGGAATGCGAAAGCTGTGGCATCGCCGGTCTTGGCGAGGCGGTCAATCTCTACGCCGCCGGGGTAGGGCAGGCCAAGCGCGCGCGCCACCTTATCGAAGGCCTCGCCGGCCGCGTCGTCCCGCGTTTTGCCTAAGATTTCATACACGCCGTCGTCCGTCACACGGATGAGGTGTGTATGCCCGCCGGAAACGACAAGGCAGACAAACGGCGGTGCAAACGCCTCGTCCGACAAATAATTTGCATAAATATGTCCCATGATATGATGTACGCCAATGAGCGGCTTCCGTGCGGCAAAGGCCATCGCTTTTGCGAAGCTTAATCCGACGAGAAGCGCACCTACAAGCCCGGGGCCATAAGTGACGGCCACGGCATCAATGTCTGACAACGACATATTAACTTCACGGAGCGCCGCATCAACCACCTCGGTAATCTTTCCAACGTGGTTGCGTGAGGCGATTTCCGGCACGACACCGCCATACGGGCGATGCTCCGGAATCTGCGAATGAATGACATTCGAAAGAACCGCGCGCCCGTTGCGGACAACAGCGGCGGCGGTTTCATCGCAGGAGCTTTCAATGCCTAGGATGTGAATATCGGTCACGAAAACACCTCAAAAAGTCAAATTTCTATGTTTCTGTATCGTTCATAATAATACCACGAATTCGGGAAAAGTCAATCGCCTTTTTAGCTGGATTGTCATGAAAAGGCGTAGAATAGTACTTTTTGTGAATCCAACCATTGATGAAGCCGGTGGTAACAAGCCCAAGAGAAAGGATAGGCAGGAAGAAAAAGGTGAACGGCAGGGAAAAAACCGGGATACACTTAATAAAACCGATGGCGAGTAAGGATACAATCATGTATCCGTTATTATAGGTTTTTTTCAGCAACCGAACGGAAAGCATCCAGCCCGCTGTAATGGCAAGGGCTACCTCACCGAACCAAATCATCACCTGCATCACCAGAAAAATACCGAGCGCCAAGGGGAGGAGTACAACCGTTAACCCAAAAACAATCATTAGCGCGAAGAAGAAAAAATACGCGGTCAAACCGTTGCGCAGTACAAGCATAGGTTCGATGAAGAGAAGCACGCCATTCTGTTCCATGAAACCGGGCTTCACAGGATACAACATCATACATATCAGCGTCTCCGCAACAATCCAGAACAGGAGCAGAATATAATTTGGAATCACATCGGAATAGGTGCGTTGTCCATCTGCTGTATCCGTACGGACGAAGAACGAGAGCAAGCTCAGGAGCGGTTCGACGGAGACATCGGCGCTTTCGGACGAGGTAATAGTGGAGGAAATGGTGAAAACCGTACCGTCAATGTTGCCTGACAGATGAACACTGCCGAAAAGAACGAGGATGTCGCCGGTGTAGCCCTCTGCGATGTCTGCCTCGGTGAAGAATAAGAACAGTGGACCTTCTTCGTTCGGCGATGTTGTGAAACGGTCGAAAATCCGCACACGAAGGGGAGGGGAATCCGGTTTTGTTTCCGCAACTTTGACCGCACCGGATACCGGTGCGGTCAATAGGAGGACGCATAATAATAGAATAGTAATGTACGCAAACAACCGTTTCATGCCATCAATTCCCGTTCCTTCAGGTATACCGCAGGCGATTATTCCGCTTTCCGCCCGGCGGCGCTGCGCGTTTTGTCGCGTCGTGTAAGCACGACCGTTGCGAGAGCCAAACAAGCGGCAATCGCAAGGATGATATACTTTGTGCCGTTCAGGAACGAAAGGGACTGCGCGAAGAACGCACCTGTTGCCGTGCCCAGACCCGTTACGAAATCGCCGACAATTACGCCAATCGGTGCAAGTGTTTCCATGTATCCGGCGAGGACGGGCTGTGCCGAAAGAAATTCCATCACGGCCTCACGGTTCAGCACGATGGCGAATCCAAGGCCGAAGAGGACGCTGAATGCACCCCATACCGCAACGAGAATATTGTCAATCTTTTCATTTGACTTTACGGAGACGGATTCAAGCGCCTCAATCTTCTCCATAACCGCCGCGACGAAGCCGTCCGGTGCGGGCGTTTCTTCCAATTCTTGAAAGTCGGTGACAATCTCGTCATAGATGGCGAAATCTGCACGGCAAGTATCGCATTGCGCGAGGTGCCGGCGTAATCGTTCCGCGTCGCCCTCAGAGAGCGTGCCGTCCATATACTGCATCATCATTTCGTTCGCTTTGCTACACTCCATAGCTCTCACTCTCCCTTAAACCCATCAAAGTGTCTTTCAACATTTTTCTGCCTCGGAAGATTCGGTTCTTTACTTTCGAGAGCGGTTCATGTATCACATCGGCAATTTCCTGGTAGCTTAACCCCTGCTGGTGATAGAGCACGATAGGCAGCTTGTACATATCGGGTAAATCGTTTATCACCTGCGCAAGCTGGCGCGTGCGCTCGGTCTTGATGTAAGTTTCCTCCGGGGATTCCTCTGCCGGGGTGGCGATTTCATAGGAAACTTCGTCCAGCGGGACGACGGCTTGCTTTTTCTTCCGGCGGTAATCAATCACATGGTTTGTCGTGATGCGGATAATCCACGTGGACAGTTTATAGTCTGGGTAGTATTTATCGAGATTTTTGTAAATTTTCACCCACACATCCTGCGCGAGGTCATTCGCCTCCTCGCGGTCCGTCACCATACGAAGGATGATGGAGTATACAAGGTTTTTGTATCGCGTCACAAGCTCGGCAAAGCAATCGTTGTTGCCGTCCAGACAGCTCTGGATTAGTTCGAAATCCGTCATCGCAGATTCATTAATTCGTGCTGCGGAGGTCATCGGCGGTTCACCACGCTTTTCCTTGGATTTTTATTGGAATCAATACCATTTGCCTGTATATACGATGTCAAAGGCGAAAAGTTTCATGGCATACAAATATTATAGACGGTATTTCACAATCTGGCAAGTACAAACGGCACCGTGCCAGATAGCACGGTGCCGTTTACTTTATTTTGCCGGGTTGATGTGGATTTGCTCCACGCCATAGCCTGTTTTGCGTTTCACGATGTCCTCTATCTGCGCAATTTCCGCGTCAGAGAGCTCCGGCTTGTTTACCACAACATCCACGCTCTCATCGTCTATCCGGACATACACCTCGGTGAACCCCTTTGACTCTATGAGTGCTTCCGCCGCGGTTTCTTTCTCGATACGGCTTTGGATAACAAGCAGCGCTTCGGCGGATTCTGCTTTTTTATCTTGGTCGATGTTGGCGTTGTTGATGATGTCCGTTAGCATTGACTTTTGCGTGGAACGCGCTTGTTCGCGATTCAGCTTTGCCTGTACAAAATAGGATGAATCGTTCGCGGAATTCACAAATACAGCCGCGCCCGGTTCTGTGTCGTTCGTGTCTTCGTTATCTGACGTGCTGACAGAAATGCCGTTCCCGTCGGGGATGACATCTGTGTTCGTCAGGCCAACGTTTTTGGATGTGGCGTTGACAACGGCAATTTCTTGCCCCGATGAATTGTCCAGTACAAGCGCACTGATTTCGTTGTCCGGCGTCAGGTTCATCGACGCGATGGGTGCGGTTTTATCACGGTTGTCAACATAATTTAAATACCCCGCAACAGCAATCATCACCACCAGCGCTGAAATGATGACATGGTTCCTCTTGATAGCAAACATAGCACAATCCTCTCCTTAACCTTCTTTTATATATGTTTTCTTGCTTATTGCCGCATTTTCAACACCTGTACCCGGTGTGGCTCAATGCCAAGCACGATGTATGCTGCCCGCGTCAGTGCGTCCTTGACGAATATGTTGCCCCCTCCTTCCGCGATGATGAGTGCGCCCTCGATACGCGGCTCAATTTCTTTCAGGACAAGAGGCGCTTCGCTGCCATCCGCTTGCCGCAGACGTACGGTTTGTTCATCCAGTAAGGTATCAGTAACGGTTCGCGCTCCGCCCTCAGCGTCGGATTCGGCTATGTGATTGTCTTCTGTACGGATGTCCGTCGCGACGATACGCTCTGTCCCTGCGGAAAGCGTCAATAACACACGCACGCGTCCTGCGTTCTCCACTTCGGATAAAATATCAGCCAAGCGGGTTTCAAGTTTCTCAACATAGCTAGTCTCATGAGCAGAGGTTGTGTTAATCACGTCTTGTGCTAATGTGTTTAACAAAGGAACAGAAACAGGTTCTTTCGGGAAAAACACTTTTCCAAGTACCATCAGTGCAATCCCGACAGACAGCATCAGAAGCAGATTATACACGGTTTTCTTGTCCTTACCGCTGAACAGTTCTTTTAAGGTGCGCAATTGGTATCACTCCATTTCTCTTTCGTTAACCTGTACAATGCAATGTATATGCTGTGCGGGAAGGTTGTAGAAGCTGGAAACTGTATTTTTCAACGCGACGACAGCCGGTAGTTCTGCTTCCTCCTCTGCGTTATTGGCGAGCGGGCCAGAGCGGATATGGATAGGCTCGATACGTAGAAACGGCTTCGCAACAGGCTTTTCCGTGTATGGCATAAGTGTCATATGTATGGCTTCCACTAAGCCGAAGCATTCACCTTCACGTGCAATTGTGAATTCCGAAGACAGCAATGTGAATTGCGCATCGGCCGACACAATGTACTCCAGGTGCGTTTGAAGGCTTTCTTCATATGCGGATATGACAAAGTCATCATGAGAATAAGCGTTAAACACAGATACAGTATAACTGTTAGAGTTAAGACCAGAAGTACCATTCCATGTTTGCAATGCATTATACACATCACCAAGCGGCTTGATTGTGAGTAATACAAGCGAAAAGCCAAGCGTGAGGCGGAGGTATGCCTTGCTTCGCTCACTTGGCGCAAGCAGAAGCACAAGACTTGAGAATACCAGAAACACGGATATGGTATGAATATATGCAGAAAATGTGCGCAGCATGACGAGCTTCCTCCTTACATTGATAAAATGAGCGCAGCCATGACCATGAACATTGCTGAAATCATGCTGCACACGCCCAGAATCATCCCTGCGAAATCGCCCGCCGCGTCTACCGCTTTGACGGCGCGAGGGTCTGCAATAGGCTGCATAAGCCCTGCGGTAAGCTTGTATAACAATGTAAAGGCGACAAGACGCAGTATCGGCGCGGCGCAGTATAAAACAAGAACAACCAGTGTTGCGGCAGTCAGCCCGCCCTTGACGACGCCGGACCAGGTTGTAACCATATCGACCGCTCCCGATAACGCCGTACCGACAACGGGAATCGCATTGACGGCAAGCTTGGCTGTCCTCGTGATGGCTGTGTCGAGGGCAGGTGCGGCAATTCGCCGGAAAGATAGCATGCCTACGAACAGCCCCGCAGCAACGCGAAGCGTCCATTTTACACCATCGCTGAGCAAAGCAGATAGCTTTGTTAGCATGACGCGCTCCGATAAGCTGTTTACAATCTGGAGGACGGCAGTCACGGTGATGACAGGAATCACAACGTTTCGGATACCGATGGAGACTGTGTTCACAGTGGCAAGCAGAATCGGTGCAGATGTCATTGCAGCAGATGGGTTACCGCCAATAACGGCAACACTGCACAACACAGGTTGTGCAGCAATCATAAAGCTACACAGCTCATCAATTAAATTTTGCATGACGCCAAGGCACATTGTATAGGATGAGAGCAACACGGAGAGAATCGCAAGGTATTGCGCGTAAAAGCCAATTTCCGCCGCGGCCTTATGCTTAAACGCTGCGGAGATTTCACGGAAAACGGCACCAATGACGGCGATGACAAGCATATGGCGAAGCATGGAGAAGAGCGTAGCCGTTTCGCCTAATAAGCCTTGCAACAGGCTTTGCGTGATAAGCTGTGGTGTGAGGGTGAGCTCGCCGCGCACCGCTTGCCAAACCAACGCTTTGAAATCAAGCCCGTATAAGGCTGTATTTGCAGATGCGCCGATAACGGTGGAAACATTGTCCAGTGGCAGAATATCTAGCATGGTATCATTTTCAGCGGCATAGGCCGGAACGGAGAATAGCATTATAAACAGAAGTATAAAGAAAACAACTCTCATCACGGATTCAGTCCTTTTCATCATGGTAAGAGAAGTAAAGCTTGCTCCAGCAACGACAGCACAAGCGGCGCAGATATGGTTAGTATCAGCAAACGGCCAGAAAGCTCGAGCTTGGATGCGATGGCGCTTTCACCCGCATCCGCACAGATTTGCGCGCCGAATTCTGTAGCATAAGCAATGCCAACAACCTTCAATACAATGTCAAAATGTGCGAAACCGTCCGCAAGGCGTGCAATATGCGCAAGTAAACCAATGGCTTCGGTAAATCGCGGCAAGACGGCAATCAAGAGCAATGTGCCTGTGGCAATGCCGATGACAAGCGCGAACTGCGGACTGTCTTTTTTTAGTGTCAAGGCGAGAACGGCTGACAAAATCGCCGCGACGGTGAGTTGGATAACGTCCATACATACACCTCTTTATAATTGAAAAAGCGTTTGCACAGTTGTGAATAGCTGGCTGATATATTGAATCACCCAAAACAGAACAACAACAAGCCCTGCCAATGTCGTCATCATAGCCTGCTCTTCGCGTCCCGCGCGGATGAGCACTTGATTAAGCACCGCGACAAGAATGCCGACTGCCGCGATTTGGAAAACAACCGTTATTTCCATATGTATCCCCTCCGTGTAAAAACCTTGCACATTATAAAAGCGAAACAGCCAGAAGCGCGCCGAACAATGCGCCAATATTCCGGTACATGCGTACATGGCTATTACTGTGGTTGTGAAGCTGTGCAATTCTATCGTCGATATGATGCATGGCGGCATCGAGCCCTTCCGCTTGCGAAGACCCATCCAGACAGCCTATCGTTTGCCCCAGAAGCGCAAAACGCCGGAAATCTTCATCCGCAAGACGAGAGCTATAGCGAAGCGCCTGCAAGCTTTCCGCCCAAACCTGTGAGGCGGAACTGCCGTCATTTTGTTGAAGTCGCTCCGCCATGTTGTAAAAAAAGACAGAGGGTTGTTCATCGTTGAATGCGGCCGTGTGCGAAAATGCCTCTGCCAGAGGGGTTCGTGCATATTGTATTTCACTTTTCAACAAAAGAAATGCGCTTCGGAAAGCGGCGAGTTCTTCTGCTTGTAACATATCCCGCCGCGACAAACGCAACCCCGCCAATGCACATGCGCCAAATACCAGCAGACCGCCCAATGCTTTTAGAATCCATTTCATATCACGTAACCTCCTTATCCAGACGATTGCCGTTTTCATCATAAACCCCTGCGATGTGCCCGGCGTGCGGCTGTGCATTAAGAACTATGAATCGGGTGAAAAAGCGCTTTGCAAGCAATTCGCCCAGTGCGGGACGCCGTGCAAGTGCTTCAGGGGAATTGCCGTGTGCCGTACAAAGCAGCTTCACACCCGCGTGCAGAATATCCTCTACCGCGTCAAGCTCATCGCTTCGTCCCAGCTCGTCCACGGCGATAACCTGCGGGGACATAGCGCGAAGCAGCATGTGCATTCCCTGTGCCTTGGGGCAGCCATCCAGCACATCGGTGCGGAGGCCGACATCATTTTGCGGCTTGCCAAGATGCGACCCCGCAATTTCAGAACGTTCATCCACTACACCAATTGTTAGCCCTGTATTGCTCATTTGCCGGATGATGTCGCGGAGGAGTGTCGTTTTCCCGCAGCCGGGCGGGGAAAGAATGATAGTATGTGGGGGCGAACATCGTGTGTTTCTATAGTCGGGAAGCAGAAAGGGCATAATCGAATTGGCGCATCCCCTTAACGGATGTGCTATGCGAAGATGTAACCCGCTGATACCGCGTAGTGTACGGACGGTACCGTTTTCTACAATGGCATGACCGGTGAGCCCGACGCGGTGCCCGCCGGGGATGGTAATGAAGCCCTGACGAAGCTCTTCTTCAAAAGCGTACAAGGAATGGGCGGAAACAAGCTCCACCGTGGCGGCAATATCGCGTGCGGTTGCATGGTATGCCGCAGATAAATCCTTTGTTAGTGCGCCATCCGGTGTGATAAACCATTCCTTGTCACGTAGCCGTACAATCAAGGGCAAATCCCGCCGCAGCCGTACCTCTTGCGTTCCGTTAAGACGTTCCGGCGGCATGGCTTGTACCAACGCACGTGCACCACCGCCAAGAAAGGTACGGATAATTTCGTGTTCGTTCCAATTTTGCTTGTTCATGGCAAGTCCTCCTTTGTGTACGAGCTATCTTATGAACTGGCAGAATGGAATATGCCTGTCATACGAAACGAATGCGAAGCATAACTTGACAAAAAGAGAGTAGGGGGATATTTCATGAACCAACGATTCTACCGTACGTTGTTAAAACAAAAAAAAGCCATTTTGAAAGCGTTTCTTACGTTTGCCTTTATCGTACTAACGGCGGTTGTGGCAGCACCGCCTGCTGTCGCCGTATTCAGTGCGGCAAACGGCACAAAGCGCAAGCTTCCGATTTATTGTGTTGAGACTGACAAACCGCAGGTTGCGATTTCCTTCGACGCGGCATGGGGTGCGGACGACACGGATACATTGCTGGCAATTCTGGAGGAAAAAGGTGTGAAGGCGACGTTCTTCCTGTGCGGGTATTGGGTGGAGAAATATCCGGAAGAGGTCAAAACCATCCACGCAGCAGGGCATGACATTGGCAATCATGGCGACACACACGCCCATGGAGCGCAGCTCAACCTCGCGCAGAACCAGAAGGAAATCAAAGGTGTGCACGACAAAGTCAACACACTCCTCGGAATTGACATAAACTTATACCGCCCGCCGTATGGGGAGTATAACAATGTCGTAGTTGAGGCGGCGGAATCGCTGGGATATTATACAATACAATGGGATGTCGATGTATTGGATACAAAAATATAAAAGCCCAAGGACATAATCCTCGGGCTTTTTCTTATAATTCATTATACACTTATTTGCTGCATCGGTCAACTATTTATAGCACGCGCTCGATACAACATCACCCACAATTCCTCCCGTGTGGGCGTATCCTTCGGCCTCGTACCGTCCGTGATACCGTTCTCCACACACCAGCGCGCAGCCTCCGCTGCCCATGACGACGGCGCAGTATCTGCGGGCGGCTGTATCAATGTATACTGGTAACACGCCTTTACCATTTCAAGGAAGTAATCCCACGGCACACCCCACCTGCCGCTCCTCAGCTCGTTCGGACAATCCTTCCCAGACCAGTCGTAGTGCTGTTTGACAACTGTCAACCCATGCTTACACAGGAGCTGTGCGGTCAGCTTCGCGGCGTTCTCGCACGCCTTGGGAAACCCGGCCTTGTCGTGTACGCAGATTTCGATGCCGATACTGGACATATTGCCCGGCCCCTTGCCGTCACCTGCGTGCCAGCACATGCGCTTGTCGTCGAAGCTCTGCCACACTTCATCCGCATCCACGGTGTAATGCCACGACGCTTCACGCCCGCCGGAGCCTGTGTATTGATAATCCGCGTGCATCTTGGCCGTTGCGCCTGCTGTGTAGTTGCCGGTGTTGTGAATCGTTATGAATTTGATTTCGGACATGTCCTTGTTCGGATTGTTCTTCATCCCGTCCGGGACGAGTTTTTGTTTGATTTCAAGCATAATGCGCACCCTCCTTACTTAATACGTTCATGTCGCAACCATCAATTCCGCGCGATACCAGCGTTTGCCCACATAACCGATTCCTCCAGCGCTGTCAACGCCAGCGATTTTTCACGACTGCTCGGGACATGCTTGTCAATGAGGTATGCAAAAACCTTTGCCGCATCCCTAAGCGTCGTGTATATTTCCGGCTGTCCCTGTTTCGGGTCATGGTATTTGAAATTGTTTTCGATTTGTTCGTTCATGATAACCTCCTATTTATTTTTTCAAATTATTATTCTGTTCAAACTGCGTACCAAAGTAGAACCCCAGCACCATGACAACCACGGTCATCACAGTATCGGGCGCAATCGTCTCCCGCAGAGCCAGCACGAAGAAAACAAACGTGACCGCAAAGGTCACGATGGTTTTAACGTTAATCAGATTTTCCAGCCTTTTCAGCAATTCACTCATCGGCCTCGCCTCCTATTTCCTAATATCCCTGCCTTGCCCCAAGCCCTTCTCACTCGCAAACTTATCAATTAGCGCGTTCACGAGCC
>JGI994J12354_10001036_pt1 | contig 28193 bp, 22 predicted proteins | sample IntmicLarv3ML3BL_FD_12354 | JGI IMG/M metagenome (IMG submission 12354) | reverse complement strand
CACGCTTACGGCTCCCGCCGTTGCGCCTGCAATCTCAGCCTCCAACGCCTTCAAATCGTTTGCGGGGACGTGGCGGAACCCCTCGGTAAACGGGAAAAAGTGCTTGTGAAAATGCTCTTGCCCCGTTGCGGCGAGCGTCGAAATCGTACGCCCGTGGAACGATTGGACGAGCGTCAAAATCGTACTGCGTCCCGCGCCGTATTTATCGTGTGAGTACTTGCGCGCGAGTTTGATGAGACCCTCATTCGCCTCACCGCCGGCGTTTGCGAAAAAGACGTTTTTCATGCCGGTGCGCCGCGTCAGTTCGGCGGCGAGCTTGGCATACGGCTCTGTATAAAACAGGTTCGACGCGTGACCGAGCTTCATCGCCTGCGCATAAATTGCATCCGCCCAAGCACGGTTTGCGTAGCCGATAGAGTTTACGCCAATCCCGGATGTGAAGTCGATGTATTCCCGACCCTCCGGCGAGTAGAGCTTTGCACCCTCGCCATGGTTGAGTGCGACATCAAACCGTCCGTATGTTTGCATGACGCTTGCGGCGTCAAGGTTTTTAATCTCCTGTGAGTTCATTTTATCAGACCTTTCTTGTCAAATGCGGTTAGAAAATCATCGTGCCCTCACCCGCGTCTGTGAGCATTTCAATCAGAATTGAGTGAGGAATGCGCCCGTCCAAAATATTCGTCCGGCGAACGCCCCCTGCGACGGCAGCCGCACAGCACTCGACCTTTGGAATCATGCCGCCCGCGATTATTCCATCCTTGCAGAGCTTTGGAATCTCCGCAACGGGAATTTCCACAATCAGCGAGCTTTCGTCCTCCTGCTGGCGCAGGACACCGCGCGTATTTGTGAGTAAAATCAGCTTCTCGGCTCCGAGCGCGACAGCGAGCTTGCTTGCCGCTGTGTCGGCGTTGACATTGTACGCCGTATCCTCGTCCGTGCCGAAGGCTACCGTCGCAACGACGGGGATTCGTCCCGCCTCAATCGAGCGGAAAACGATTCCGGGATTAACCTCTGTAATCTTGCCGACGTAGCCGAGGTCCTCGCCCGGCATTTTGACCGCCTTGAACAAATCCGCGTCAAGACCGCAAAGCCCGACGGCTGACGCGCCCTTGCGGATAATCGTTGCGACGAGGTCCTTATTTACTTTGCCGCACAAGACGGATTGTACGATGTCCATCGTCTCGCGGTCGGTATAGCGCAGTCCGTTGACGAATTTGGACTCCTTGCCGAGGCGTTTTAGCATATCGTTAATCTCCGGCCCGCCGCCGTGGACGAGCACAACTGAGATTCCGACAAGGCGCAACAGAATGATATCCTCCATAACTGCGTCGAAGAGCTCGGGCGAAATCATTGCGTTGCCGCCGTACTTGATTACGACGATTTTGCCGTAGTATTTCTGAATGTACGGCAGTGCCTCAACAAGAATTTTGGCGCGTGAGTTGTTTGTTTCGTTCATTTTGCCGTCCCCCTACGTTCTGTAGTCGCCGTTTATTTTGATGTAATCGTATGTGATGTCGCAACCCCAGCACGTGCAGGCCGCGTCAGATGGCTCGCCGAGGTTAATCAGAACCTCAATATCATGCTCTGTGAGGATTTTCTTCGCGAGTTCCTCGTCAAAGTCAAGCCCGCGCCCGTTTTCACAGACGGTGACCGCACCCGCCGCCGATTTGAACACGACGGAGACCTTGTCGGGGTCGAAAACCTCGCCGGAGTAGCCCATTGCGCACAGAACGCGTCCCCAGTTTGCGTCCGCGCCGAACACGGCGGACTTGAAAAGCGTCGAAGAGATTACGGATTTCGCAATCGTCTCCGCCTTTTTTTCGCTCTCCGCGTTTGAGACGGTGCATGTGATGAGGTGCTTTGCGCCCTCACCGTCGCTCGCCATTTCGCGCGCGAGTGTTATGCAAAGTGCCGTAAGAGCCTCCGAAAAGGTATCGAAATCCGCGCCTGCGACGGTAATTTCATCGTTGTCCGCGGCTCCGCTTGCGAGGACGATTCCCATATCGTTTGTTGAGGTGTCGCCGTCGACGGAAATGCGGTTGAAGCTTTTATTCGTAACGGATTTCAGTGCGGTGCTGAGCATTTCTGCCGAGATGGCGCAGTCCGTCGTTATGAAGCAGAGCATTGTGCCCATATTCGGGTGAATCATGCCGCTGCCCTTTGCAATGCCGCCCATTTTGACCGTCTTGCCGCCGATTTCGACGGCAACAGCGCACTCCTTTTTAACGGTGTCGGTTGTCATAATCGCCTGCGCCGCCGCGTCAGAGCCGTCGGCGGAAGCGTCAAGCTGTGCGGTGAGGGTTGGCATACCGCCCTCAACAACCTCGACGCGCAGACGCTGACCGATAACGCCCGTAGAGGCGACGAGAACGTCCTCTGTCGCGATTTTCAGAGCCGCGGCGGCGGCGTTACACATGCGCTCGGCATTTTGCTCGCCCTCCGGCGCGCAAGCGTTTGCGTTGCCGCTGTTTGCGATAATCGCGCGAGCTCTGCCGTTTTGCAGGTGCGTGCGCGTCACGTGCAGGGGAGCCGCCTTGACGACATTCGTCGTATAAACTGCGGCGGCAGTGCAGTCTCGGTCTGCGACAATCAGCGCGACATCTTTTTTATTCGGGTTATTGGTTTTTACGCCGCAATGCAATCCGGCGGCAGAAAAACCCTGCGCGGCGGTTACTCCGCCGTCAATAAATTCTATTTTCATAATCCGGTATCCTCCGATACGCCAAGCATGATATTCATATTCTGAACGGCGGCGCCGGATGCGCCCTTGCCGAGATTGTCAAATTGACTTGTAATCGTGACGCGATGCTCGTTCCCGCCGACTGTGATGAGCAGGTCGTTCGTTCCAACTCCGAAATTCGTATACATAGTTGCACACGCGAGCTCCGCCGCGACCTTGACAAAACGCGCGTCACCATAGTAATCGGCGAGAGCCGCGCGGATTGATTCTGCGCTCATCGGTTTTGCGAGCAAATCACTGTGGAGCGTGATTGTTGTCGCCATGCCGGCGTAATAATCGTCTACAATCGGGCAGAAAACCGGCTCACGCACAAGACTTGGAATCGCCGTCATCTCCGGCAGGTGCTTATGATTCTGCGTGACACCGTAAATGCCCGGAGTTGCAAACGATGAGGCGTTTTCGCCCTCATAATCGGCAATCATTTTCTTGCCGCCGCCGGAGTAACCCGTCAGCGAAAAACACGTGAGCGGATAGTCCGCAGGCAGAATTCCGAGCTGGACGAGCGGGTAAACGCTCGCGACGAAGCCGGTGGCATGACAGCCGGGATTTGCGACACGCTTAGATTTTGCGATTGCGCGTCGGCGCTCCGCCGAGAGCTCCGGGAAGCCGTAATCCCACGCAGGGCTCGTTCGGTGCGCCGTCGAGGCGTCGATAATCCGCGTTGTGTCGTTTTCAACGAGCGTAACAGCCTCTCGCGCCGCGTCGTCCGGCAGGCAGAGGAACACGATATCCGCCGCGTTGATTAAGCGTCTGCGCTCTGCCGTGTCCTTGCGGACCTCATCTGCGATGAGCAGAAGCTCAATATCATCACGTGCGCCAAGGTGTTCGTATATTTGAAGACCCGTTGTGCCGTCCTTGCCGTCTACATAAATTTTTGGTTTATTTCCCATAACTCTCCCTGAATTCGTTTTCTAAAATGTCCATATGCACTATGTCGCAGTAGTTGCCATTCTTAAATGCCGCCTCTCGTCGTCGTCCGTATTCACGGAAGCCGACCTTTTTATAACAAGCGATTCCGCGCTCGTTATCGGAGTGTGCGGTCAAGTCGATATTGTGCAGATTCAAGGTGTCGAATCCGTATTTTAGAAGTAAGCGTATCGCCTCGGCGCCGTAGCCTTGACTGCGGTTTTCTGCCTCGCCGATATAAATTCCAAGCTCTGCACGGCGCGAGCGCTGGTCGATATTATGCAAATCAACATTCCCGATAAGCATATCATCAGCCGTGCGGACGATAGCAAACACATTGCCCTCTGCCGCCATTTTTTCAAGCTCGACACGCTCATTCGAGAGGTTTACGCCAGCGCGAAAACCCAAGTATCCGACGACCGCCGGGTCGTTCAGCCACTTTGTATAAATCTCGTAATCATCGGGATTTATGGGCGAGAGATAGAGCCGCTCGCCAACTATTTTCTTGAAATATCTCATTTTGCACCCCTACTTTTTCGCATTAAACTCGCGGTCGAGCATCTGCATAATCACCATGTCTTGGAATTTGCCGCGCTGGAAAAGCGCATCCGAAAGCCGACCGCACTCGCGGAAGCCGACCTTGCGGTAACAGGTGAGCGCACGCTCATTATGAGCCAGCGCGTACAGCTCAATGCTGTGTAATCCGAGTGTGTTGAAGCCGTAGTCAAGCAGGAGGCGAATCGCCTCCGTACCGTAGCCTTTTGACAGTTCCGACGGCTCGCCGAGGACAATGCCAAGCTCTGCGCGGCGATGAACCATATCAACGAAGTTCAGCCCGACGTTTCCGAGCAGAAAATCGTCCTCAGCGCGCACGACAGCGAAGTGCTTGCCCTCTTTTATTAGACGTTCCAGAGCCTCGCGCTCCTGCGTAACGCCGATTATCTGAGAATCAAGTGTCAGAAATTGTGTGATTTCTGGGTCGTTCAGCCACTTTGTGTAGAGATCCGCATCGTCAGGGTTTATTGGTGAGAGGTATACGCGCTCGCCAATCATTTTTTTGAAGTAAGGCATATGCTCCTCCTCAGTACGTCTCATAAGCGCGGACTGTTGCAATCTGAGCCTTGACGGACTCCTTCGCCGGACCGCCCGGCACCTTACGCATCGCGACACACGTCTCAAGCGAAATTGCGTTGAAAACATCGTTCTCGAATAGCTCGCTTGCGGATTTATACTCGTCAATCGTCAGCGTTTCCAAGGTCTTGCGCTCTGCAATGCACTTGTTGACAAGGCGCCCGACAACCGTGTAAGCGTCGCGGAAGGGCATTCCCTTTTTGACGAGGTAGTCGGCGCAATCCGTCGCATTTATGAAACCCTCAGCCGCGGCACGGCGCATGTTTTCGGGCTTTACGGTCATCGTCTGAATCATCGCGGAAAACACGGGCAGGCACGCCTTTACGGTGTCAATTGCGTCGAAAACCTGCTCCTTATCCTCCTGCATATCTTTGTTGTAGGCGAGGGGGAGCGCCTTCATAACCGTCAGCATTCCCATCAGACTGCCGTAGACGCGCCCCGTTTTTCCGCGGACGAGTTCGGCGATGTCGGGGTTCTTTTTCTGCGGCATAATCGACGAGCCGGTCGCGTATTTGTCCGACAGCTCGACGAATCGGAACTCCCAAGAGCACCACATTATAATCTCCTCCGACAGGCGCGAGAGGTGCATCATGAGAATTGAAAGGTCGCTTAAAAGCTCAATTGCGTGGTCGCGATCGGAGACTCCGTCGAGGCTATTTGCGGTTATATCAGAAAAATCGAGCAGTTTCGCAACTTTTTCACGGTCTATTGGATAAGTTGTGCTTGTCAGAGCTCCGGAGCCGAGCGGAGAGGTATCGGCGCGCTCATAACAATCGGTCAGACGTGTCACGTCGCGGCGGAGCATAAACGCGTACGCCATCAAGTGATGGGCGAGCGTCGTCGGCTGGGCGCGCTGGAGGTGCGTATAGCCGGGCATTATTGTATCAAGATTCGCCTCTGCAACGTCGCAGAGCACATCTTGAAGCCCGCGCACAAGCTTGCGAATCGTCAAAATCTCGCGCCGCAGGTAGAGCTTGAAGTCAAGCGCGACCTGATCGTTGCGGCTTCGCGCCGTGTGGAGGCGCTTGCCCGCGTCGCCGATTCGGCGCGTCAGCTCGCCCTCGATACCCATATGAATATCCTCGTCCGCTTGCACGAAATCAAGTTTGCCGGCTTCGATATCGGCGAGAATGCCGCGCAAACCGTCGATAATGAGCGCCGCCTCAGACTTTTCAATGATTCCGCAGTCGCCGAGCATTCCCGCGTGGGCGATTGAACCCTCAATATCCTCTTTATACATCCGCTTATCGAACGAGATTGACGCGTTCAACGCGTCGGTGAGTGCGTCTGTATTCTCGCCAAAGCGACCTGACCATAGCTTCATAATGTGTCTCCGTTTATAGTTTATTTGCGGGAATCCCGTTGAGAATTCCCGCGATATTGCAAGTGTTTTCTATTTGCCGCGCTGTTCGTCGAGCAGAGCCTTGACCTTAATCGGTAGTCCGAACAGATTTATGAATCCCTCAGACTCGCGCTGGTCGTAATCACTCTCGCCGAACGAGGCGAGCTCCTCACTGTAGAGACTGTAGTCGCTCCAAACGCCGGCATTTATAATGTTGCCCTTATAGAGCTTCAGGCGGACGGTGCCGGTGACACTTTCCTGCGTTTTATCGACGAATGCGGAAATTGCCTCCCGCAGGGGCGTGAACCACAGGCCGTTATACACGATGTCAGCGAATTTTAGTGCGACTTGCGCCTTGTAATGTGCTGTCTCCTTATCAAGGCAGAGCGTCTCAAGCACATCGTGTGCGTGATAGAGAATCGTGCCGCCCGGAGTTTCGTAAACGCCGCGCGATTTCATTCCGACGAGGCGGTTTTCAACGCAGTCGAATAGTCCGATTCCGTGCTTGCCGCCGATGTCGTTGAGCTTGTAGATGATGTCCTTTGCGCTCATCGCCTTGCCGTCAAGCGAGGTCGGAGCGCCGGCGGTGAAGCCAATCTCAACGTACTCTGCCTTGTCGGGAGCCTGCTCCGGCGAGACACCGAGTTCTAAGAAGCCGTCCTTATTATACGTCGGCTCGTTCGCTGGATCCTCAAGGTCAAGACCCTCGTGCGAGAGATGCCAGAGGTTTTTATCCTTTGAATAATTCGTCTCGCGGCTGATTTTAAGGGGGATATTATGCGCCTCGGCATAGTCGATTTCGTCGTCGCGGGACTTCAAATCCCACTCGCGCCACGGAGCGATAATCGCCATCTTCGGCGCAAATGCCTTGATTGCAAGCTCGAAACGCACTTGGTCGTTACCCTTGCCCGTGCAGCCATGGCAGATTGCGTCGGCGTTCTCCTGCAAGGCGATCTCAACAATGCGCTTTGCAATGACGGGGCGCGCGAACGCCGTGCCGAGCAGATATCCCTCATACTTCGCGCCGGCTTTGAGCGTGGGGACGATGAAATCGTCGACGAATTCGTCCGTCAAATCCTCAATGTAGAGTTTGGAAGCGCCGGTTTTCAGCGCCTTTTCCTCCAGCCCGTCGAGTTCTGTGCCTTGACCGACATCGCCGGAGACGGCAATGACCTCACAATTATTGTAGTTTTCCTTGAGCCACGGAATGATGATTGACGTGTCAAGTCCGCCGGAATATGCAAGAACTACTTTCTTGATTGTATTTTTATCGACCATTTTTGAAATCCTCCATAAAATGTTGATGTTTCCCCGCCGCGACGCGTTGGGGAAAACTTAATATGTTTACATAGCTTTAGCGATTGTCATACTATACCACCGTTGAAAACGAAATGCAATAGTTATTTTGCACAATTTCGGAATAATATCGTTGAAATTTTGAATAAATATACATTTTTGCAAAATTTGCTTATCCGCTTGCAATCGACCGCCCACTTAATATATAATGTATACATATTTCAACAAAAGAGGGAATCAGATGATCACAGCGCACAAGCTATATTTTTCATACACCGGTGCTTCGCCGTATGCGCTTACGGGGCTTGAGCTGAATATTGCGGCGGGAGAATACGTATCTATCCTCGGCGATAACGGAAGCGGGAAGTCGACGCTGGTGCGCCTGATTTTAGGGCTTTTGCGCCCGACGCGCGGCGAGGTTTTGACGAGCGCAAAGCGTATCGGTTACGTGCCGCAACGCAGTGATTATGCACAGCGTGATTTTCCGCTGACGGTCGGTGAAATGCTACGCGCCTATGCGCGAATCGTCGGTGCGGACGCAAAGACAGAGGTGCGTGAGGTTCTTGAATTGACGGGATTGCAGGCGTTAGAGCGCAAGCTGGTAGGCGGACTTTCCGGCGGCGAAAGCCAGCGGACGCGCGTTGCGCGGGCGCTAATCGGCGCGCCGGAGCTTCTGATATTTGACGAGCCATCGACGGGTATTGACCATGCAAGTCAAGAGGAGATTTACGCCCTAATGCGCCGCTTGAACCGCGAGCGCGGGACGACGATTGTCTCTGTCGAGCATAATTTGACGGCGGCGATGGCGAACTCGACGTTGATTTATCATCTCCACGGTGGGCATGGTCACATATGCACGCCGGAGCAGTATGCGGAGGAGTTTTTGAGTGTTTGAATTTGAGTTTATGCGCAACGCTTTTGCCGTTTCGCTGATTATCTCCGTACTTTGCCCGTGTATCGGTATGTTTTTGGTTCTGCGTAATTATTCAATGATTGGCGATACGCTATCGCATGCGTCTCTTGCCGGAATCGCGCTCAGCGCGACGCTTGGCGGTGCGCCTCTGCTCGGTGCGTTTGCGTTTACGGCGGCTTGTGGGGCGTTGATTGAATATCTGCGCACACACATTAAAAACGGTGACCTTGCACTGTCTGTTGTTCTTGCGTTGTGCGTCGGTTCGGCGGTTACGATTATAAGTCGCGGGAACCTTGGTATCTCGGTTGAGGGATTGATGTTCGGCAGTGTGCTGACCGTCACACGCGCGGATACGTTTCTTGCGCTCGGGCTCTGTGCGGCGAGCGTTATTACGCTGATTTTGCTCTATGACAAGCTGCTTTTCGTCACGTACGATGAGGAGGCGGCGCGGATTGCCGGAGTTCGGGTTCGGGTCTTTAACTACGTTTTTATGATTCTCACCGCGGCGGCGATTTCTGTTGCGATTCGCATAGTCGGCGTGCTTGTTTTATCGTCTATGCTGACGCTGCCCGTGGCGACGGCACTGCAACTGAAAAAGGGCTTTTTTGCGACGCTTGTTTTCAGTGTGATTTTCAGCGTGATTGATATCCTTGCGGGCCTGATTCTGTCGTATAATTTGAATGTTGCACCGGGCGGCTTGACGGCGCTTGTGTCTGTTGCGGTGCTAATTCTTGTAATTTTAATCAAAAGCATATCAAGAAAGAAGGTTTCAGTATGATAACTTCCGGTCAGCAGCTGTTTATAAACAGCACAATTCCCGTTTTGCGGCGTGATGAGCGAATTATCGGTGTTGCGCTCGGCGGCTCGTACATCACGCGAGATAAGATGGACGAGTATTCGGGTCTTGACTTCACAATCGTAGTTGAGGACGATAAGTACGAGGAGGTTCTGCGTGAGCGCGTAGAGATTGCCGAGAAATTCGGTACTCTTTTAGCGAGCTTCACCGGAGAGCATATCCACCAGCCGGAGCTTCTGATTTGCATGTACGACGAGCCGCTTTTGCATGTTGATTTGAATTTCGTGCGCACGGATATGCTGACGTACCGCTTCGACAATCCGATTGTAATGCACCAGCGGGGAACTGTGCTTTCGGATGCGATTGCGCGGTATCCGTACCAAAAGTCTGCAACGGACATGCAGTGGTATGAGGACCGTTTTTGGATTTGGGTACACTTCATCGCGACGCGAATTGCGCGAGGCGAGCTGTTTGACAGTATCGAGTCGCTCTCGTTTCTGCGCCTGAATGTTCTTGGACCGCTGATTTTGATTAAGAATGGATTTCCTCCGCGCGGGGTGAGGCATATTGAGGATTGCCCGACGGACGCAAAATCTCTGACGGAGACGATTGCGGAATATGACCGCGCAAGCTGTCTGCGCGCGCTGAAAGCTGCGGCGAACCTTTACATTTCACTGCGGGGCGTGAATAAGGCGGGCTTGTTCACCCGCGATCTCGCAGAATCGCGGGCGTTACGCTATCTGAACTCGTTAGAGGCGAAATTAAAGCTTTAAATTACAGTGAAAATCCCCCGCGCTCGTTGACGGAGCCGCGGGGGATTATTGTTGACAATACAATATTTAATATGGTATACTAATATGTCTAAATATCGAAATTTTGCGACCTTTAAACGGACGGGAGGAATACGATGAAAAATAAGCTTCCGCGCTTTTTGCGCCCTAGCATGCGCCTTTATTTTATACTTCTCGTACTCTTCGCCGTTTTGACATTTGTGTTCGGTGGGAAGAGCGCACGCATAGTTGCCGCGGCTGAGGGCGGAGTTATTATACTCGTCGCGGTCTACACGAGGTTTGAGACACGCCGGCGCGCCGAACGTCTTGTAAAGTATATTGAATCGGTTACAGATGACCTCGGCTCTGCGTCGAATTCGCTGTTGACGCAGTCGCCGCTTCCTGTAGCGATTTTCAGCGGTAAGAGCTGTAATCTGCTGTGGGCGAATGAGTTGTTTCAGCACCTGACCGGCAATCGGGAGCGCTTATTTGAAATCAGCGTGACCGATCTCGTTCCCGACTTTACCGCAGACTGGTTGCAAGAGGGGAAGACGGAATGCCCGCGCGTCATAATGGTTGATGACCGCAAATTCAAGATTTACGGAGCCTTAACACAGGTTGAGGCAGGCAGAAGCAGTGACGATTTGCTCGCCACCACGTACTGGGTTGACGTGACGGAGTATCATGACAAATCCTCGGAGTATGACGCGTCGCGCCCCGTGTTTGCAACGATTTTGCTTGATAATTATGATGACCTTCTGCGCGGCTTGACTGAGCGCGAAAAATCCGCGCTTGTATCTGACGTTGATTCGCACATTACAAGCTGGGCTTCTGACCGCGACGGTTATCTGTGTAAATTCGACCGCGACCGCTTCCTGTATATTTTTGAGGAGCGGCATTATGATGAACTCGTTGACAGCCTGCTCTCTGCGCTTGAGAAGGTTCACGCCTGCATTGGTGCGGGCGGATTGCACGCCACGCTGTCCATCGGAATCGGAAAGGACGGCTTAACGCCGCTTGAGACGGCGCGGAATTCATCTCTTGCGCTTGAAACCGCGCTGACGCGCGGAGGCGACCAAGCTGTTATCAAAAACGACCTCGACTTCCTGTTTATCGGCGGCAACTCGACCGAGACTGAGAAACGCACAAAGGTCAAATCGCGCGTTATGGCGACGGCTCTCGCAGAGCTGATTTCCGAATCCTCTGCGGTGTACGTTATGGGTCATAAAAAAGCGGACTTTGACGCTGTTGGCTCTGCCGCGGGCATTGTTCGTATCGCGAAAAACCGCGGAATTCCGGCATTTATTGTGATAACTCCGGACGATTCATATGCGGAGGAGCTGATTGACCACCTAAAACACGAAAAGGATTATGCAGACGTTTTTATCACGCCCACTGACGCGATGATTCGCGCCGACCGGCGCAGTTTGCTCGTTGTGACTGACACGTCGCGGCCGGAGGAGACGGAGTCTCAGCCGCTTTTAGAGTCAATTCCGCGCATTGTTGTAATCGACCATCATCGCCGCGCCGCAACGTATATCAGCAATGCAGTGCTAAACTTCCACGAGCCGTATGCCTCGTCCGCGAGCGAGCTTGTCACGGAGCTTTTACAGCACCTCGTTCCGCAGAACGCCGTTTTGCGAGTTGAGGCGGACGCTCTGCTTGCGGGAATCGTGCTCGACACAAAGACGTTCACAATCCGCACCGGAAGTCGCACCTTTGACGCGGCGGCGTATCTGCGACGGCTCGGCGCTGACACTGTTGATGTGAAGCGCCTTATGCAATCTGATATTGATACGGCAATGCGCCGCTATTCCATCGTGCAGACGGGTGATATATACCGCGATGGCATTGCAATCGCGACCTCTGAGAGCCCGGAAACGCGCGTTATCATCGCGCAGGCGGCTGATGAGCTGTTGAATATTGCGGGTATTGATGCCTCGTTTGTGGTGGCGCACAATGACGACGGGATATTCATATCCGGCAGGAGTATCGGTAACGTAAATGTGCAGTTGATTCTTGAAAAGCTAGGCGGCGGCGGAAACCAGTCCATCGCCGGTGTCAGAATTGAAAACACAACTATTCCGGACGCAATAACTCACTTGCAGCAGGCAATTGACGAATATTTAAAGGAGAATCCGTTATGAAAGTAATTTTAAATGCTGACGTTAAGGGGCATGGCAAAAAGGGACAGCTTGTTGAGGTGTCTGACGGCTATGCACGCAACTTTTTGTTTCCGCGCAAGTTGGCGGTTCAGGCGACAAACGACAATCTGAACGTCATGAAACAGCAGGAGGCGGCGCGCCTGCGTAAGCTTGAAATCGACAAGGCGGAGGCGCGTGAAATCGCGGCGAAGCTTGATTCGGTTATGGTGAAAATCTCGGCGAAATCCGGCGGTGTGGGGCGTTTGTTCGGCTCTGTCACGTCGGCTGAAATTTCCGAGGTGCTGAAGGAACAGCACGGAATCGCAATTGAAAAGAACAAGCTCGTCCTTGACGAGACGATTAAGGCATTCGGCACTTACGCGGTTAAGGCGAAGCTCGGTAACGAGATTTACGGAACCGTAAACGTCCTTGTTGTAGAGGCTTAGTTCTAATTTGCGCAGAGATTGCGCACAAAAATTCGTAATGAAAGGGTGAAAATCGTGGCAATCGACGATCTGCTGTCGCGGCAAGTACCGCACTCGCCTGAGGCGGAGCGTGCCGTTTTAGGCGCTATGCTGATTGACTCTGAATGCGCTCCGCGCGTTGTCGGGGTCTTGAAGTCAAGCGATTTTCATGCCGAGCTTAATAAGACGATATTCGAGACGATGCACCGCATGTTCAGCTTCTCGCAGAAAATTGACCCTGTTACGCTCTTAGACCAGATGAAAAAGGACGGCGTTTACACGGACGCCGCGCCCGATTATCTGCTTGATTTGATGAATCTGACACCGACCTCTGCGAATGTTATCGAGTACGCGACGATTGTCCGCGATTACTCGCTTTTGCGCCATATTGCGTCCACGGGCTCGGACATCGCCGAGATGGCATCGTCGGGTGAGGGCGGAGCCCTCGGCGTGCTCGACGCGGCGGAGCAGAAGGTCTACGCACTGCGTGAGGGGCGCTCTGCGGGCGGATTGGAGCCTCTGTCAAAAGTCCTGCATACGGTTTACACAGACATCGTAGCCGCGAGCGAGAGCGGAGCCGGACTGCCCGGCTTGTCAACCGGTCTTACGGAGCTTGACAGCGCGATTATGGGTCTTAATAAATCGGATTTGATTATTATTGCCGCGCGTCCCGGTGTCGGAAAGACGAGTATTGCGCTGAATATTGCGCTCCACGCGGCGCGTGAGTCGCAGAAAACGGTTGCGATTTTCAACCTTGAAATGTCGCGCGAGCAGCTTGCTATGCGTCTTTTGGCGGCGGAGAGCCGCATTGACGGCAAGCGTCTGCAACGCGGAACGATTGCGCCCTCCGACTGGAAAGACCTCGCCGCGGCGGCGCAGGAGCTGTCAAAATGTCAGATTCTGATTAACGATAATCCGACGCTTTCCGTTGCAGAGATGAATGCGCAATGCCGCCGTGTGTCGAACCTAGGGCTTATTGTAATTGACTATTTGCAGTTGATGCAGAGCGCCGGCGGATCGGTGAAATACTCGAACGAGAACCGTACGCAAGCCGTTTCGGATATGTCTCGAATGATGAAAATTATGGCGAAGGAGCTGAATGTTCCCGTCATCTGTCTGTCACAGCTCAACCGTGCGTCGGTTTCGCGTGCGGACAAGCGTCCGGCGCTGTCTGACCTGCGTGAATCGGGTGCAATTGAGCAGGACGCGGACATTGTTTTAGGTCTGTACCGTGAGGATATGCTAAACGACGACGCGGAAACGCACAACACGGCAGAGTGCATTATTCTAAAGAACCGCCGCGGTGAGCTCGGGCGGATTGAGCTTCAATTCTCGCCGGAATTCACGTCGTTTACCGCGGTTGAGACGCGCTATGAAGAATATCAGCCATAAATATGAGTATCACAAGGAAAGTTGCGGCGTTTGCCGCGCGGTTTGATTTACTTCCGAACGATATAAAAATCCTTGCCGCCGTATCAGGTGGCAAGGATTCTATGGTTATGTTAGAGGTTTTGCGCGAACTGTCCGCCTCGAAAACCGGGCAGAGTGGCGGCGGTGCGGGAGCGCGGATTTGTGTCGCGCATTTCAATCACCGTTTGCGCGGTGCGGAATCTGACCGTGACGCGGAGTTTGTGCGAAATTACTGCGAGGCTCGTGGAATTGAGTGCGAAATCGGGTATGGCGAAGCGCTTTCCGGCGATGAGAGCTCGGCGCGGGAACAGCGATACGCGTTTTTGCAAGACATCGCGAAAAAATGCGGAGCGGACCTTATCGCAACGGCGCACAACTGTGACGATAATGCCGAGACGATGTTACTAAACCTCGCGCGCGGCGCGGGAACGCGCGGACTTGCGGGCATTCCGCTGAGGCGCGGAAATATTGTGCGCCCCCTGCTATGTGTGACGCGCGCCGAGATTGAGGAGTATATAACGGTGCACGATATCCCGTTTGTTGAGGACAGCACAAATGCCTCGGATATTTACAATCGTAACAAGTTGCGGCTTAGCGTTCTGCCTGTCATGCGCGAGCTGAATCCCGCGTTCGCGCTCCACGCGCTTGAGGCGGCAGAGCGCTTGCGTGAGGATGATTCATATCTGACCTTAGCGGCGGAAAAGCTTGAAAACTCTGCGGAGAAGTTGCGGCAAACTCCGCGAGCGCTTGCCGTTCGGAAGATTGCGTCGTTTGCGCCGCAAGCGATGACAGCGGCGCAGATTGCGGCGGTTTTGGATATGTGCGCCGTGTCTGATGGTTCGGCATATGTCGATGTGCGCAGCGGCAGGATAGTGCGCGAATATGACACTTTGAGCTTTACCGCCGACGATAACGGCGTGCCTGCTATGCCGAATGTGATAATCCGCGACGGCGGGATTTTTGGCGCGGGTGATAAAGTTAATAAATCTTTAACGCATTTTCTATTCAAAAAGAGCGAAATATGTGGTACAATCATCGTTAATCCGCGTTCGCGCGGTGATGAGATAACACTTTTCGGGCGCAAGGTTACAAAAAGCGTAAAAAAACTGCTTATTGAGGCGAAAATCCCGGCGGCGCGGCGTGATACAGTTCCGATAATCTGCGACGATATTGGCGTTTTGGCTGTGGGCGGTGTCGCGCGGAGCGACCGCGCAGTGCCCTCTGCCGGCGATGAGATTATAGAGATAATATTAGAAAATAAAGAATAAAGAACTAAAATGGGAGATGGAACAAATGAGCATTCACAAGGATTTAGCAAGCATTTCATATTCGGCGGAGTTTATCGCAAACCGCGTTGCAGAGCTCGGGCGCGAGCTAAAGGAAGAGTACGCCGACAAGAACCCGATTTTTATCGGAACGCTCAAGGGCGCGTTTATATTCCTTGCGGATCTTGTTCGCGCGTGTGAATTCCCGCTTCAGGTTCAGTTTTTGAAAGCGTCAAGCTACGGCTTGGCGGCGGTGACATCGGGTACGGTGGATATCTCTGACGTGCTTGACGCTGATGTTGAGGGACGCCATCTTATCATTGTTGAGGATATCATTGATACTGGCGTTACGATGTCAAAACTGCGCGAGGTTTTAATGGCGCGGAATCCGGCATCGCTGAAGTTTTGTGCGTTTCTTGATAAAGTCGAGCGGCGTACGGCAGATATTCAAGTTAATTATGTCGGCACGGTCTGCGCGGACGAGTTTTTCGTTGGCTACGGACTTGACTATGCGGAGCGTTACCGCAACATGCCCGATATCGGTGTGTTAAAGCGCGAAATTTACGAATAGTGTATTATGTATGCCGCCCGACCCGGCGGTAGAGTTAAGGATGTGTTTATTTGAGTAACATTACAAAAAAGGGAAAAACACCGCGCGATATTGGGTTTTATGCGCTTGTTGTTATTGTGGCACTGTCTATTGTGTGGCTGCTTGCCTCACGGGGGACGAGCAATCCCGCGGCTGTTGAGTATTCGGCGGCGCGTCGCCTGTTTTTAGACGACAAGGTTGAGAATTTCTTCGTTAAGGACGATATCCTCAACATCAAGCTGAAAGAGGAAGACCCTGATCTTAAAACGGATGAGGTTGTCCACAAGCTGTACAGTGTAGGTATCTTCTATGAAGATATGCGCGAGTATATCGACACGCGCACGCTTGAGGATCCGAATTTTGAGTACGACTATCGGGTCAGCCCGAATATGCAATGGCTGTTGACGCTGGTTCCGTATGTGATACTGCTTATTGTATTCATCATTGTATATAATATGATGATGAGCCGCACAAGCGTCGGAGGCGACAAGGGCGCTATGCGCTTCAGTAAGGCACGCACACGCCTTGCCGGTGATGAGAAGAAAAAGGTCACATTCGCCGATGTTGCCGGTGCGGATGAGGAGAAGGCAGAGCTTGCTGAGATTGTCGACTTCCTGCGCGGGCCGGAGAAGTATATCAAGCTCGGTGCGCGTATTCCGAAGGGCGTTCTGCTAGTTGGCCCTCCGGGAACGGGTAAAACGCTGATTGCACGCGCTGTCGCGGGTGAGTCGGGCGTTCAGTTCCTGTCAATTTCCGGTTCTGACTTTGTTGAGTTATACGTCGGTGTCGGCGCAAGCCGTGTCCGCGATTTGTTCGATCAGGCGAAAAAACTCGCCCCCGCAATCATTTTCATTGATGAGATTGACGCTGTCGGTCGTCAGCGCGGTGCGGGACTCGGCGGCGGACATGACGAACGCGAGCAGACGCTGAACCAGCTTCTTGTTGAGATGGACGGCTTCACCGCGAACGAGGGAGTTATCATAATCGCCGCGACGAACCGTGCCGATATTTTGGACTCGGCGCTTTTGCGTCCCGGTCGTTTCGACCGGCAGGTATATGTCGGGTTGCCCGACGTAAAGGGACGTGAGGAGATTCTTAAAGTCCATGCGCGCGGCAAAATGCTCTCTGACGATATCAATTTGGGGCACGTCGCACGCACGACAATCGGCTTTACGGGCGCAGACCTTGAAAATCTGCTTAACGAGGCGGCGCTGCTTGCCGCGCGTAACAACCGCCGCGCAATCACAATGCGTGACATTGATGAGGCGAACCTGAAAGTCCTTGCAGGACCCGAGAAAAAGTCGCGGGTCGTCACTGAAAAAGCACGTCGTCTGACGGCGTATCATGAGGCGGGGCATGCCGTTTCGGCGTTCTACCTTGAGGATCGCGACCCTGTCCACCACGTCTCCATCATTCCTCGCGGACAGGCGGGAGGTCTGACGCTCTATCGTCCAACGGACGATAAGGGAATGCAGTCGCGCGGTGAGATGTTTGACCGCATTGTTACCTCGCTCGGCGGGCGTATTGCCGAAAAACTCATTTTGGACGATATCTCCACGGGCGCGTCGAGTGATATTCAGCAGGCGACGGCGATTGCCCGCGCGATGGTCACGCAGTACGGTATGAGTGACACGCTCGGCCCGATTTCGTTCGATGATTCAAGCCAGTCCGTGTTTATCGGACGCGATTATCAGCAGAAAAAGAGCTATTCTGAAAAGACTGCGGCGCTGATTGATGACGAGGTCAAACGCATTTTTGACGAGGCTATCGCAAAATGTACGCAGATACTCACCGACCACAATGAGCAGTTAGTTGCAACGGCGGAATATCTGCTGATTCACGAGACGATGGATGGCGAGCAATTCCGCGAGCTCTGCGAGACGGGGCAGGTGACACAGCCCGCTGATAATGGGAAAGTTTATAACGATTTTTCGGAGATTGAAACGCCTCCGCTTGACTTGAGCGAGTTTGAGACTGCCGATGAGCTTGAGACCCTTGATGAGCTCGAGGAGCAATCAACATTTGACGAACCAACTGATGAGTAATTACAAAACTGCCCGAACCGTAACGGTTCGGGCAGTTTTATTTTTTTATGAAATTCGGGTTTTGCAGAATTATTCAGCTTTGCGAACGGGTAACCAGACCTCAAAATATCCCGTCTGTTCTCCATTTTCCATAACACTGCAAGCGAGGTTTCCAAACGCGGCTCCGTCGGGAACGTAGCCGTGCTCGCGCGCGTAATCGAGCAGGAAATCAAGCTTGCGCGCGGAAAATTCGTTGCGTCCCGCGCTCACAAATGCGGAGTGTATGCAAAGCCGCGAAGCCGTTTTTTGCACCGGAGGGCTGATATCGACATCGAATTCGTCGATGTACTGCGCTGAGATTGAAAAGCCCCACTCATAGTTGTCGCCGTCGCCGGCAACAGCGTCCTCCGGAATCTGATAATAGCGGCGTGAGAACGGCATATACTTTAGCCACCGGCGTGACAGCTCCGCCGTGCCGGTGCGATTATCGTACTCTGAATTGTGGCGGTTTATATAGTAGTAAAATGACGCGCACTCGCGTAGGTCGCACACGCCGACGAAGCTCTTCGTCTCGACAAGGCGCTCTTGGAATTTCAAAATGCGTTGCAGCAGAAGCTCCTGTCGGCGGATTGAGGCGCGAAGTTCTTCACTCTTGTCGTCGAGCGAATCGCACAGCGTGTCGTAGGAATATTCCGTAACCATGCTCGCGACCTGATCAATGCCGAAGCCGAAATTTTTGTACCACAGACAGTCGATAAGGTAGTTGATATCCCAAGTGTCGTAATAGCGATAGTTGTTCTGCGGATCCTTCGCAGGTGAAACTACGCCCTTTTCCTCATAATACCGCAAAAGGTCGGCTGAAATGCCGAGAATCCGTGCGACCTCACCGATTTTATATGACATATCGTGCCGCCTCCTTTACTTTTACCATTCGGCTATAATTTTCTCAATTACAGCACTATCTGTGAATTCGCCCTCATTTATAATCTCGAATTCGCCGCCTCGGTCACGCGTTACCGTAATAAAACGGAATTCTTCCGGAGGTATATGTTTTGAAGTAGTGTAATCCCAATCAAAATAACCGCCGCACACCCAGACAATCGTCAAGTATCGTCCGAGGCCATTTGCGTATGGCTCGGCGGCGGTTCCCTCAAGAAGCATATAAGCTAGGAAGTCTTTGCCTGCCGTGTGATAATAAGAATAGGCACATTGCTGGGAGTTGGCATCATCCGTGTATAAATCCCAATAAGAATAGTCGTCGCTTTGCAATTTGCCGCTAATGCCAACATAACCGACGGAGGTAATAAGATCTTGCCCCGCGTCCGTCAGCAACCACTCAGTTAACGCGCGCGCCTTTTCATTGCCGGTGTTGTAATAACTGTACGTGTAAATTATTAAGGGATAAGTGCCATCAGCGAGCGTATCGTTCGACGGCGCAATGCCGTCAATTGTAATGGCCTTTAAATTCTGCCATTCAAGAAGCTGCTCCATTGACCAACTGTAAATATTATAGCCGATTGCAGGAGTGCCTGTGCTCGAAATCTCCCCAAGCAGACCCGACATGCTAAAGGAAATGTAAATGTCCTGTGCGTCCTCAGGACCGTCGGGGAACGGGACACCCCTCATAAAATCGAGCATTGCAGTCTGACTTCCGGAGGTCTCGTTGCGGCGGAAGGGGACAATCTCATCATCCAAGCCGCCGAGCTCTTTCCAGTTCGTGATTTTGCCGCTGTAAATATCGCGAATCTGTTGTTGCGTCAAGCTGTCAATCGGATTATCCTTGCTGAGCAGGAATATGAAGCCCTCTTTAGCAATCGGGGTAATTACCAAGTCCGCGCCGCGCTCTGCCGCGTCGGCGAGTGTTTCGTCATAGTACTTAACGGCGAGCAGCATATCCGCAGGGTTTTCTGCGCCCGGCATTAGCCGCTCAAACGCGTCATACGTGCGGCTGTGCGTTACGCTAAGGTGTATATCCTCAAGATGTCCGCGGATTGCGGCATGCATTGTCTCCGTAGACGAGCTTCCGTCGATTATCGGGTATTCCGGTAAGTGTGCGGGTTTTTGCGGCGCAGGAGTTGCCGTCGGCTGTATAGTCGGCTCAACGGTCGTATCGACAGACGCTGTCGGCGTGGGTGTCGTCTCGTCACCGGGAACTAACAGAGGTATCTTTTTCTCGCAGCCCACCAAAAGCATCAGCAGGAGAGCCATAATAAACGCCAAAATCCGTGCAGTTTTCATAGATATCCCTCTCAAACAAGTACTTTTAGCAGCGTAGAAATCATTAACATCTACCTAATTGTTCGCGTAGCCTTATTATATCTTATAATTCTTGCCTTGTCAAAGAATTTTCCCCTTGCGAAATATGAATTTATGGGGTATAATAACAATGACTATCAAAATTACTTGAGGAGTACTTGATGGAAACAACTGATGTGCCGCTGACTCGTGCAGAGCTGGAGGCAAAAATCGCGTCTCTGCGTGATGACCTTGAGGATGCAATTGACCTGCGCGATTCCTTCCTCGGTCAGGAGGGACAGCATATTTCAAGCAAGAATATCTCTCGCTTTGAGAATATGATTGCGGCAATAGAAGAAAACATAGCAAATATTGAGGCACAACTCGCAACTGAAGTTTAAAAAATAAAAATTAATAAATAGGAGGCCCTTGAAATGTACACATTCAAACCGTATACAGACCGCATCTGGGAGTATCGCGAAAAGGTTCGCGACCGCATAATCCAAGCAGATTCTGAGCGCGCAGAGCTCAATGCGAAAGCGTGGGAGATGTATGGCGAAATCATGCCACTAATTCGTCGTCCGCTTATCACAAAGTACATTGTTTCCAATATGACAATCCGCGTCGAGCCGGATGAGCTTATCGTCGGTAACAAGGCGAAAAACTTCTGCGGAACGCCGGGCTCTTATTGGGCGATGATGCCGAATATTGAGACGGAGTGGGAGCTTCGCGACGGTATTTACTACAACGACCCGCATAAGGACAACCTTGCCCTGTGTATCGCAAAAGAGGATTTGGAGCGCATGCGCGCCCTGCCGCGCTCACCCACAGCCCACCTGAACTACAGCGTTGCAGACGCATGGCTACCGGACGGTGCGCAGGACTTCTTTGACCTCCGCTCGTGTGAGTACGGCGTTCCCGGTCGTCCCGGCGTTATGATGATGCCCGCAGGTCACCTGACACCCGGTTGGCAGAAGATTGTTCACGTCGGCTACGGCGCAATCCGCAAGCAGGCGCAGGACTTCCTTGATGCCCGCAAGGGTAACGTCATGGGTGACGATATGCGCAAGTACCTGTTCTATCAGGCGGCGGCGACTGAGTGTGAGGCGGCGACGATTTTCGTTAACCGCTACAGCGCAGAGTGCGCCCGTCAGGCGGCGGAATGCACCGACCCGAAGCGCAAGGCAGAGCTTGAGATGATGGCAGACTCCCTCGCGTGGATTTCTGAGAATCCCGCCCGCACATATTGGGAAGCTTGCCAGGCGGCTATGCTTTATCAGCTGTTCCTGTCGGTTGACTGCTCGTTCCCGGCTCCGGCGTTCGGTCGTTTCGACCAGTACACATACCCGTACCTCAAAAAGCAGCTTGATGAGGGTACAATTACGCTCGAATACGCGCAGGAGATTACTGACGCGTTCTTCCTCAAGGCGAACTGCGCCTACGAGGGTGGTCTGGGCAAGCTTGCACAGACGACCGGTATCGGAAACACATATCAGCACACGACAATCGGCGGTGTCGACCCGATTACGGGTGAGGACGCGACGAATATCGTAACATATATGACGCTTGAGACGGTCGGCCGTCTGAAATTGCACGATCCGACGATTTCACTGCGCATCAACAAGGACACGCCCGATGAGCTGTGGGGCTGTGCGCTTGAGACTTCGAAGCTTGTCGGCGGTCTGCCGCTGTTCCAAAATGACGAGGTTATTATCCCCGGACTTATCAAGGAACTCGGTTTCGAGCTTGAAGATGCTCGTGATTACTCACTCATCGGATGCCAGGAGATTGTCGGCTCCGGTACGGATTATCCCGCACCGAACGGCGTTGGAGCCTCGCACGCGAGCCTCTACTACGGCGTTATCTTCGATATGGCAATCAACAACGGTATCAACCCGATGAACGGCAAGCAAGCGCCTGCTGAAGTCTGCTCCGGCTATCTGTATGAGATGAACAGCATTGAGGAGGTTCGTGAGGCTTACAGAAAGCTGACCGATTACCTGCTGAAGTTCTATGTCACAATCAACAACTATGCCGAGCACCTTGTCGGCTATAATATGCCGCAGCCCGGTCTTTCGATTTCGATGGTCGGTTGTATGGAGTCCGGCATGGACTGCGTTGAGGGCGGTTGTAAGTACAACTCTTACGGCGGCACGGCGACAGGTCTTGCGACAATCGCAGACAGCATCACGACAATCAAGTACATGTGCTTCGACAAGAAGCTGTGCACCACGCGTGAGCTTTATGATGCCGTTATGGCGAACTGGGACGGCTATGAGCCGCTTCGCCAGCGCATTTTGACCGAGGTTCCGCACTATGGCAACAACGACCCGTATGCCGATATGGAGATGGCATTTGTCATCAACACGTATTACGATCAGTGCTCGCAGTGCTCGAGCCAGCGTTCTAAGGTCTACAAGGCGGGTATGTACGGTGCAAGTGACCACGTCAATCAGGGTTATGACACGTGGGCAACGCCGGATGGTCGTAAGACGGGCGAGCCTATCGCCGACGCGATGAGCCCGGCACAGAGCCGCGACGGAAACGGTCCGACTGCGGTCTTTGCGTCCTCGCTGTGCTTCGACCACTCGCGCTTTATGGACGGAATTGCGCTTAACCTGCGTATGCACCCGACGGTGCTCAGCCGTGATGACGGTATAGCGAAGCTCCGAGATATGTCTAAGGCGTACTTTGCCGCCGGCGGTCTGGAGTGCCAGTACAACGTCGTCGATACCGACACACTGCGCGCCGCACAGAAGACACCGACCGAGTATCGCGATCTCGTAGTCCGCATTGCAGGCTACTCCGCGTACTTTGTGGAGCTTGGTGAGGATCAGCAGAACGATATCATCGCAAGAAACGAGAATAAGGCTCTCTAATCAAAACTCAAAACGCCCTCACACCGTGTTAAGCGGTGTGAGGGCGTTTTTATGTACCGTGCAGTATAGAAAAAAAGCTCGCCCTCTGTTCGCAGAGGGCGAGCTTTTTGATTTAAAGTGTTTTACGGTGTGTCGGGTAAAATTGTGATTGTCAGATGAGCCTCAGCCGCTAATGTTGTTTCTGTAGCTACAATTGAGGCGGTGACGACGACCGTTCCGGGGGCAAGAGCCTCAAACGAGCCGTTCGACGTAATTGTCGCCGCGCCGGGTGTGCCGCCGGAGATAATCCACATAATCGGCAAGCCATTACCTGCGTCATTTGTCGTTGCAACTAAGTTTACCGAGTTACCGACCGTGAACTGATTCTGGCTTGAGATTTCCAGCGTGACAGCCTTTTTTGTGACGGTAACCGGAACATTGATAAGGAAAACATTACCTGCGTTCGCGCCGGTCTGAATTCGGATTTCAAGATTCTCAGCACCTGCTGTTGAGGCAACGCCTGTAACTCTGACGGTAGTTCCGACCACGGAAACGGTGAAGTTGGGGCTGGTGCTGCTTACAGAGACGATTTTGTTTGTGACATTCGTCGGAACGGGGCTGACTATGATATCCTTCGTCTCACCGATTTCAAGTGACAGCGAGGTCGGCGAAGCCGTTGCAGATGTCGGCCAGTCCGAGTTTCCTGTAACGGTCACGCGTGTGTTTGCCGTGATAACTCCGTTGCACCCGGAATAGCTCAGCGTTGCGAGCGCGGTCTGAGTGCCCGTTGTAGTTTTAAGTGTCACTGTGCCGTCCGCCGCGACGCTGAACGAGTTATTAGTGGGAACCGTCCAAACGACAGTCGGAGTTCCAATTGTGCCTGCCGCTATATTCGAAGATGGTGTCGCGGCGAGCTTATGATCCGGCGGAACGCCGAGGTCAAAGCTGTCAGTTGCGGCGACTGTTAGGCGTGCGATGTAGATTGTAACACTGTCCTTTGCGGTTGTGTTATTTTGCGTCGTCTGCGACGCGCTTGACGGCAACCACGCCGTAACGGTGAAGCTTGAGCCCGTGAAATTCGAGGGGATAGTAACTACGCCGTTTACAGAGACCGTAATACCGCTCGTTCCCGAACCGGCAACGACCCAGTTCGGTGTCGTTAGCGTAGAGCCGCTCTGCGCTGTGACGACGGCATTGAGCTGAAGCGTGTTTGTGCCGACGGCGGCGATATACTTTTTATTGGCGTTGCCGATTGTAATGTTACTTGCATATGCGTCGCCAATCGTTATGGGGATTGTGAATGTCCTGTTCGACGCTGTTCTGACAACAAGATTTGCAGAGCCGCTCCGTACGCCATATATTGTGACGATGGCGGGGTTGCTTGTTGTTGTGACGGTCATAAAGTTGGTGTTGGAAGATGTCACCGTAAAGTCCTCGACATAATTCGTCGGGGCGATTGTAAGCGTGACATTTACTGATCTGCCAACGCCGACATTAAGATTTGAGGAGGCTGTGACGTTCGTAATCGGAACAGTCGTCTCAGTGCCGAAAACGGTGGTGAGAATATCGCTATACGTGCCGCCTGTGCCGGTCGAAGCACCGATACCAACCGTTAGATTCGTTCCCGTAGAGAGAATTATGTTGCGGTTTGAGGTTGTGGCGATGAGATCCGCCAGATAGTTAAACGGGTCAATGTTATTTGCAGAGAGCATACCGGAAACAGTACCGTTATAACCCGCGTAGACGGCGCGTGCGGTGTATGTTCTGTACGTTGTCGTGCCTGCTTCATTGAAAATATCGTATCTGGTGAGGTCAGCCGAGTGACTGCGCGCAGAAGATGCAAGCTGTGCATTCGATGAAATCTGCGGACGGCTGTTTACGCCGCGATACGCATTGAACAGGTCGAGCATAAACGCTTCAAGCGAGGCAACGGAGAGCGTACGCGACTTTGTAATCGCAGAGTTGCGCTCCGCCAGCAGACCGGCGTAAACCGTACTGCCGAGCGAGTATGCGGTTATCATAACGTCGCTATTTTGGTTGACCTGCGCCGGTGTGAGTATGGTGGAGTTCGTCTTTGTACCGTCACGCAGATAGCTCTGCCAGCCGCTGACCATAGAGTAAACACCGATAATCCTGCCGTTCGCGCCGGTCGAGGACGTCGCGACGGCGACAAAATTCAAAATAGCGTTAGGATTCGACGTGTTAGAGGCGGAAACGCTGTAGTAGATGCTCCAAACCTCACCGGAGGAGAGCGTAATAGTGCGCTTCGGCGAGGAACCGAGGGCACTCGTTGCCTCGGAGAGTGTCATGCCGATTTTAATGTTGTGCAAATAAATTTCGGCATCGACAAAATTGCTGTTACGCACTGTTATTGTAAACTGCTTTGTGCGGGTGTTACTGCCGACTCCAAACGAAGCCGTTAAAGTTGCCGTCAGCTGACGGTTGTCGTACGGGACAAAGACTGTACCGGTGTTCGTGACGACACTGCTATTACTGGAGGTCCAAGTGACAGGCAGACCGAGAATGCTTGTCGGCAGGAAGATTCCGTCCGTGACGCGTGTCAGAGAGTCACCCGGGTTGCGGAAGCTCAGCTCAAGCTCGCTGTACGCGTTGCTGAGCAGTCTTGTATCGCCGGTTAGCGTTGTCGTTGTCAGCGTAAAGTTTTTGGTGCGGGTTGAATTGCCGATTCGGACAGTCGCGGTGAGTGTAACCGTTGCATTGTTGTACGGCGTGACCTTTCCCGCGGTGCTGATAATTCCGGCGTTAGAGGAGGTCCAAATCACCGTCGCGCCGCCCATAGTGGTGGTCGGCAGAGTGATATCCTGTGAGATGCCGCTCGCGGTGTCGCCGTACGCAAAACCGATACCGAGGTTATCGGTAGCCTTCGCGATAAGCGAAGATTCGCTAAGACCCGAGTTGAACAGCGGCAGTACCTTGTTGTAACTACGGATAATGACCGCAACGCACTCCTCGGACCTAATGTCGTTGAGCGGGTTGAAGTTGTTAAGATCGTCACCCTTGAACATCTCGTTCGCAACGGCATATCGGACAGGCTCGATAGCGTAATCCTGAATATTCGCCTTGTCGTTGAACGACAAATCGGGTAGCGGCGCAACGAGCAGAGTGCGACTGAGTTCGACCTCCATCTGCTTGTAGGCGCGAATCATCATAGCGGCAATTTGCTGACGCGTGACGTTAGAGTTCGGGCTGAATGTCGTTGTAGTTGTACCGTTGATGATACCGTATTGATACGCTTTCAGAGCGGATTTGCTGTTTGTGTCTGTAAACGGGTTACCCGTGGGCAATGAAAGCTCACGCCCGAGCAGCTTTTCAGTGAGTACGACAACGAGCTCACAGAAATCCTCACGAGTGAGCTTCCGTGCGAAGTCTTTAGCGGCATTTGGCGTTAGAAGTCCGTTGACGTTTGCGTCGTTCATTTCTGCCGTTGCCCAGTCCGAGGGAACAAGGCCGGCAAAAGCGGCAGTTGGGATGAGCGTCGCCACAATAGCGACAAGAACGAGCGCGGTAATTAGTTTCTTCAGTTTCATAATAAGCTTCCTTTCAAGGCGTCACGGTGGTGGATTTTTTGTTGTGGCGCATAGTGGTTTTGCGTTTTCGTGCGGTGCAGGTGTTTTGGAATTGCCTGCGTCACCGGTACACAACGGGTTATTTGCAGATGTTGTGTATATATTTATAATTATATTCTATATCTTGTATAATTTCAAGCACAAACTGCGTAAAATTCTCCGTTTTTGGAAAAATTAAGCGAATATTCATTTTTATATTAAGCACAAGAATAGCGGTTGTGATAAAAACTGATGTAATGCGTAATTATTTTCAAAAAGGGCTTGACTATTATTGTAATAGGGGATATAATATCACTCGCACATTGACGGGGTGTGGCGAAGTTTGGTATCGCGCTTGGTTCGGGACCAAGAGGCCCCGAGTTCGAATCTCGGCACTCCGACCAGTCTGAAATGGGCGAAACGTGTTACGCGGTCTGCGAAAGCAGGCCGCGTTCGTTTTTTATGTGCGGTTGTTGAGTTTGCGGTTTGACCCAAGTTTGACCCAAACGGGGATAAGCGCGGATAGAATTAGATAGCACGGAACAGTGTTCGTTACAAAACTCCGTCCATAAAACTTGCCATTTTGTCGGCTGCTGTTTGTTGCATTTGGCTTGTCACGTGAGTGTAGGTGTCTAGTGTAAACGCGGCAGAATAGTGCCCAAGCATATTTGAGAGAGTTTTCGCGTCCACGCCGTTTTGAATCATGACGGTGGAGAATGTGTGTCGCAGGTCATGGAATCGGATACCGCTGTCTAGGTTCGCGGTGCGGAGGAGTTTCTTGTGAATGCGACCGACCGCGTCCGGATCGTACATGTTGCCTGTGGTCGGTGAGGGAAACATGAACTCGCTGTCTAGATGGCGTTCATGCTCGCACACGAGCAAATCGACGGCTCGCTGGGGAATCACCACGGTGCGGTTAGAATTTTCTGTTTTTGGCGTTCTGACTTTGAGGTCGCCGTTTATGCGTTGCATAGATTTCGTGATGCTGATGGTGCGCTTTTCGACGTTGAGGTCAGTCCAAAGCAATGCAAGCAACTCACCGCGGCGAAGTCCTGAGCATAATTCTAAATAGAAAATTGGCAGTACGCCAAAGCATTCGGCAGCTTTGAGGTAATCGCCAATCTTTTCGATGGGGATGACTTTCATCTCCTTGCGGTCTTTCGGAGGAATTTTGCAGTTGTCGGTGGGGTTAGTTTGGATTAGCCGTTCGCGCACTGCTTGCTCCAAGCAATTGTGAAGTAGCATATGCATGCCGCGAACGGTACGGTTGCTGAGAGCGAAATCGGTAATCTTATCGTTTTTTGGTATGCGTCCGTTGGTGCGAGTGTCATTGTAGAAGCGTTGGATTTGGATGCTCGTGAGCTTGTTCAACTTCACATTGCCGAGTTTCGGGACGATGTGGTTCTCTATATAATTTTTGTAATAATTCGCCGTAGTTTCGCGGATGTGCGGTTTGGAATATACTTCGAACCACGTTGAAATCCACTCGCCGAGTGTGTATTGCTCTGAGCGCGTCACGTCAATTGTCTCAGTTTGCGCGATGGCGGACTTGAGTTTCTCCATGACCTCGGCTTGCGTCTTGCCGAGTACGTTGCGGCTGAGTGGTGCGCCGGTCTCCGGGTCGGTTCCGACTGTGTAGCGACCCTCCCACCGTCCGTCTTTTCTCTTTCTGATGCTACCCTCGCCGTTTCCTCTGCGTTTTGCCATAAATATCGCGTCCTTTCTTTTGGCGTTCACACTACAG
>JGI994J12354_10001035_pt1 | contig 28194 bp, 14 predicted proteins | sample IntmicLarv3ML3BL_FD_12354 | JGI IMG/M metagenome (IMG submission 12354) | reverse complement strand
TAAAAAGGCTGTTAAAACAGATTATAACCAAGCCTTAACAGCCATAAACAAAAACTTTAATTATAAATACATATTAAAAGTTTACACAAAAGTAGGGATAGACCCAATAAATCATTTATTATCTACCCTATAACTAAAGTAAACAGCGCATTTTTTTATTTGAAAAATTGCGCTGTTTACTATTTTTATTTTAGATTATTTTCTTCCTTATTAAACAAGTCAGAAAATTATTAATCCTCAGAAGAAAAATCTTCTGTTATGTCTTCGATATCATCAATGGATTCCATACCTTCGTCATCAAGAACATATTCACCCATAGCTTCATTGATCACCTCATCGGCAGCTTCATCATCAGCATCAATCTCTTCTAAAATATCATCAAATAACTCATCATCATTTGAGATAGGTATTGATATAAGATCGTCAACATTTATCTCAAGGCTACTCAAATCTGCCGTATCTGTATCGCTCATATCATCAGATAAACTCTCAAGAGAAATTTCACTGCTGGTATCTATTAAACGTTCAATAAAGTCTTGTTCATGAGGAGTCTGCTCACTTTTGTTATTAATTTCGCCGCTTGGACTCATGATTCTAACATTTCTATAAACATCCATACCAGTTCCTGCCGGTATTAAACGACCGATAATAACATTCTCTTTCAGTCCTACAAGATTGTCTACTTTACCCTTAATAGCAGCCTCTGTCAGAACACGTGTTGTCTTCTGGAATGACGCGGCGCTTAAGAAACTATCTGTCGCCAAAGACGCTTCCGTGATACCTAACAGAACCCAATCAGCTGTTGCAGGAGTACCGCCTAATGCAACTATTCTATCGTTTTCCTCCTGAAAGTCAAATCTGTCTATTACTTGACCAGGGAGAAAATCAGTATCACCGGGTTCTGTAATTTTCCTGCGTCTAAGCATTTGCCGAACAATAGTCTCAACATGCTTATCATTAATATCTACGCTTTGGCTTCGGTAAACTCGCTGAATCTCTTGAACAAGATATTCTTGAACCTCACGCGGACCACGCATTCTTAAAAGTTCTTGAGGGTCAAGAGGACCTTCGGTAAGCGGATTACCTGCCTTTAGCATATCCTCAACCGCAACTCGAAGAGTACCGCGGTAAGGAACCATGTATTTATACTCAATAACGACACTCTTCACACCAGCTTGATGCATCTTAACTATAAGTTGAGTAGTAATTTCTTCACCGGCTTTAGCACAAACTTTATTACTACCTTCGGCACGCACATCCATACCAAGAGTTTTTCCGATAATCAAATCTTCATGAATTATCAGTTGATCACTGTTTATATATACTGTACGACCACCACCTGTAGTATCAATCTTTGTTACAATACCATCATAATCAGTTATAATAGCCTGTCCTTTAGGCTTTCTTGCCTCAAAGAGCTCTACAACGCGCAGCAAACCGGAAACCTGCTGTTCCATAACTTTCACCATTTTCTGAATTTGCTTAACTTTTTCACGTTCATTAGTCTCACCAAACTTAACATGACCACGATTAACGTCTTCCAAAATCTGGGTCAAAGTCTTAATACGTTGGTCTTTAACGTTAGCAACACCTGTCAAGTACTGTCCGGCTACACCACCGGTATGAAAAGTTCTCATTGTAAGCTGGGTTCCCGGTTCACCAATTGACTGTGCAGCTATAATACCGACAGCCTCACCAGCTTCAACCTGCCGTCCGGTTGCCATATCGCGTCCGTAACATTTTGCGCAGATACCATGCCTAAGTTCACAGGTAAGCGAAGAACGAATCATCACTTTTCCGGTTGCAAGACCGCCAAGTTCATGCAACCTATTATAAATATCAGACATTGATTTACGTTCACCTTCATTAGTCTTTTTGCCGGCATGAGCCACAACATCTCCAGTAAACGGATCAATTATATCATCAAAAAGTGTACCGCCGCCTCGAACACGTCGAACATCAGCGTAAAACGCTTCAACTTTATCGACAATTCGTTTAATTGTACGCAAAGGACTTTCAAGTTCGCCAACTTCAAATATCTCGCCACAATCATTGCATACAGCAATCTCAGTCAATAAACCGCCGCAATCCGGACAACATTCTGTCTCAATAGACTCTTCGATAACAAGCGCATCAAAATCAGCAGCATCTTCACTTAATTCATCTGATTCTTCATCTATTTCGGCAATAATTTGAATCTCTTCAGCAGATTCATCCTCTTCAAGCATTGGTTGAATAATATCATCAGACGATTCAACGCCCAAGTTCTCGATAGCTCCAATTAACTTTTCAACAGCTATTTCATCAACACTCAGATCCTGAGATACTGAAACATCAGTTGTAGCCAATTGATAAAGTGAATCTTTATACTCGCTTTCAGAAATAATCCTTCCGCAGTCATTACACCTGTAACTTCTTAATAATTCGCCGCCATCCTTTGTACAAGCCGGCAGTGAATGATGTCCTATTTCTTGATTTCTTCGCAGAATAACTTTACCAGTAAACGGATCAATAATGTCAACAGCAGCTATTCTGCCGTCGATTCGCTTATCAAGAGGCTCTATCTCTTCTTGTCGGTCTCTGATAGCAAAAACTTCGATACCATTCATGGTTCCGCAGTCTTCACCTCTAACTATAACTTCTTGCGCGACGTCAACCATACGACGTGTTAAATATCCTGCATCAGCTGTACGAAGCGCAGTGTCGGCAAGACCTTTTCTCGCACCGTGCGTTGACACAAAATATTCAAGAACATTCAGTCCCTCGTGGAAGTTTGATTTAATAGGCAAGTCCTCAATAAAACGACCAAACGGATCTGTCATAAGACCACGCATACCTGCCAGCTGAGAAAGCTGTCGTTTACTTCCTCTCGCGCCGGAGTTACTCATCATGAGAAGCGGATTAAACTGATCAAGGCTGCCAAGCAATGCGTTTGCGACATCATTAGCCGCAACTATCCATGCTTCACAAACTTTTTGAGAACGCTCACCTTCAGAAATGAGACCGTTTGCAAATTGTTCATTAATATCGCTGACTGATTTCTCAGTTTTTGTCAAAATATTTTCACGCTCATTTGAAGGAACATCCATGTCGGTCATCGCGATTGTAGTTCCGGAAATAGTCGAATACTTAAATCCTAATTCTTTTAAGTCATCAAGCAATTGAACTGTACGATTCAAACCATAAATATCATAACAGGCACGAGTAATATTACCAATTTCAGAGCTGTCGACCACTTTTCCGTAGTATTGAAGTTTTTCCGGCAAAATTTGGTTTAAAATAATTCTTCCGGCAGTGGATTTTATCATTTTGCCTTTAAAACGAACATTAATCTCTGCATGCATGTCAAGCAAACCGGTTTCGTACGACATAATAACATTCTCAGCGCTTCCATATGATGTGCCGGCGCCATTCAGCCCCTCTTTATCCGTCATAATTGTCAGATAATAAGCGCCGAGAACCATGTCACGGGTCGGGATCATAACCGGTTTACCATTTGCCGGTGAGAACAGATTTTCTGTACTCATCATAAGGACACGCGCTTCAGTCTGAGCCGCTGTTGATAACGGAACGTGAACAGCCATCTGGTCACCATCAAAGTCCGCATTAAACGCTGTACATACGAGAGGATGAAGTTGGATAGCTTTTCCATCAACAAGAACCGGCTCAAATGCTTGAATGCCGAGTCTATGCAAGGTTGGAGCGCGATTTAACAGAACCGGATGGTCTTTAATAACCTCTTCCAACGCATCCCATACTTCCGGATTTAGCCTTTCAACCTGTTTTTTAGCGGTTTTCACATTGCTTGCAAGTTTTTTCTGTACAAGACGCTTCATCACAAATGGTTTAAACAGCTCTAAAGCCATCTCTTTAGGAAGTCCGCACTGATTTAGCTTAAGATACGGACCGACCACGATAACTGAGCGTCCTGAGTAGTCAACACGTTTACCAAGCAAATTCTTCCTAAAACGTCCATCTTTACCTTTTAACATATCAGACAACGATTTTAATGCTCGTTGATTACTACCTGTAACAGGTCTTGAACGTCTTCCATTATCTATTAACGCGTCAACAGCTTCCTGCAACAAACGTTTTTCATGATTTATAATACTTTCAGGAGCATGAAGCTCTTTTATCTTCTTTAAACGATTATTTCTATTAATAATCCTTCTATAAAGGTCATTTAGGTCGCTTGTTGCAAATCTGCCGCCGTCAAGCTGTACCATAGGTCTAAGCTCCGGCGGAATAACCGGTATAACGTTTAAAATCATCCATTCAGGACGGTTTTTGCTCTTTCTAAACGACTCAACAACTTCAAGTTCTTTAACAGCGCGCATTCGCTTTGGACCTACAGTATCTTTAACTATAGTTCGCAGCCGGCGGCTCTCTTCTTCAAGGTCAACTTCGGAAAGAAGTGTTCTTATAGCGTCAGCGCCGGTTTGTGATATAAGCAATGGCTCACTTAGATTGTTACGCAAAAATATAGTTGCGCCGCTAGTTGCGCCACGAAGTTCGAGCTCTCTATCTAAATCAAGCAAATCGTCATTAGTTTCGCCATTTCTAATGCACAAGAACATATCAACTTCTTCTGCAAAATGAACCAATGCGCGATGCTCATCATCAGTTAACAACTGTTTCTGAGTGATAGGCATAGCCATATCAAGTTCAGGCCCCATAATAAGGCGCAGCGCACTATCCATTTCATCTTTGCGCTCACTCATTAATTTTCGCTCATATTTTATACGATCATTTTTTTGCGAGATTATCTTATTCTTCTCAGCATTAGACAATCCCTCTTCTTCGAGCTTTTCACGGTATTCATCTTCAATAATCTCAGCTAACTCATCAAAATGAATGTCAAGATCATGTTTTCGTTCATCCACCGCCGCTATAATTGCGCTTGAATGCTGAGATAACAAGTCAACATTAATCTTTGTCACCACATAAGAGACAAAATAAAGTATTTTCTCAAGCGGCCTCGGAGAAATATTAAGAAGCAAACTCATAGGACTTGGCACATTTTTTAAATACCAAATATGTGATACCGGAGTGGATAGATCTATATGTCCCATCCTCTCACGGCGTACTTTTGAACGTATAACCTCAACACCGCAACGGTCACAAACAACACCACGGAATTTGATCTTTCTATATTTCCCGCAATGGCATTCCCAATCCTTGGTAGGACCAAAGATTCTTTCACAAAACAGTCCTTCCGGCTCAGGTTTAAATGTACGGTAGTTAATGGTTTCAGGTTTTTTAACCTCACCATGAGACCAACACTTTATCTCCTCAGGAGAAGCTAAAGATATACGTATTTGTTCGAAATTAGAAGTGGTTTCTACCACGGCACACCCCTCTTTTGCTTTATTTCAAAAGACTTTTATAACAAAAATAAAAACTATTATTTATAATACAAATTATTCATCATCATCTGTGAGTGAATATTTAGCCACTATTGGCGGACGCGGAGTTTCATCTTCTTCAACATCAAGATCTATCTTGACATTATCTGAATTTTCAACTTGAATCTGTAAGCCCAAAGACTGAAGCTCTTTCATCAATATCTTAAACGACTCAGGGATTCCCGGATCCTGTATATTAGTACCCTTAACGATTGATTCATAAGTTTTTACACGACCGATAACATCATCGGATTTTATGGTCAGAATTTCTTGCAAGATATTTGCCGCGCCATAAGCCTCCAACGCCCAAACTTCCATCTCACCAAATCTCTGCCCACCAAACTGAGCCTTACCGCCAAGTGGCTGCTGTGTAACCAAGCTGTACGGTCCGGTTGAACGAGCGTGAATCTTATCGTCAACTAAGTGAACCAGTTTTAACATGTAAGCAAAGCCGACAGTCACCGGCTGATTAAATTTATCACCGGTTCTGCCATCATAAAGCGTACACTTACCGGTTTTCGCGTTATACCCAATCCTATCGTCAACTCTGGTATACAATTCCTCAGCAACAGCTTTTATCTTCTCATCTTTTGTTAATCCGGTAAAGCCTTCAATAGAAATGTTACGGATAGTAAACTTATCAAAAACAGTCTCGTTACAGTTATCAGGATTAAGCATATCAGCCAACACAACTTCTGCAGATTTATTGATTAAACGTTTGTAATCACTCTCATAATCGCTAAAAAGCTGATCCGATTCTGTAAGAGACATCGCCTTAATATCAGAAATCAATTTTGCTTTATCCGTACTCATATCACCAACAGGAGCTTCTACAAATAAATCATCTGTTAAATAAGATTTCAAAACTTCACGGCGTTTGATATTCATAGTAAGACCGAGATAACACAAAATCTCTTTCTCAGTAGCGCCTTCAAAGATCGGGTTTTCAAACCTTGCGCCAAGTTCGTTAACAACAACGCCAAGGTGTGTTTCTAAAATCTGTCCGATATTCATACGGCTCGGTACACCAAGCGGATTAAGAATAATATCAACAGGAGTTCCGTCTGAAAGATGCGGCATATCCTCGATCGGCAATATCCTTGACACGACACCTTTATTACCGTGACGACCGGCCATCTTATCACCTTCCATTATCTTTCTGCGCTGAGCTATAAATACACGGACAAGTTGATTTACTCCGGGTTTCAGTTCATCACCGTCAATCCTGTGAACAGGACTGCCGCATTTATCACAACTATCGCGAACTTCATTCTTCCCTAACAGATAAACTTCACCGCAACTATTACACTGAACTTTAAATCGTGAGAATCTCTTTACATCAACTACTTTACCCTTTTCTCCATGCGGAACACGAAGCGAGGTATCGCGCATTTCAGCAGCTTTAGCGCCAAAAATCGCACGTACAAGCTTTTCTTCACTGGTAAGTTCCTCTTGTCCCTTAGGAGCAACTTTTCCAACCAAAATATCTGAGGAACGAACATACGCGCCTATACGAATAACACCATCTTCATCCAAATCCTTTAAAGCGTCATCGCCAACATTCGGAATATCTCTTGTAAGTTCTTCTGGACCAACCTTAGTTTCACGGGCTTCAATTTCATATTTTTCTATATGAATTGAGGTGAACACATCATCTTTAGCCATTCTGTCACTCAAAATGATAGCGTCTTCATAGTTAAACCCTTCCCAGGACATAAATGCAACAAACACATTTTTACCGAGGGAAAGCTTTCCGCCATCAGTACATGGTCCATCGGCAATAGGCTCTTTCTCTTTAACTATCTGACCTACTTTAACTATAGGTTTTTGATGAATAGATGTTCCTTGGTTAGAGCGAAGAAAGTTAGTAACTTTATATTTATCAACAATGCCATCACGACGAGTAATTTCAATATTTCGCGCGTCAACAAATGTTACTTTTCCACCGGACTTTGCTAAAATAATTGCGCCGGAGTCAGCTGCTGCCTTACCCTCCAAACCTGTCTGGACATAAGCGGATTCCGCTCGAATAAGAGGCACACTCTGGCGTTGCATGTTTGAACCCATAAGAGCACGGTTTGCGTCATCATTCTCAAGAAATGGTATCATACAAGTAGCAACAGAAACTGTTTGCTTTGGCGAAACATCCATATAACTGACCTGTTTAGCAGTAATTCTCGGATACGACGATCTATGCCGGCAAATAACCAACCCATCAGCGTCAGCAATAATATTATTATCATTATCCATTGTTGTTGTTGCAGGTATTATAAAGTGACCTTCTTCTTCATCAGCAGTAAGGTATTCATACTGGTCAGTCACTTGTCCGTCAACAACTTTTCTGTAAGGTGTTTCTAAAAACCCATATTCATTCAAACGACCATATATAGCAGTAGAACCTATGAGTCCAATGTTTGGACCTTCAGGAGTTTCAATAGGACAAATACGTCCATAGTGAGAGTGATGAACGTCACGTACTTCCAATTTCGCGCTTTGACGACTAAGACCACCAGGACCGAGAGCTGAAAGACGGCGTTTATGAGTCAACTCAGCAAGAGGATTAGTCTGATCCATAAACTGTGATAACTGAGATGAGCCAAAGAACGAACTCACAGCGGCAGATATAGGCTTCGTGCTGATAACTGCCTGCGGAGTTACGGTTTCAGAATCAAGGCTAGTCAACCTTTCGCGAATAATTCGTTCCATCCGCAAAAAACCAACACGGAATTGATTCTGCAAAAGTTCACCGACAGTTCTGACACGTTTATTCATTAAGTGGTCTATTTCGTCCACTTCAACATTTAGATCTTTTTCATCTAAGAGGATAAGATATTTGATTATAGCCACGATATCGGACTTAGTTAAAATTGTAACACTTCCATCGATATCCAAACCGAACTTTTTATTAATCATAAATCTGCCGACACGTGCTAAGTCATAGCGGCGCTGGTCAGAAAAAAGTCCAACTAATCTTTGTCTTGCAAGCTCTGCCGTCACATGATCACCCGGACGGTCGCGTCTGTAAATATCTAAAAGAGCTGCATCTTCATTACTGGTAGTATCTTTAAGCAAAGTTGCTTCTATCAATGAATTAACTTGGTAAATCTCTATGCCTTTAAGTTTCAGTCCGGCAATCTTCCTTGCAGCGTCTCGTTCTATTCTATCTCCTGCGAGAACTAAAACTTCACCAGTTTCTTTATCGACAATATCAGAAGCAGCGCGTTTACCTGTAATATCTTCTGAAACCACCTCGCCTTTTAATTTAACCTTTACGCCAAAAATATTTAGAATATCAATATCGCTGGAGGTTGGCACTTCAGTTTTTTCATGCGTATTAATGCTGTTTAACGCGCGAAGAAGCGTTGTAGCAGGGAACTTATGCGCCTGACCTATTCTGACTGAGATAACTCCTGTAGCGTCGGTATCAAAATCAAGCCATGCTCCTTCGTTTGGAATAATCTGTGCACTGTATAAAATACGTCCGGTATAGTCAATATTATCTTTAAAATAAACTCCGGGTGAACGTGCTAACTGAGATACTACCGCGCGTTCCGCACCATTAATTATGAACGTTCCGGTTTCGGTCATTATAGGTACATCGCCAAGATACACCTCAGATTCCTTTATCTCACCGGTCTCTTTATTTAGAAGACGTACTTGTACCTTTAAAGGTACATCATACGTTGCGTCTCGATCTCTGCACTCAGAAATATTCCATTTGGGATCTCCCAATGTATATTCGCCAAAGTTGAGAGAGAGCTTGCCGGTAAAATCATCTATTGGTGAAAAGTTGTTAAATAACTCACGAAGACCTTCACTTAAAAACCGCCGATATGAATTCAGCTGTATCTCAATCAAGTTAGGTATTTGTTCAGCCTGATGTTTCCTAGCGCGTCCTTTGACGCGAATAACAGATTCCATAGCAAACCTCCGCTTTTCTGCTTTATATCAAACATTTTTAGTGAATTTAAATAATAATATTTGTTTTCACTTGTAACACATATTTTTTTTCAAAACCATATCAAAAGATATTTTTTAATCAACAGTTTTTTTATATCATTCAGGCACACAAAAAGGGAAGCCAGTATTATAATTTAAAGTCTTAAAACTTCATTTCACCAGCTTCCTTAGTAATAGTAGAACTATTTTACTTTTATATTTTTATCTCCTGACAACAAAAAAATTGTCTTACACATTAGCAAGTATATATTTTACAACATTATTCTTTGTTTGTCAAGGGGTTTCCATATATTTTTTTATATCTTTTTACCTTATATTCTAAATATATATATATTATACTATAAAATCACAAATAAACGCTATAAAACGAACCACTCTTACATTTATTTCCAACGCTTGAGTGTAGGAAACACCTTCGCCGCATATGCTAACGCTTCTTCTTTTGTCATCCCCATCATATCTGCGTATTCAGCGGATTGCGCTATCATCTGCTCCAAAGTTATGTCCTGTGTAAACTCCCCGTCTTTAAAACAATAAACACAATAATCATCGGACTTGCCGCCCGTTTTTGCAGTGCCGTAATCTTCCTCTTTTTCTAATGGCATTGAACAACTTTGACATATCTTCATTTCCATAATAAACCTCCATATTATTTTTTTTCACATCGCGTTTTAAAACTACATATATTATACTATAATATTAAAGCTTTGAAAAGCCTTTTTCTTTATTTTCATCTTTCATACTTTTTTATTATTATTATATTGACAAACAAACCTATCTATTGTATAATAATTATTAATCCCCCTAAAAAAATATAAGGAGACTATGCATTATGCATAAAACTAATTTTGTCGGTAAAACACCCGACACATCCCTTTCAGGAAGGGGGGGGGGTATTAGCATTTCTGGCTATTATAACTCTCCTGCTTTCTTCATCTTTGTTTGCTCAAATCAGTGTAGACATTGACGGTACCAGCGGCGGCGGAAACATAAACACCGCGTTAGATAGTTACTTAAGTCCACCGGACACAGATGGTATAAGTTGGCTTAGCGATGGTACGTATAACCTAACTAATACTGTAACCGCAAAAGACTCACTCACTCCTCCTACAGCAAACGCTCTGAATTCTTCGTTAGGTATTGGCGATGGCGTAACTTTTAACGTTACTACTCAATCAATTAACACCATAAATTTATTATTTGGCTTCTCCCTTAGCGCCGGTAATGATTTTGTAATAAATGGCGGCACAGTAAACTCTACCGGAGATAGGAATGCGGGAATAACCATTTTGGATGGAGATTTTATAGTTAATGGAGGGACACTAAATGCTACTGCGACAAAAACACTTAGTTCATTAGGCTCGGGGGTTGCGGTTAACGGAGACTTCATTTTAACAAACGGAACAGTAAACGCTATTGCGAATGATTCGGGCAGTTGGGGATCCGGCGGAACTTTTAGTGGTGGTATAAGTATTACCGGACAATTTATCCAACATGCAGGAACCGTTATCGCTAAAGGACATTATAACTCTTTTGGAATAAAAGCAAACAATGGTTTTATAATGGAAGGAGGAAGTATAAATGCTTCCGGACAATTAAGTGACAATAACGTGCTCGAAATAATAGCAAAGGGAATCAGTTTCAATGGAGATTTCACACAAAACGGAGGAACTATAACTGCGTTTGGATATTACAACGGAGCCGGAATAATGAGCCATGTAGATGGCGATTTCATACAAAATGGTGGGATATTAAAAGCCACAGGGCAGGGAGGAAACAGCTATTACGGTCGCATTTGCAGTGGGTTTGGTATATTTTTACAAAATGTTAATCATGACGGATATGAAAATCTGTTCACATTCACAACGAATGGCACAGTTTACGCTACCGGTTTTATAAGCGAAGATAACAACGGAAGAGGGTACGGTGTATACGCGCATCACATCATACAAGGAGAGAATGGTGTGTTGTACTTGATGCCGGGAACAGACTATTCAGTAGTGTCTCTTTTATCTTCAAGCTTAAGCGGAACAACTCTTCCCGGTATAGATTTTTTAAATGGCAATCATGGATATTTCCGATCACGTGATTACAACAATGTAGGTACAGGAACTACCATTAGCAGCACAGCTAAGCTCGTCCCTTATTTAGTAAATTCACTACAGTTAGGATTAAATGAGAATCATAAATTCTTATTCTTAAAAGATGAAAGAAAAACATTAGATATCGCTGACAACGCGTTTCCTGATCCACGAAATACTATAACCTTAAACTATACCGCAACTATAGAAGATGATAATGAGAACTATTATTTGGATATATATCGCAATTCTTTTGTATCTGACAAAGTAGGTGGAAGCGCAAAGTCTATAGCTAAATACTTAGAAAACAATATCGATTTTCTTTTTGATAACGCTGAAAAAGATAATATTTACCGTTATTTAATAGATCGTTATTCAGAAGCAGATATGAGCTATACAGCGGGTGAAGCTGAAGATGTCTTAACTGATAACGATATAGTTCCCCCAACACTGACATCACGCTTAAACTATATCAGCGAAAACCTGTTAGGTACAGCGGCATCTTCAACTATGCAACGCTTAAAAGTTTATAATGGAAGGACAGAGCTATTACCTTTAACAGATAAAGTAAGAAACGGTTTTTGGATAACTCCAACCGGCTCTATAACTAACTTTAACTCAGACTGTGACCTTGACAATGGTTTATACTACAGCGGCGGCACAAACCTCGGCTTTGCTATTTTTGATAAAAGCAACTCCGGTTTTGGTGTTGGCTTAACCTATCAGCGCGGATATTACACTGACAAAGGTGACAGCATTGGCACAGTAGACCATACATTCTATAGTGGTACTATAGGATACCGTACTAATCCTGATGTAAAAAAACTCTGGATTGAAGGCGGGTTATCTTATGCGAAAAATTCAACAGATGGATACGGTCCGATGCCTAAAAATTCATTTACAGCTTACCGCGGTGAGATAAAAGCCGGCATAAACTTCGCGTCTAAAAATTGGGTTTTAAGCCCTGTTTTGGGTGCAGATTTTACTCGCTATAGTTATAACAATCCTCTTTTAGACAGTGAAATCATAAAAATAGATGTTGCCAACATCGACTCTTTGCGTCCAACAGTAGGTTTTGAAGCATCTTATAACTTTACCGACACCTACACTGCAAATTTAAAATTAGGTTACAGTTACGAGACTATGGACAATACTGTTTATACAACAGCGCTTCTTGACCCTACAGGTGATAGTCCCATAAAGTTTGATTTAAGCAATAAAAGCGCCGGCCGACACAGTGGTCTATTGGGCGTAGGCATGACTTACAACTTTAATGATAGCCTCTCTTTAGACGGAGAATATAATCTCAACTTTAATAAATCCATGTTGACTAATACTTTAAGATTCAACATGAAATGGGTATTTTAAACTGTATAAATACAGTTTAAAAAAGACAATCCCTCTTTCGACAGTATATCCTGAAAGAGGGATTTATTCTCACCTTTATATTCGCATTAGATAACAAAGCATTTCCTGTCATATTTTTTCATTGCTTTAAAAAAAAACCTTTTGCTTCAATCTCTTCTCATGATAAATAGAATATATAGTCCCCAAGAAAAAAGACTCGGCGTAACCACAAAAAACTATAACATTATTATAGTTTAATGTACATCATATGAATGACCGTTAGGATAAAATTTTTTATAATAAATATCAATATCTCATGATACATTTATATTAAAACATTTACTTTTACTTAAAACCGAACATAAAAAATGTGGACCATCAAAGATGATCCACATAATTACATTTTATGATGTAATACTTATATTACATCATGCCGCCCATACCGCCCATACCGGGATCTCCCATAGGCATAGCAGGTTTATCTTCAGGCTTATCAGCTATCAACGCTTCAGTGGTCAAAACCATAGAAGCAATAGATGCCGCGTTCTGAAGAGCGCTTCTCTCAACTTTTGCCGGATTAACGATCTTCATACTTATCATGTCGCCATACTCTTCAGTTGCGGCGTTAAAGCCCCAACCGTTCTTATCGCAACGCTTAATAGCGTCAACAACAACACTGCCTTCAACACCGGCATTAGTAGCTATCTGACGAATCGGCTCTTCCAAAGCGCGGCGAACGATCTGTATACCCATTTTCTCGTCGCTTGCTTCGCTGGTTGAAAGTGATTTCTCAATTTCCGCGACAACTTCGTCCAAAACAGATATAGCATTTACTAAAGTAACGCCGCCGCCCGGAACTATTCCTTCTTCAACAGCTGCGCGCGTTGCGCTAAGAGCATCCTCAAATCTGTGTTTCTTCTCTTTAAGTTCAGTTTCTGTAGCAGCCCCGACTTTAATCTCAGCTACACCGCCGGAAAGTTTTGCGAGACGCTCTTGCAATTTTTCTCTATCATAACTGCTCTCTGTTGTATCAATAGCGCGGCGAATCTGTTCAATTCTTCCCTTCACAGCCTCACTCGCTCCTGCGCCTTCAACAATAGTTGTATTATCTTTAGAAATAACTATTTTTCGCGCGTTTCCTAACATATCAAGAGTTACATTCTCTAAAGTCAAACCGAGATCTTCTGTAACAAAAGTTCCGCCGGTCAAGATAGCTATATCTTCCATCATGGCTTTTCTTCTGTCGCCAAATCCCGGTGCTTTTACAGCCGCAACCTGGATAACGCCACGAATCTTATTAAGTACCAATGTAGCGAGAGCTTCGCCTTCTATATCTTCAGCAATGATAACAAGCGGTGAACGGCTTCCGGCGACTTTTTCAAGTACCGGAAGAAGATCCTGTATATTACTTATTTTCTTCTCAAAGATAAGCATAACAGGGCTCTCAAGCACTACTTCCATTCGTTCTGTATCTGTTACAAAGTAAGGGCTTAAATAACCTTTGTCAAACTGCATACCTTCAACAACATTAACAACAGTATCAGTACCTTTAGACTCTTCAATAGTGATAACGCCGTCTTTACCTACTTTGTCCATAGCTTCAGCTACATATTTACCAAGATCTGGATCATTACCGGAAATTGAAGCAACATTTTCAATATCATCTGCGCCGTTAACCGGATGTGAAAGTTCAGCTATTTTGCCAACAACTGCGTCAACAGCTCTGTCAATACCACGCTTTACACCAAGCGGATTTGCCCCTGCGGCAATAGATTTTAATCCTTCGCGAAGTATAGCTTGCGCTAAAACCGTAGCGGTAGTTGTACCATCACCAGCAACGTCGTTCGTCTTGCTTGCAACTTCTTTTACAAGCTGAGCGCCCATATTTTCGTACGGATCTTCAAGTTCTATTTCTTTAGCGACGGTAACACCGTCTTTAGTTATGGTTGGGCTTCCCCATTTTTTACTGAGTACCACATTACGTCCGCGCGGACCAAGTGTGGTTTTTACAGCTTTAGCCACTAAATCAACACCACGCTCTAAAGCACGGCGTGCTTCTTCATCAAATATAACAATCTTTGGCATAATTCTCTATAATCTCCTTAAAAGTTTTTGTTTACGTTTTAAATTAAGACTTAACAGCAAGGATACTATCTTCTTCCAAGATCATATAGTCTTCATCTCCGATAGTAACTTCTGTTCCGCCGTATTTGCTGTATATAACAACATCACCGACCTTCACTTCAAGATCAATCTTCTTTCCGTCCACGACTTTTCCGCTTCCAACCGCGATAACTTCACCTTCGGTTGATTTTTTCTTTGCGCTGTCAGGAACATAGATACCGGATGCTGTTTTCTCTTCAGCAGCTGCCGGCTTTACAATAATTTTGTCACCAAGTGGTTTTAACATTTCGTGTCTTACCTCCATACATTTTTATTTATTGCTATTTAACGCTAAACTAAAAGCAATTGCTTTTACTCATTATTTTAGCAGTCTATTAGTTAGACTGCTAAATATATTATATATTTATTTAAAACTCTTGTCAACTATTTTTGTATAATTTTCCGACATTTTTACATATTTTAAAAGCAATAATTATATAAAAATTCATAAAAGCCTTTTTTTCACCCTCCGTTCTCTTAGCTGACATTCTTACAACAAACAAACACTTAAACTCGTATAAAAAACACTTTGTCCATTTTATTATCTTGCGCTTTACAGCAAATTGTTATATAATGATGTTACTTTACTTGATGAGGATAATGATATGAACAAAATTTATTTAGTTTCAGCACCACAAAATATTATAAACGCGGTAAAAATATTATCGGAATACTTTCCGGACTGTTTCTCAAAAGTCTCTAAAGACGCGGTTTCCTTAACGGTTACCGATCAAAACTCAGAAACCTGCTTGATGTCATGGTCACAAAATCAGGCAAACATCGCCAATGGCACCATAACAAAGCAGCTGCGCGCTATTGGCGAACTTATAGCCGGAAATATACCTAAAAACACCAACAATTACAAAGTAGACAGCCATTTTTCAACTATCGGGATTATGCTTGACGCCAGCCGAAATGGTGTTATGAAACCTTCCGAATTCAAACGCTGGATTTGCGCGCTTTCTCTGCTTGGTATGAATCAAATAATGCTCTACACTGAAGACACTTACGAAATTAAAGGACAAGATAGATTCGGTTACTTACGCGGACGCTATACTGAGAACGAACTCCGTGATCTCGATAAGTTTGCGAAAACCTTTGAGTTAGAAATAGTAGGGTGTATACAAACGCTCGGACATTTGGAGCAAATTGCCCGTTGGGATGATTATAAAAATTTATTTGATCTTGGTAGCACACTTTTAGTTGGGAACGAAGACACTTATAAATTAATTGAAAATATGATTTCATCCATTAAAAACTCGCTATCCAGTTCACGAATACACATCGGCATGGATGAAGCATGGCAGTTAGGGCGCGGAAAACACCTTGATTTACACGGACATCGCAGTCATTTTGATCTTTTTAATGAGCATCTTACAAAAGTTACGGCTATTTGCGAAAAAAATGGTTTACAACCGATGATCTGGTCTGACATGTTTTTTACAACCGCCTCGCCTACCCATACATTTTATGACGTTAACGCTGTTTTTCCTGATGACGTATTAAGTAAAATACCAAAACAGACACAGCTTGTCTACTGGGATTACTATCATAATGATAAAGAAACTTACCTTCGTTACATTAAACGTCATCGTGAAATTAATCATGAGCCTATAATGGCGTCAGGCGTATGGACTTGGGGTCAGCTATGGTACAACAGGAAAATTACCGAAGCAAATGTTACTGCCTGCTTGGATGCCTGCATAGAAAGCGGCGTTAAAGAACTTTTCTTTACTATGTGGGGTGATGACGGAGCATATTGCGATTATGACTCCAGCATTGCCGGTCTTACATTTGCCGCGGAAAAAGCTTATCATACCCAAACAGACGATAACAACGCGGCGAATATTTTCAAAATATTTACAAATGGACATGACTATTACAGCGACAACATAAAACTCTCTGACACTTTGTGCGAAAATGAATTTCAGCCATCTGTTTTACTTTGGGATGATCTGTTGCTCGGTATATTCATGAATGAAGTCAAAGATGAAAACATATCTATACTTAACGGCATTAAATCACGATTAAAGGACACCATCAGAGAATTAAACGGCAAAAAATATGAGACAACTACCGGCGGTGATTTTGAGTGCGCGTTATCAACCGCGAAATTGTTGTTAAGAAAAATAAATCTTCGTGAAAAGTTAGTTTTAGCTTATGACAATAAAGATACCGATATGTTGCAAATGGTTGCTTTTGAGGCATTAATGGCTGCTGATTTGGCTGACACAACAGAAAATCTTTGGCGCCGGAGTTGGATGAGACGAAACAAACCTGAAGGATATGAAATTTTACAGATACGACTTGCCGGCATATCAAAGAGACTGCGTGAAGCTGCGCAGCGCATAGAAGAATTTTTAAATGGTGAGGCAGAAAACATTCCGGAACTTGAAAATCGTCCAACGAAAAAGCAGAGCAACTATTATTTATGGAACCAAGTTGCCTCCGGCAGTATAAACATTTGATTCTTTTGATTAACCTATTCTAAAAATAATAGACCTCTTATGCCTATCAAAACTACTATGACATTTAAGAGGTTTATTAATTATTAATAAAGTTTACTTGCGTTCTAAACAGAAAACAGACGCTAAACATGCTTGACAATTAAATGTGATAAGCAAAACATTACCTTTTTCGTCTTTTATATTCATAGGCTCAGCATTTTCTTTATTGCGGCCGCCGCAAAAACCGAATTCTTTTCTTGGACAATAACGAAGAACCATCAGCTCTTTTCCGGACATATCAACTGTTTCTGATTCCGGCGCGTACTCGATCTCAACATTCGCGCCAAAATATTGACGATAAAAGTCTGCCGCACGTTCGTTTAATATATTAGTCTTATAATTATCAGGTAAACGAGGAGGTGTCATGCTGCTTTTCACTATCTCTCCGGATTTCTTTAGTCTATTTTTAATGCGAACATTTAACAGCTCAGCAAACAATGCGCGGCGCAGTTCATTTAGTTTACTTAGCGGTACAAAAGCTATTTCATCAACCTCTTTTATTAACACTACATTCTCAACCACAAAGATAGTATCTCCACTTTTCTTAAGTTGTGCTATTACATTCGCTTCAGCCTTTTCCGTATCGCGAGCTGTACCAAATTCATTATCCAAATGATATTCAGCGCGGTTACCGTCTTCATCACGCGCTTCAGCCATAATCTTATAAGCGTCAACTCTCGCCTCAACATTAACAGTTATTTTTCTCTCAAACTTTATATTGCCCACCATTTTTTCATACAACGCGTCGCTGTTTCTATATATAACAGTCCCGGGTCTGATATAAACAGCTTTAGAAAGATATAAACACTCACCTTCAGCTCTATTAACTTTCACACCGCAAAGTTCACCGGATTCATCAAAATAAGATAATCCGTCACCATTATTTAGTAATACACAACAATCTTCTTTTAAGATTAACAATTGACCGCTACACAGTTTTACAATCCCTATTTCTTCACCAATCATTTTCGGACTATTATTGCTTGTCATCGGATAATCCCCTTTTCCTGAAAGCAAAAAATAGTTTGTAAACGAACGATTAAACACTTTTTTTAAATGAGGAGTAAACCCTTTAAAATCAGTTAGTCCGCTTGAGCTTCTTTTTAAATCTTTTCTTTTCTTTATAATACTGTCAAGTCGTTCTCTATAAGCTGCCACCACAGTTTTTACATAATTTTCGTCCTTTAATCGGCCTTCTATTTTAAACGACGTCACACCGGCATCCACCATCTCTTCAATATAATCAATTTGGCACATATCAGCTAAAGATAATGGGTAATTTGGTAATTTCAGACTACTGTCAAAAGAACAATATTTATTACGGCAACTCTGTGCACATTCTCCTCTGTTGCCGCTTCTTCCTCCCAAAGCATAACTCAAATAGCATTGACCGCTGTAAGATACACAAATAGCTCCATGCACAAACGCCTCAACCTCAAACTCAGGATATTTCCGTAAAACCTTATTACTAATATCCTTAATTTCACCAAGCATCAATTCACGGGCAAGGATTACGCGTTTTATACCTATTGAAGCTAAAAATTCAACCCACTCTTTATTATCATTGTGCATTTGCGTGCTGGCAATGATTGGAATTTTGGGCAATTCAGTGACTAAAAGAGCAGGGTCTTGAACTATTATACCATCAATCCCGATTCTGTCTAAATCATATATTAACTTAACAGCATCGTCAATTTCATGGTCATGTAAAAGGGTATTTATTGTAACATAAATTTTAGCATAATATTTATGAGCGTATGAAGCAAGCTGTTCTATAGAATTTAAATTATTTACGGCACCGTTTCTTGCTCCAAAACGATCAGCGCCGATGTATACCGCATCAGCTCCCGCGTCAATTGCTGTTTTACCTATTTCGGCATTTTTTGCCGGTGCTAAAAGTTCAAGATATTTCATAATGCTTTTTATACAAGCCAATAATTTTACTGCACGATAGTCTTAGTAGATCCGCTACTGTCAACAAACATTACATAAGTGCGCCCTTCTGCCATAGGCAGAAGATCACCACTAACTGTTTCAAAGTTAGTGGTGTTATCGCTGATTTTATTTTCCCAACGGATCTCAGATCTCATACCATTACTGTATAGATAACCGCCGCCGTTACCATTCACACCAACACTCATGGTACCGACTGTCGAACTTTGAATGGGATATGAACTCACATACTGTACTATAATATTTTTAGCAGATAACGGTTCGCCGCTCCCTCTATCTTTATGTTCTCTATTGCCATTATAACGAAAATAATCTTTAGTTTTATCGTCATACTTCCAGATAACTTTTGGAGTTGCCTTTGAGAGGTCTACAGAAAATTCAGTCACTTTTTGACCGCTGACAAGTAAGCTATCATAAGAGAAATTTGGGAATATACCTTCTCCCCTTTCTTTATTGCTGCCGATCAAATATTTCTCAACATTTGCTGTTGAGGTATACAAATTATGTGGTACTTTCCGTCCTTTAACACGCCAAAAATACTCATTATTTCCCATCTCGTTCATATCAAGGAAGCCGTTTTCGCCGCGCAAAATATTCATAGCCTCTATACTCTGTCCGCAATGGACATATACAGCGCCATAATTTTTCGCCAAATTAATAAAATGCGGTCTTGCCGAGCGAACAGGTCCTATCACTTCACAGTCATTGTGCAAATATACAGCCATAAATCTTGATATTCCTCCCTCAGTAATGGCTTCATACACAACGCAAGCGTCATTGAGCCCGCTTTGCGGTCTGGCTTCAGTGGAGTTCTCAACCATAACCGCCATAGGCCGACGAATAATTTGCGATGAATTATCGACAAACGTATGACATATAGGACAACGAGACTTAGTTTCCTTTACCGTATCTACAGAATCATTGCTTTTTTTACATGAAGATAACAATAAAACAAATAATATTAAAAATATCAGTAATAAAAAACTTTTTTTGTCCATATTAATTATTATACACTGCTAAACAAAATATACGATGGCAAAAACACGACATTTCATTGCTTTCGCCGCACAAAAAATTCTTATCTTAACGGTAAAAATAAGATTTACGTTTCTTTATTTTGTCAAAAATTTATTTAAAAGTATTGAAATACCGCGGTCCATTAATTTTAGCGCGCCACATACTGAGCGCTCCTCTCGGACAAATATTTAAACATCTCAAACAGAACTCGCAATCATTCCCAAAAAATATCTGGCTGTCTCTAAATTTTATATTTTTCGTTGGACACTCTTTCACACATAATCCACATCGATTACATCCGGCTAAATTAAACTTATTACTCGCTTTTTTCCAATGTTTGCGTAAAAAATTATAAAAAGGAATAGTTAGTAAATTGTAAAACTTTTTACCTGCGGGTTTTGATTTACGCTGTTTTAAAATATCATCTGCTATTTCCGGAAGTTTCTCTAAAGCTGCGTTAAGTACTTTTTGTATATTATCTTTTGACGGAACGCTAAAGAGCACATTACAATTTTCCGGCATTTTTAAAGCATTGTAATATGTTAAATTTAACCCCGCGTCTGCATAGAATTTTGTCACGACAGTTTCAGCATTCATACGATTACCGCCGTAATTGAGGATGCAAAAATGATACTTATTCTTATATTTTCCTAATGTTTTGGAAATAAAATCAACCGCAAAATTCGGAATGCCTCCGCAATACACGGGAACAACAATCCCTATCCCTTCATATACGCTAAAATCAATTTCAGACACAGACTCTCCAACCATATTGAAAAGATCGGCTTGCGTAAAAGAAGCTATACGTGTCGCTAAATATTGACTATTATTAGTTCCTGTAAAGTACACTATGGCAAATTTATTAGGCATAATGCCTCCTTTTGCTGCGTAAATAAACTCTATACATCAACGCGATGGATAGGAATATTTACTATAAAAGTTGAACCAACACCAAGTTCACTTTCCACATTTATAGTACCGTTATGTTCTTTGACTATACTGTCCACCAAAAACAGACCTATACCTGTGCCGCCTATTTTTCGCGAGTCACTATTATCAACACGGTGAAAACATTCAAATATTTTATTGATATGATCAGGTGCTATACCTAATCCATGATCTTTAACAGAAATTTTTATATAGTCATCATTAACGTCAAAGCTTACAAGAATATCACCGCCTTCAGGACTGTATTTCAAGGCGTTACTTATAAGATTGGTCACAACTTGGTCTATTTTATCCTTATCCGCTTCAATATTAAATTGTTCATAAATAGTTTCAAATATAAGGTTATGATTATCAGTATAGTTTTTATGAAAAAGTATACATTTTTCAATAAGTTCTATAGCATTGAAAGAAGTATAGTTCAACTGAAGTGAAAGTCCGCGCTCAATCCTTGATATGCTTAAAAGATCGCTGATAAGACGTACTAAACGATCACACTCCGTGTCAATTATATTATAAAACTCCAGTCGCGATTGAGAGTCATAATATTCACCGTCAGGATCGTCTAAAAGAGTGCTTATAAATCCCTTAATAACAGTAAGCGGAGTTCTAAGTTCATGAGAAACAGTTGACACAAAATTAGTTTTCATGTTCTCAACATTTTTTAGATCGGTTATATCAGTAAGGATTATTATTTTCTCAGTTTCTCTGCTACCATTTGTACCTATATCCACACGATAAACCTTATCATCTATCGTAGCTTCCAAAAAATTTTCATCCCCGGAAAAAGCTGTCTCAAATATATACGCAACAGAGTCTTCCAAAGTAAGGTTTTTAACCATCTTATTTAACAATTTACTTTTGCCAAATCCGATAATGTTTGCGGCAGCGTCATTAACTGAGATGATCTTATTAAAAGCTACATCAAGAACTATAATTCCTGTCTGCATGCTGTCAAAAGTGCTTGCCAAACGACTCGATTCACGCTTTAACATAGTATATTTTAAAGCATTACCTATAAGCGCGCTGCTATTTCTGGCTAATACGGTAAGAAGATTTTCATCTTCTTTAGTAAATTTTTTATTAAACTTTTTATTAATCACCAAAACAACACCTATAACGGTCTGTTCGGGATTAGTTTCAACATTAGCGCGTCGTTCTATAATAAGAGGAGCGATAAGAACATTTCTCATACCCGCTTTTTTTACAAAATCAAGATTAGCATTCATACAAGAAGGTATATCGTTAACTATTTGAGGTTCACCGGTTTTAAAAACTTCTCCTGAAACGCCGGTATCCACACTATAACTGAATGATTTTGTAGTCTCATCATCAAACCCAACGGCAGGTGACTGAGCAACAAGGCGACTTGCTTCTGGAGTATATAACATTATAATAGCTTTTTCAGCTTGTAAAATCATTGCTAGTCGGCGGACAAAATTTCGCACAACAACTTCTATATTATCTTGTGCCGGTATTGGATTTTCCGTACTGTTATCCATAGCTTGGTGCGGCTGATGGTGCTGACGACGCAAATTGTTTTCCGTACCACTGTTTGTCTGCTGATTATTTCCATTATTCGGCATAACTCCGGTTAGCTCCGCCAACTCATTATCATCTGCCAATTCCTCAGAAACAGCAGAATCATCACTAAAGACATTTTTATCTTCTTCAGCTAAATTCCCAACATCATTGTTATTTATTCCGACTAACTTTTCGTCATTTATCCGCATAACTGTATTATAATATATTTTACTATGTTTGTAAAGCCAAAGGCAGCACAGATATAATAGTTAATTGATTAATATTTATATTTATTTTATTCTCAATAAAAAAATCTATCTTTCAAAAACAAATAACTAAAAATGCTCAATCTTTAGAATATAAAAAAAAAAGAAACGTTAAGGAGATTAAAAATAACGCTGTCCGCAGACAGCGTTATTTAACAAATATTATTTATTTGGCAGAAATAAAATTGTATCAAGAAAAGATACTGTCCGCGTAATGAAGTTCATCCATTATACGCAGTTTTTGCGTACATTTTCTCTCACATTCTCCGCACTTTAAACATTCGTCAGCCTTCACATCAAGTTCGTTGTACATCTCGGCAGCACGTTTTTTACGCCCCCAATATTTATTTTCAGCTATCGCTGACATAATACTCGGGATATCTATGCCTTTCGGACATGGCAGACAATATTTACATCCTGTACAAAAAGCGTTAGCGTCTTTTGTTATTTGCTCTATAGCTGAGTCCACTATATTCACTTCTTCTTCGCTTAAAGGTCCTTTTAAAAACGCGACAATACTGCTATCCACATCAGATACAGTATTAATACCGTTCATTATACAATCAATGTCAGAGTGCGCCATAACATAACGGATAGCCATCTCCGCTGAAACATCACAGCCAACCTCTCTTGCTATAGAAAGCATAACAGAACTGTCTTGTGCTAATGTTCCGCCGGAGAGCGGATTCATTACTGTTGTCGCTATTCCAAAACTCTTTAATTTCTTTAAAGCCGGAAGGCGTGATGTATTTAAAATATTAAAAGTGACGAGTATTGACTCGCACCAGTCAAGATTTTTCAAGCAGCTAATAATATTTTCAGCACTGTCATGAGAAGTCATACCCAGATGTCCGACTAATCCTTTTTCCTTAGCCTTTATCATACCATCAACCATACCGCCAGGGCGAACAGAAGAGTTAAAGTCATCAACATCCTGCACACACCAAAGCTGATAAAAATCAAGATAGTCAACCTCCAAACGCCGCATGGAGTCTTCGATTCTTTTTATCATACACTCGGCGCTGTCGTCGTCAGTGTCTTCAATTTTCCCCACTTTAGGCGACCATTTTGTAGAAAGTATTACTTTCTCGCGATAACCGTCTTTTAAAGCAATTTTCAATTTTAATTCGCTATCATTATAGTATCTACTGGTGTCAATATATTTATACCCGGCATCTATAGCATAACGAATTAAGCGCACAGACTCATCTATATCATCCGGAAAACGCATTGCTCCCATATTTAAAAAGGGAACAGTAAAGCCGCTGCGCAGCCCGTAATTTCTATCATTGTTCAACATTTTTTCACCTGTTTAAAAAGAGTAAAAGGAGAAGAATAGTATACTACTTATCCATCTCCTCTTTCATCTACCCATTATATTTTATTATTACATTACAAAGTCGTCTTTATCTGTCCTTTTACGCCCTATTTTTTTCGTATCAAATTTCCAGTTTCCGGCCTTTGTAACAGTAAATCCTTCATAGTAACTTAAAATAGACGCTATAATGCGTTTTGGTGTACGACGAACAACATTAACCTCAGACCAAAGATTTAAAAAGCTGAGTCCCAACTTATAGTCAGAAAGTATATTGGTCACTATCTCATAAATTGACCAAGTCTCATCTTGAACTTTGCTCGACAGCTCAAGCAGTTCGTCAATTCTTACATCCGGTATCTCAATATTTTTATCTGCCTTAGGCTCTAATGTTATAATGTAGCAGTCAGCGCAACTATCTTTTCTAAATGTAATCTGAGAGCCTACTTTGACCCCCATGTCGCGATACCATTCACTCAAGTTTGTCATTATAAGCTCTTCATTATTGAGCCACATCTTAAATGGCAGTATTTCACTATTATCATTTTTCAAAGTAAGGGAAGCGTATGAAGTTTCAGATAGGAAAAACGGTATATCCATCTGACGAAGTTTAAGCGTTCCCATAAGCCTATGAGCGTATGTCAAAGACATTATAGTCTTGCTCTTTACCGATATATCGTCCGCTAACTCAACTTCATGTTCACCACCAAAATCTTCATAATATGGGTCATGAATAAATGCCGCGAGACCGGCGTCAAGCCCTTCATCTATAAGCTCTATATCAGCTTCAGAGTCTTTGTAAAGCGATGAGTCAACAAACTCCGGAAGAAGTTCGTCGGGAACTTGAGTAACAAACTCAGGTATCATGCCACCCGCGGCAAAAGTTTCTTCTCCAACGCGCTCAAATCTGCGGTCATTGTTCATTTCTTCAAATAAAGTATTGCGGATGCTCATAAAGCGTGAACTATCCTCATTATACTCCAAAACATTTACTATAATATCAGTCAAACGCTCCGCTGTACCAAGGTCAAGAAGATAACCGCTTATCTCGGAAATATCCTCCGCGTTAGCTATATAGTCGCCGGTAAGTTCTTCTTCTTCTACAAGCTCTTTATCGGCAAGCGCGGATAATTTCTTAAGCTTTGCCGGAGCGTCAGCCGTATATTTCTGCCTCGCCCATATAGGACCGGAGAGGAGAACAAATTCGTCATCTAAAAATAGGTCATTAAACAATTTAAGAGAATCAAAATTATCACCCAAAACGTTCCAGAGAGCAAGAGATAGAACTTTATGGCTGACAGGACCTATTTCGTCAATAATAGCTTCTGACATTTTTTTTGTATCATCTCCGGATAATTTAACGGCGGCAATCTTTTCGAGATCACTCTCTATTTCACTAAAATCATCAAAGAAATTTGCGTCGAGAACATCATCTTTACTGTCCCCTTCTCCAATTTTTAAAATCCAATTAATAAGTCCGTAAAACTCATTATTGATAACGAAATAATCATCACGATTGAGCGTAAATCTCGGCAATAAATCTAAAAAATACTCTTGTGTCTTTACATTTAAGAGCGCCAACTCATTTGCAAGGTTGCTTATCTCTAAAGGCAGTCCAACTCCTTCAAGCACATTTCTGATATCACCATCAAAAGGACGGTTAAAATCTGTGCGGTATCTAAAATTAAAACGTCGTTCCGCGCTCACAAAGCTTTCATCATTTTTGAGGATATGTCTTATAAGTTTTGCTCCGGAATTATAATTTGTACCTGCTTCACGAACAATATCGCTTATCTTTGCCGCATGCCCGCGGCTGAGAAGAAAGTCTGATATACTATCGCGTAAAACGTGCACAGAGAGTTTCTCTGCGTTAAAATGTTTATCAAATGTTGCCAAGGTTTTTGCTCCTTAAATTATCCTGAGTTAACTGTTAATTGCGCTTTGACAAAATAACCTGTTATTATATAATTGTACACTATTTTACCCCCTATTGTCAAGGCGGCGTTCCTTCGTAAAAAAAAGCAAAATAAGCAAAACTCAACTTTTGCGTTCATTTTCGCACATCAAATCACAGATAAAAAGTGAACAGACAATAATTATCTTTAGTCAATTATAGGCTATAGATTTAGTAGCGTTTAAACAAAAATTTCTATTAAAGACGGTTCTACATCAAAAGTAAAACCCGTCTATACTAAAAAGTAAACGAAAACATTAATATTTAAGTGCCGTAGCTGCTATATATTGGAAATTTGCTTGCAAGTTCTATAACATCGCTCTTAATTTCCTCAATCTTATCTGCGTTATTTCTATTTTCGAGTGTATCAGCGATTAAGTTAGCCACAGTTTTCATTTCAAAAATGCCCATTCCGCGTGTTGTAAGACACGGAGAACCGGGGCGAATGCCTGAACCTTGCGCGGGCGGCATTGGGTCGTAAGGAATAGTATTAAAGTTCGCGACAATGTTAGCTTCTCTAAGTATATTAGCGCCCTCTTTACCTGTTATTCCGAGTTTTCTAAGGTCTACTAACATCAAATGCGTGTCGGTATCGCCTGAAACTATCCGCAAATCTCTTGCCTTAAACTGCTCGCAAAGCGCTTTGGCGTTATCAATAACATTCTTCTGATAAACTTTAAAATCGTTTGACGCCGCTTCGTGGAACATAACAGCTTTCGCGGCTATAGTGTGCATAAGCGGTCCGGCCTGAATTCCCGGAAATACTGCTTTATCTATTTTTTTCTTGTATTCTTCTTTGCATAGTATAAATGCGGCTCTCGGACCTCTTAAGGTTTTATGTGTTGTTGAAGTTACTATATCGGCATATTGGGTTGGGTTCTCGTGTTGTCCGCCGGCGATTAAACCGCTGATGTGCGCCATATCAACCAATAAAAACGCGCCAACACTGTCTGCTATTTCCCTAAAACGAGCGAAGTCCAACGTCCTGGCATATGCGCTGCCGCCGGCGATGATCATCTTTGGCTTAACTTCGGCCGCTGTTTTTGCGAGCAGATCGTAGTCTATCATTTCAGTATCTTTATCAACGCCGTAGCCGACGAAATTATAATATTTTCCGGAAAAATTTATTTTATTGCCGTGTGAGAGGTGTCCGCCTTGATCAAGTGCCATAGCAAGCACAGTATCTCCATGTTCGAGCAACGCGAAGTATGCTGACATATTGGCTTGTGTTCCGCTGACCGGCTGTACATTCGCGTGTTCCGCGCCAAAAAGCTTACATGCTCGTTCTATAGCCAATCTCTCAACGTCGTCAACATTTTCGCATCCATGATAGTACCTGGCTCCCGGGTATCCTTCGGCATATTTATTAGTCATGATAGAGCCGGTAGCATCCATAACTGCGCGTGACGCGTAATTTTCTGATGGTATCATAACGAGCGTTTCTTGTTGTCTTACAAGCTCTCGTTTCATAATATCTGCCACTTCTGGATCAGCCTGTCTTAGTGTATATTCCATAAATTTTTCCATATCAATCAATTCCTTTATTGCAAAAGTTTCTTCTATATTTTCATGTTCAAAGATAATTTAATACAAGCAATTAAATCTTAAATATTATATACTATTTTCATTGTTCAGTCAACACCAATTACTATAGCCTGTTCACACTATAGCATCAATAATCATAGCAAATAAAATAAATCCTGCGAATACACTATCTAGTTTATCGTACCGTGTAAATATTTTACGGAATCGCTTTA
>JGI994J12354_10001034_pt1 | contig 28201 bp, 27 predicted proteins | sample IntmicLarv3ML3BL_FD_12354 | JGI IMG/M metagenome (IMG submission 12354) | reverse complement strand
CATTGAGCGGCGTGTTGTCGTATGTAAAATCAAGATAACGCACGGGGGATATTATGTAGGGCGCGGCTTCCCAGACGCGCCGCGGAATCTGATTTCGCATGGGATTTGATAACATGCCGCGGAATTTGATTTCGTTCGTAATTTATGAAAAACCGCAGAATTTGAACCAATGTTGGCAACACGAATACGATACAACATCAGACTTGCGGCGCGTCAAGGATGCTGTGCCCTACAAAGAACGACAAAATTTGTCGCGTTATACGGGGAGACAAAAAATACACAAAAAAAGGGGATTACAGTGGGGGATATTTTCAAGAATAAATTTTTTATTATATTGCTGATAGTTATATGCGTACTCACTCTTTCCACTATAATATTAAATTTAACGGGACACGGTTCGATTGTAACGGATATAGTAAATCTTATACTTACGCCTTTTCAAAATTTCTCGGTGATAATAAAAGACAGTTTCGCGGGATTTACCGCGTATTTTACGGAGTTTAACCGATTGAAAGATGAAAACGAGGAGTTAAAAAAAATAATTGAGGACCTTGAATATGAGGTTCAGGACACACGCAGATTAAGAGATGAAAACGAAGGATTAATGGCTTTTTACGGCTTAAAAAGTAAACGTATGAGTTATGAATTCTGTCCCGCGAAGATTACCGCGAGAGACCCCGGAAATTATATTTCGGGATTCACGATAAACAAAGGCACGGTTGACGCGGTTGAAAAAGATATGCCCGTAATAGCGGCGGTCGGCAGTGATTACGCGATAATCGGATATATCAGTGAAGTGGGATTATTATACTCAAAAATAGTTTCGTTTATAAGAGCGGGTGAAGCTATCGGCGCGTATATAGAAAGCACGGGAGAAATAGGCATGGTCGAGGGGAAATTCGAGCTTGAAAAAGAGGGATTATGCAGGATTTCATTTTCGTCAAAAGAAACTGTTCTTGAAGTGGGCGAGAAAATATATTCATCGGGGAGCGGCGGAATATATCCCGAGGATTTATATATAGGTGAGGTAATATCAGTTGAAGCCGACCCGAATTCACACACGATGATAGGAATTATAGAGCCTGCCGCGGATTTTTCCGCCGAAAAAGATGTTATGGTTATCCTTAAATTTGACAGAAATTTTTATTGATTTTTAAGATATTTATAAGTTTGAATATTTGAATAGAAGTATAATAATATAATTATGAGAATAAACAAAAGAATTATAGTAAAATCTGTAATATACGCGTTATTTTTTATATTTTTCACCGTGCTTGAAATGAATATTTTGAACGAAGTAAAAATATTCGGGGCGAAACCAAATCTTATAATATCACTTGTAATAGCGGCGGCAGTTATAGAAAACGAGCGTTATGCCGCTGTATTGGGGATGATATTCGGATTTCTGATTGATTCGTCAATCGGTTCACCGTTCTTTTTTTCGGGGATATATTATTTTTTCGCGGCGTATATAGCGGGAGCGGTAACAAGAATTTATTTTACAAAATCATTTCTCACAATGATGATGATGATTTTACCTGTGTGCGCGGTAAGGGAAGTATTCAGTCTGTTTTATCTGATAGGTTCATGGGGCGGATTTAATATATCCGAGGCGTTTCTTGTATATCTTCTCCCTGAGCTTTTGTATACAATAGCACTCGCGCCGATTATATATTTTATGGTGAAACTCACAGCAGGCAGAATCGCGCAGTATAATATTTGACGTTGTATATCTGTAGTGTATTCACGGTGACAAAACCGTTCAAAAACCCGCGTGACAGGTGTTTTTGTCTCCCCGTGTAACGTTGTAAATTCAACCAAGAATAAAAAGGTTTGAAGGGGGGTTTAGGGGAAAATTTCCTTAAAATTTTCCCCTAACATATCCAATCCCCTCATAATGCAATTTAAATAAAAGAGGTGAAAATAAAATGACGAAGAAAAAATTCACGTGGAGAAACTTTTTTATTCTCGCGATTTTTATCGCCGCGATTTTTATTTACGGCGCGACCCTGCTTAATATGCAAATCGCGAACGCCGAAGAATACATAAAAGTTATCCCCACGACTTATACAAGAAAATTTATAGAACCCGTGGTAAGAGGCGAGATATACGACAGAAACGGTGTCCCTCTCGTTACAAATAAAAATATATACAATATAGTTATAGACGGTACAAAAATGCCCAGAACCGGATATATAGAAATTTTGATTGATTTGATTGACAAGATAAATTTTTATAACGGTGAACTTGTCGCGGATACTTTTCCCGTTATGACTATCGAAACAGGCGACGGACAGGATATAATATATTCTTACAGTATGATGAATACAAGCCAGAGAAACCGTCTCGACAGATTTTTGACGAAAAACAAACTTAATATAAACACGTCCGCAAATGAACTTGTCGCGTTTCTTACTTCGAAATATAATCTTGACGAATATATGCCGCCGGAAACAAGAGACCCGAAAAAATTCAGAACCGTTTTGGGCGTATGCTATGAATTTGACAGACTTAACGTACTTTTGGGAGATAATGATTATAAAATAAGTCTGAATATAAACAATGTGCTTATGTCCGTAATAAAAGAAAACGCACATAATTATCCCGGTGTCGAAGTACGTCTGACTTATGAAAGAGTTTATAATATCCCGACTTCCGCACCTCATATACTCGGAAGAATCGGACCGATTCCCGCAGGGAGACTTGACAGTTATATAGAAAAAGGATATTCCGGCGATGCGATTGTCGGTATAAGCGGAGCGGAAAGCGCGTTTGAGGAATATCTCCGCGGAATCGACGGTGTTATAGAAAAAACATACGAGCAGGACGGGACATTGGTAAGTGAAGAATATATAGTCGAACCCGTTCCGGGTAAAGATGTTTATCTGACGATTGATATAAAATTACAGCAGGTCGCGGAATATTCGATAGGAAAAACCATCGGTAGAATACATGAATTATCAAAGAGATACAATGACCCGAAGCTCAACGGAGAGGACGCGAATGCGGGAGCTTCCGTTGTAATAAGCCCAAGTACGGGGGAAATTCTGGCTATTGCGACATATCCCTCATATGATATGCTCACATACAGTGAAAAATACGAGGAATTATCCACGGACGAAGTAAATAAACCCCTCTTGAACCGTGCGACAATGGGGCAGTATGAACCCGGTTCTGTGTTTAAAATCGTCACATCGGTCGCGGCGTTATGTCATGGTGATTTGACCACTAACGAATATATAGAAGACAAAGGAAAATACACAAAATATCAGGGGTATCAGCCGGTGTGCTGGTATTATCCCTATACCCACGGATTTTTAAACGTAAGCGAAGCGTTACAGCATTCATGCAACTATTATTATTATGTTGTAGGTGAAAGGGTAGGAATAAGGGCGTTAAACGAATATTCAAGACATCTGGGATTCGGTGAATATACGGGTGTTGAAATAGCGGAAACACGCGGGATTTTAGCTTCGCCCGAATATAAAGAAGTAAACGGCGAAGTCTGGACAAGCGGCGACTTATTGCAGGCGTCTATCGGACAGTCGGACAACGTTTTTTCACCGTTACAGATGGCGACAATGCTGGGAACAGTTTTAAACAGCGGAACGCGTTATAAATCGCATTTATTATTATGTGTGAAAGAATATGGCTCCGACGAAATATATTATTCTCCCGAGCCGACGGTTGTCGATGAGATAGAAATATCGGAAACAAGTCTGAACGCTGTTTTTTTAGGTATGAAAAACGTTATAGAAGCGGGTTCGGCAGCGTCATTATTTAACAGTTTTCCGAATAATTTTGTCGGAGGTAAAACGGGTACCGCACAGGTTCACGTTGGAAAAAGCAGTGAAAACGGAACATTCGTTGCATTCGCCCCGTTTAATAAACCTGAAATTGCAATGTCTGTTGTAATTGAAAAGGGAGCGAAAGGAACATGGGCGGGATTTGTTTCGGAAGATGTACTCTCGTATTATTTCGGATATAAAACGTTTGAAGCGTCAATGGATTTACCCGAGCCGACAGAAGAAATAACAGAGACAGAGACGGAAGAAGTAAACGACGAAGCGGAAAATACAGAGGGATAAAAATAAAATTTTGTCGCATTGTGCAAGGAGAAATAATCATGAGAGAAAATGTTCCTGAATTGTATTTTACATCGCGCGGTGATTTTCGTATATGGTTGCAGGAAAACGCAGAAAAGAGCGAAGGCGTATGGCTTATATTCGGCAAAATAAAAGCTGTTGTTACATTATCCGCAAATGACGCTTTGGAAGAAGCGTTGTGTTTCGGTTGGATAGATGGACAAATGCAAAGTATTGACGAGACTAAATATTGTAAATATTTTGCTCGCCGCCGTGTCAAAAGTGTCTGGTCTGAAAAAAATAAGCGAATAATTGAAACACTTCGAAGTAAATCTCTGATGACCGAACTTGGCGAAAAAGCCGTGGAAACAGCTAAACAAAGCGGCACATGGGATATGCCGAAAACCGAACCTGTCAGTAATGAACTGAAAGAATTGTTTATGACTAAATTGTCGGCTTTTGCTCCGGCTTATGAGAATTTTTGCAATATGTCGCCGTCTGTCCAACGGACTTATATAATGAGATACCTTTCATTCAAATCCGAGGAATCCCGTCAGCGAGATTTTGAGCGGATTGTTGACAGGTTGAATCATAATTTGAAACCGATGTAAAAGTAGTACAAAATTGTAAAGGGAGACACAAATACACCCGAATACAATAACCCGAAAGGCTCAATAAAAATTTTATGGAATCAACGGAACTCGATATTATAAAAATCCCCGTTCGCGCGGTTGTGGAGCTTATACTCCGAAACGGCGATATTCAATCGGGAAACACAGAATCCAACATGTTTGACATAGCGGGAAACACCGCCGCCGTCATGGGTTCAAAAGCTCACAGAAAAATACAAAAATCAAAATTTGAGGGTTATAAAAGCGAAGTCGCGTTAAATTGTGAATTCGCTTTTGAAGATTACGGTTTTGTTATAAATCTCGGAGGGCGAGCCGACGGGGTTTTTATTGATGAAACGGGGATTATCTGTATCGACGAGATAAAAAGCGGATTGACCCCGTTTGATTTTATCGACGGCGAAAACATGATACATTGGGGACAGGCTATGTGTTACGCTTACATGTATATCCTCAAAAATAACGAAGACGAAGAAAATAAAAACGAAATAAAGATAGATAAAATAAATGTTCAGATAACATATTTTCAACTTGAAACAGAAGAAATAAAAATATATAAAAAATCTTTTGATTTTGAACAACTGGAAATTTTTACAAAAGATTTGGTTTGGAAATATTCTCTTTGGATAAAAATGGAACGCGATTGGAGAATTACCCGAAACGCGTCGATTGATGAACTCACTTTTCCGTTTGAGAAATACAGACAGGGTCAAAGAGAACTCGCCGCGAATGTTTACAGGACGATACTCGCCGAAAAAAAACTATTCGTGAACGCTCCGACAGGTATCGGGAAAACTATGTCAACAATATTCCCCGCGATAAAATCGATGACGCACAGCAACGCGGATAAAATTTTTTATCTCACCGCGAAGACGATAACCCGCGAAGTCGCGTATGACGCGATATATAAAATGCAGGTCAGGGGATTGCAGTTTAAAACAGTTACAGTCACGGCGAAAGATAAGATTTGTTTTATGCGTAAAAACGGCGGTGAGCGTATATGTAACCCTGAATCATGCGAATACGCGAACGGTCATTATGACAGGGTAAACGACGCTGTTGCGGATACTTTTAAAAACAACAACGCGATAACAAGGGAAGTTATAGAAGAATACGCCGAAAAACACAGGGTTTGCCCGTATGAAATGTCGCTTGATTTATCCGTTTATTCCGACGCTGTGATATGCGATTATAACTATGTTTTTGACCCTGTCGTTTATCTTAAAAGATTTTTCCAGAATAATTACAATAAAAATTATGTTTTTTTGATAGACGAAGCGCATAATCTTGTTGACAGAGCGAGGGAAATGTATTCCGCCGAAATAAAAAAATCAAAGTTTACATCATTGAAAAAATCAAAAGTTATAGGAAAACAATATAAATTTTTGAAAAAATCAATCACCGAGATAAACAAATACATGTTTGAATACAAAAAACGCTGTACCAACGAAGAAAACGACCACAAAAATTATATCACCGAAAAAGAACACGACAAAAATTTCGCGGAGCTTTTATGGACTTTCAGAGTTGAAGTTGAAAGATATTTTAAAGAAAACAAAGATATTGCGGCGGCGGCTCCGCCGGAACTTCGGGAACAGTACGTCGAATTATTGCAGACTTATTTTGATGTCATCATGTATCAGGTTATATTGAGTTTTTACGATGAGAGATATATAACGTATATATCCGCCGAAAGTTCCGATTTGACTGTGAAATTATTTTGTCTTGACCCGTCGTTTCTTATCGGCGAAGCTATGAAACGCGCGAAATCAACGGTTATATTTTCAGCGACACTTTCGCCTCTGCCGTATTTTAAAGAGATTTTGAGCGGTACAGAAGAAGATAATCAACAGGGTTTGTCATCTCCGTTTGACAAAAATAATCTGTGTCTTGTAGTCGGCGCGAATATAAACACAAAATATAAAGAACGTGAAAAAAGTTACGAGCAAATCGCGGAATATATAAACATAACAATAACGCGGAGCAAAGGCAATTATCTCGCTTTTTTCCCGTCGTATGAATATATGAAAAACGTATACGAAATTTTTTGCGAAAAATATCCCGAAACACCGTCACTTATACAGACGTCGGGAATGGGCGATTATGAACGTGATGTTTTTCTTAATGAGTTTCAATCAAAAAAAGACGGGGAAACAAAAACACTTGTGGGATTTTGTGTTCTCGGCGGGATTTTTTCCGAGGGTATAGATTTGACGGGAGACAGATTAAACGGGGCGATAATCGTCGGGGTCGGATTACCGAAATTATCATCCGAAAGGGATATAATAAAACGTTATTTCGAGACAAAAAACGGTTTGGGTTATGAATACAGTTATATGTATCCAGGAATGAACAAAGTTTTACAGGCTGCGGGAAGGGTTATAAGAACAGAAACCGACAAGGGTATAGTTTTATTGCTGGACGAGAGATTTAATTATAATTATTACAAACAGCTTTTCCCCGAGCATTGGAAACATTGCAAAATCGTGAGGAATCCCGCGCAGCTTGAAAAGATTATAAGTAATTTGCCGCGCTGAAAAATTAACAAAAAGTAAAAAATTTTAAAATCCCGGTTTCTTCATGAAAAAATGTCATATTATGTGTATAATTATAATATAGCTTGAAGGAGTTGATAATTAACATATGGCTTTGATTAATTATAATAAAAAAATAAGATATAAAGTCCTGTCGGTTGTATTGAGCGTTTTAATTATTTTGTCGCTTGTTTTTAATATCGCTGTTTCTGCGGAGGACGGCGGCGTTAAAATTCATATAGATACAAACGGACTGGAATCTCCGCCCGATATAACGTCCGCCGCCGCGATACTCATGAACGCGGAAACAGGGGATATACTCTATGAAAAAAACAGTCAGCGTGTTATTTTCCCCGCTTCGACCGTAAAAATTATGACTGCCGTTGTCGTCATGGAAAACGTCGAGGATTTAAAAAGTGAAGCGATAATATCAAAATACGTTGTCGACCATATATCGGGAAATTCTATGGACCCGAAAGTGGTTGAGGGTGAAGTCTTTACGGTTGAGGATTTGCTACATGCCATGCTGTTATGGGGCGCAAACGACGCGGCTTACGCTCTCGCCGAATATGTTTCGGGGAGCGTCTCCGATTTCGTCGCGGAGATGAATAAGAAAGCGGTTGAACTCGGCTGTACGGATACTGTTTTCGCCAACCCCACGGGTATGCACTCGGCGGATATGCACACCACAGTTTCAGATATGGCGAAAATCGCGTTTCACGCGAGTAAAATACAAAAAATCATGGATATATCATCGTTACCCAAATATACGATTGAACAGACAAACAAAGACCGCGACGGGCGGACTATGATAAACCGCAACCATTTTATCGTTAAAGGGACGTATTTGCAGTATTATTACGAATACGCGAGCGGGATAAATTACGGATACACTCCTGAGGCGGGATATTGTCTTACAACAGTCGCGCAGCAGACGGGATTGTCATATTTATGTATTTTAATGGGCGCGACGTCTACCCCGATACCCGACAGCGACAGTGTAAGAATAAACTGTTTTTCCGACGCGAAATCTTTATTTGAGTGGGTATTTTCGATATACTCATATAAAACGGTAATATCAACGAAAAGTAAAATAGAAAGCGTTGAGATAAAATTATCTGCGAATCGTGATAATGTAACGCTTGTCCCCGATGTTGACATACCCGTTTTACTTCCGCAGAACGCGGATATAGATAAAGAGATAACAACCAACTGCGAAATATTCGAGGACGCTCTCATTGCTCCCGTGGAAAAAGGTCAGCATATGGGAAATCTCACGGTTATATATAAAGACGAAGTTGTGGGAACGGCGAAATTACTCTCAAATGCGGATGTTGAACGAAGCCTTATATTGTATATACTGGAAGAAATAAAAGAAGTCGTTTCGGGAAATTGGTTTAAAGCGAGCGTGGTTATATTTTTCGTGATTTTCGCGTTTTATATAGCGATAAGCCTTACGAGAAAAAATAAAAAAGAATACAGACGACGTTTCTGATACGTGAAAACGCAAAATAATTCAAATAAACACGGGTATAACCCCGACATTAAATTTATTTCCTTTTTGTTCATTAAGCATTAATAAATTTATTTTAAATTTATAAGTGGTTTAATATAAACTGAATTGTCGCGGATAATTTCGTCCGTGCAATATTAAAATATTTTAAGTATTAAATACTTGAATTAAAAATGAGGAGATTCTTATGGTTAAAAAAGTTTTATCAATTCTGGTAGTGTCAGTTTTAATGTTCACATTGTTAGCAATACCGGCAATAGCGGCACCCTATGAAACAATCAATATCAAAGCAGGCGATAACACAATCGAAGCAGTACACTTTGACACAGACGATTACAGCGACGACGGCGCAAGTGACGCAAAATATGAAGCCAGACCCGAAATGGAAGACGCAGGCGGACCTCAGACAGAAATAGGTTCAAGCGGCTATGAAGGTAACGTAGGCTGGACAAACGGCGGCGAATGGGTTCAATACACGGTTAATTTTGAATCGGCAGGCAAAGCTACATTCTCGGCAGAAGTAGCCAGCGGCAACGACGTAGGATTAATCGACGTATACATAGACGACGCGTTGATAGGTCAGGCATCATCAGATGGTTCTACCGACTGGCAGGATTGGCTCACATCGGATATAGGTTCGGTTGACGTAACCGCAGGAACTCACGTAATAAAAGTTGAGTTTGTAAACGGAAACATAAACCTCGCGGCTTTACTGGTTAATCTTGAAGGCGCAGCAGTTGCAACAGACGCACCGACAGAAGCTGAAACAGCAGCTCCCGCAGACGACGCAGACGGCGACGCTACAACAGCAGCAGCAGAAGGCGAAACAACAACAGCAGCAAGCGATAAAGGCGAAGACGAAGGCATAAATGTTATGCTCCTCGTTATCATAGCGGCAGCGGCTGTAATAGTTATAATAATCATCGTTGTACTCGTTACAAAAAAGAAACCGAGCTAATTTAAAATTATAACGCAGGAATTGAGGGAAGCATATGCTTCCCTTATTTTTTTGAAATTGGGTTGAATTTTTTTTCAAAAACCCCTTGACAAAACATTTATAAATCGCATATAATAATAGCGACAGTACCCCACACGCCTCTTAACAATGCATACCATGTGGGGGCGTTTTTTTTGCCCTTTTTTACTATATACAAAGTGTACATACACAAACGTTACTGCAAATATGTAGATTGTAAGCACGATATTATTTATATAGTATATATAAAGGGTGATAATATGGCTGAGGATAAATCTATTTTTCTTATAAAAAATTATGGCAAAGTAAAAATAAAATTAAAAGAATATCTGGACGCAAAAAATATTAAACGCAGTAATCTTGCTTTTTCCATTAAAACACGTTTTGAGGTCATAGACAAATGGTACAACAATGAAGTCCAACGTGTGGATTTAGATGTTTTAGCGCGTATTTGCTATGTTTTAAACTGTAAAGTTGAAGATATAATCGAATATGTCGATTCAAAAGAGGATAACTAAAATATTATGGATACAAACAAAATTTTGTATGATTATATAGTCGAAAAATATGGCGATGTCGCGAATTTTTCACGCATCAGCGGTATATCTCTTATTGATTTAAACGCGATTCTTTTAAAAGATAATATCCCGAATGAAGTGCGTATCAGTTTAGATTTGTTCAATATATTGAAAATTGATATAGATAAAATTGTCTTTAATAATCAAATCAAAATTTATGAAACCGAAAATCCTGTTAAAATCAAGAAAAAAATAAAAAAACCTAAAAAGTTAAAAAAGTTGATAATAGTGGACGAAAAAGCCGTTAAAAGTGAGATATACAATAAATGTATAAGACTAAGCGAATTGGAAAAGAAAAAAGTTCTTGAATATATCGACGATATATTGAACGAAAGAAAACCCGAACCCGAAGAAATCGAAGAATAAATTTACGTCGGTTTTGGGTGTGTTTTGCGTTGGGAAATATCCGCGGGTGACCAGGGACGTTCTCCCCGCAACATGCAACAAAAAAATCGTGAAAATAATTTCGTAAAAGTGTTGACATATAGTATAAAGTATGGTATAATGATTTTACCTCTGTAAACGGGGGTTCTTTTTTGTTATGCTTTTGTATCACCTGACAGAGGGAGGTACGCCCGGATTTTTTCGTCCGGGATAACAGCTATAATTTTTTTAAGCTGAAATTTTTATATTAACGGAGGTGCCGATTAAAAATGAGAGTAAGAGTTACACTTTCCTGCACGGAGTGCAAACAGAGAAATTACGACACTATGAAAAATAAGAAAAATGACCCCGACAGATTGGAAAAAAACAAACACTGCAAGTTCTGCCGCAAACATACCTTGCACAGAGAAACTAAATAGTTAATATTTAATTAACGCGAACGCGGAAATAATGATGGAGGTAAACGTTAAAATGGCAGAAGATAAAAAAGTCAAAACAGCGGCGAAACCCGACGCTAAAATCGTTGGTAAAGACGGCAAAGAAAAAGTTAAGTTCACCGTGAAAATCAAGAAATTCTGGAGAGATTACAAGAGCGAACTGAAAAAAATCGTTTGGCCCACAAGAGCGCAGGTTATCCAAAACACGGGCGTTGTTTTGGTCGCGATTGTTTTTATCGCGGCTGTTGTCGGAGTTCTGGATTTGCTTTTCGGCTTGGGTATAAGCGCGCTCGGCAAAATCTAAAAATTTTTTGAAGGCGGGATAATTACAATGAGCGAAGAAGCAAAATGGTATGTGATTCACACATATTCGGGTTACGAAAATAAAGTCGCGACAAATCTTGAAAAAATAGTGGAAAACCGCAAACTTGAACATCTGATTATGGGCATGAAAATCCCATCCGAAACGGTCATCGAAACCACCGGAGAAGATTCCGGCAAAAAAAAATCAAAGGAAGTTGACCGTAAAATCTTCCCCAGTTACGTCCTCGTTAAAATGATAATGACGGACGAAAGCTGGCACGTCGTGAGAAATATCAGGGGAGTTACCGCGTTTGTCGGTCCCGGGTCAAAACCTATCCCGCTGACAGATGAGGAAGTCCAGAAATTTGAGATTGACAATATAGTAGTCAACGAAGTGAAATTCGACGTTGGCGACAGCGTGAAAATCATCGACGGCGCGCTCAGGGATTCCATCGGGGTCGTTGAGGAGATAAGCTCCGACAAAAAGAGGGTTAAACTCACGATTTCAATGTTCGGCAGACAAATGTCAACCGAGATAGAAACAACATCGGTCGCGCCGATAAAAGAGTAAAACAAAAGGCAATTCACGGTTAATGATTGTATTGATTATTAGCCGTAAAAGTGGGAGGGGCAAAATTTTATTTTAATTGTCCCGAATTAATAAAGATTTACCACAAACGGAGGTATTTTAAAATGGCAAAGAAAATCACCGGTTATATAAAATTGCAGTTACCCGCGGGAAAAGCTACCCCGCAGCCGCCCGTAGGACCCGCTCTGGGTCAGCACGGCGTAAGTATCATAAACTTTACGAAAGAATTCAACGAAAGAACCAAAAATGATATAGGTCTCATCATACCCGTGGTAATAACGGTTTATGCCGACCGTTCATTTTCGTTTATAACAAAAACCCCGCCCGCGGCAGTCTTGATAAAAAAAGCGTGCAACATAGAAAGCGGTTCCGGAGTACCCAACAAAGAAAAAGTTTCAAAGATAACAAAAGCGCAGATTCAGAAAATAGCGGAGCTGAAAAAGCCGGATTTGAACGCGGCGTCTCTTGAAACGGCTATGTCTATGATTGCGGGAACAGCTCGCAGTATGGGCGTTGTTGTTGAGGATTAGTAAATATAAAACGAAATTGAATAATAGTAAATAATATAAATTGGGAGGCATAATTTAAAATGGCTAAAAGAGGAAAAAGATACCAAGAGCTTGTGAAATTGGTAGATAAAACTAAATTATACGAGCCGGAAGAAGCTCTGAATCTGTCGAAAGAGACAGCCAAAGCTAAATTCGACGAAACGATAGAATTGCACATTAAACTGGGCGTAGATTCAAGGCACGCCGACCAGCAGGTAAGAGGCGCGGTCGTTTTACCGCACGGAACTGGTAAAACCGTAAGAACGCTTGTATTCGCCAAAGGCGACAAAGCGAAAGACGCCGAAGCGGCAGGTTCTGATTTTGTAGGAGCGGAAGAACTCGTTGAAAAAATACAGAAAGAAAACTGGTTTGACTACGACGTAATAATCGCGACGCCCGACATGATGGGATTACTGGGACGTTTGGGTAGGGTTTTAGGTCCGAAAGGTCTTATGCCGAACCCGAAAGCGGGAACAGTTACAATGGACATCACAAAAGCGGTTCAGGAAGCCAAAGCTGGTAAAATAGAGTACAGACTTGACAAAACAAATATAATTCACTGTCCGATAGGCAAAGCGTCGTTTGACGGAGTTCAGCTCAAAGAAAACTTCGAGGCACTTGTCGGAGCGGTAATAAAAGCTAAACCGGTTGCCGCTAAGGGAACATATATAAGAAGCTGCACAGTCGCGTCATCTATGGGTCCCGGTATAAAAGTGAACGCCACAAAACTGAGCTAATTTTTATAAATATAATAAATATAAAAAACCGCGGGATTTTCTCCCACGGTTTTTTTGCTGTATTAAAATTTACTTTTCAAATTTAAAATTATTTACGAATATATAATATGCGGGGATTGATAAGAACAAAAGCCAAGTCGGGTGCCACCAACCGTAATCGAATCCCATCGAGAGATAAAATATAACGCATAAAATAGGATACGGGAAAATATTCGCTTTTGACCTGAAAGTTTTCGCGCGGTTTACCGCGATTAAGAGATAATAAACGGGGATTGTCAGGATAATAAGCCAAGTCGGATGCCATATATCAAACTCAAAACCTATGATAAGATACGCCATAACCGAGAGTATAGGGTAGGGGAAAACATACCAGTTGCGTGATTTTGACATTGCAATCATGATATAATATATAGGTATCGTCATGAATAACAGCCATGTCGGATGCCATATGCCGAGCGTGAATCCCATAACGAGATATACAAAAACAATCAGTATAGGATAGGGGAAAGCGTACCAGTTAAATGATTTACCCGACGGTTTAACGTCGGCGTTATTTGCGGTGTTCATATATGCACAACTCCTTGACATTTATTTTTTTACTATACGTTGTATATTATTATATCATGTAAAACAATATTTTGCAACAGTTTTTTTATTGATTTATATAAAAATTTTCGAATTCGGGATAAGTGTCGTTTATATTTTCAAAAAAAAGCTCGTATTTTACGAAAAGCGCGCAATTTACATTGATTGCACGCTTGTTTTGTAATATTCAGATGTTTTGAAATCTCCTCGGAAGTGTATCCCATATAAGCGATATAATAAACGCAGTCGAATTCCCTTTCGGTGAGGATTTTTCGTAAAGATTCAAAAAAAACATAATTTTCTATATTTTTTTCACGAAAAAAATTTTGCGAATCGGATAAATGATATAATATGTTTTGCTCACATAATAATTCAGACGTTGTCAAAGTTGCGGTTTTACCGCAGATTTCAAGATATTTATGATACAGAGAGGATACAATATAATTTACGAGAGTACCCTCTCCGCAATCGCGTAAATTATCGAGTTTAAGTTCAAGTTTTACAACCTCAATAAGTTTAAGTTCAAGAATACTTTTAGCGTCTTTGTCATAGCATAATTTTTTAAGATATTTGTCAATAATGGGTTTAAATCTGTTAATGATTTCAAGCATAGCGTTTTCATCGTTTTTTTTCGCTGATTCAATAAGTTCTGCAAGACTATACATAAAAATTCCACCTCAATAATTAAGGAGGAATTTCCTCGACAAATGTAAACGCTGTGTATAAAAAAATTTATAAAATTTTTTTAATATAATAATTATGGGCGGATAAAATAATCCGCCCACATGCTTTTTATGGGAAATTTAGAAATTTTAATAAGTGATTTCGTATGAATTTATACTTTCATTTTCAAGGAGTATGCCGGAGGCTGAATATACTTTTGCAGTAACAACAACTCTGTATTTCCCGCCAACTACATATTTATAACCCGTTGTTCTTATTATGGACATACCCGAACCGGAAGCAGGCCAATAGTCTACATAAACCCATTGACTGTTTGAATACTTTTGCAATTCAACTCTTAATGTTGTGTTTGTATCATTATCCGATGGACACACTACTCCTGTACATGATGCCAGTCCAAGAGCATCAATTGTTAATGAAGCACTTATAAGAGTGATATGATTATAACGAGCTGATACCGTAAGGTTTAACACCGAAAACACTATAACAATTAACAAAATAACCGAAACTGCTTTTTTTATATTTTTGCGATTCATAAACGAAAAATACCTCCTGAATTTTCTTTACGAACATAAAGACAATTCAGGAGGTAAAAGGTAACACATATTTTTAAATTATTTTATATAAATAATATTTTCGGCAATTTTGACAATTTCCTTTTCGCTTAATTGTGCAGTTATTACAAATATTTTGTCATCATGCTGCCATGAAATTGTGGTGATTCCATTTTTAATTACGAAAATCCCTTCTGTTCCGTTTATTTCAATATATTTAAATACTTCAGAATTTTCGTTATCTACATTGCTTATTGCCAATGACTTAAATACCATAAATCTTATGTGATGTTTATCATTGTTTATATAGTCTATTGTTTTAATATCGTCATCGTTTGCAATTTCATTTATACGATACCCTTCCGGTATATATGACGGAATATATGCGTCGTGCCAATTTAGATTTATTTCGGCGTTGGTATTTTCTCCGTCGTCTAATTTTATCGCGATATATTTTTCCTCAAACCCAAGTAAAAAATTTAACACCTGTACTCTAAACGCCGAAACAGTTGTGAATGTTAAAATAAATCCAAGTGATATTACACCGATTACAATCGCGAATCTTAACATAAATTTGCTGCCGATTTTTGCCATTGCACGGATTCTGTCTCTGCGGAATTTTCTTTCAATTAATTTCGCAATCCGTTTTTTTGCTTCTTCTGACGGCGCATATTCAGGGTTATTTCTTGCCTCCTCGGCTTCTTTAAGAAGTCTCTCACCCTCTACTTCCGCGTATTTGAGCATTATCAAACGCCAAATGCTGTCATCATAATCATCATAAAGTTCTTCTTCATTATACTTCTGCGTGTTCTTTTTCATATTCAAAATTCCTCTCTTTTAACAATTTATACGCCATCTTTTTCGCTCTCGAAATATATACTTTGACACTCTTTGAATTTAAATCGAAAAGTTGGGCGATGTCTTTATCCGTCATATCCATAAAATATTTATATTGTAAAATTAATCTGTATTTATCGGGCATTTGTTCCAGAGCAGTAGTTAATTCGGCGGAATTTTCCCGAATAATCAATAATTCCTCAGGCATATCACTTCCTGCATTATCGGGAATATTTACAATATCTTCTTCTTCACCGTAAAAAAGCAGGTTTGATTTTATATCATTACGTTTTATAAAATTTATAGCCGTATTTTTCGCGACAACGCTTATATATGACGTTAAAAGATATATTTTGTCTTTAAAATCATATAATAATTGAAGTTTATCAATTAACTGTATATATGTATCATGAACCAAATCTGAAACTTCGCTGTCGTTTTTTTGTACTGTTTTCAAAATAATTTTCCGTATGAGAAAATAATAATTATCATATAGTTTTTTCGCAAATTCAAGGTCTTTTTCATCATTTATGCTTAAAATAATCCCAAAAATAATTCCCTCTACCATAATAATATTAAACCGCCTTTCATAAAAATTTTGTCGAAATTTGTTGTCCTATTATAATTATACCAGAATTTTCTTGTTTTTTCAAGAACATTTTTTTAAATTAACGCTAATCGCGTAATATTTCGCAATATTTCACAAAGCCGCTTGACATAGTTTATATAAAATATTATACTATAACAAAAGATATATTTATAAAAATACAGGAGATATAGTCATATGAAGAATAAAATCGCACTTATCGGCGCGGGAAGCGTGGTTTTTTGCAAAACTTTATTAAACGATATGTTTAACACGCCCTCACTTTCGGGATTTGAATATGCCCTGATGTCCCCGACTATGGGAAAAATTGAGAAAATGAAAAACTATGCCCAGAAAATCATTGATAAAAATAATCTCGAAGCAAAAGTTTACGCGACAACCGACAGACGCGACGCTTTGAAAGATGCGAAATACATTATTTTAATGTTTCAGATAGGCGGAAACGACGCGTATAAATTTGATTATGAGATACCGTTGAAATACGGCGTTGACCAATGTATCGGGGATTCAATGGGACCGGGCGGAATATTCAGATTTTTACGCACATACAACGTCATGCGCGATATTGACAATGATATAAATGAATTATGCCCCGGCGCGATTGTTTTGAATTATGTAAATCCTATGGGTATGGTATGTTCTTATTTGGGCAAAGCGACAAGTATGAATTATATCGGTTTATGTCACGGCGTTCAGACAACAATGGATTTGATTGCGGGTTATACCGATATTCCGAAAGATGAGATTGATTATATAGCGGCGGGAATAAATCATATGTCATGGTTTTTGAAACTTGAACACAACGGAAAAGATTTATATCCCGTATTAAAAGAAAATATGGAAAAACCGGAATATTATATAAATGAGAAAGTACGCGGAGAGGTTATGCGTCACTGCGGTTATTTTATGACGGAATCGACGGGGCATTTATCGGAATATCTCCCGTGGTTCAGAAAAAATCAAAAATCGCTCGATTTATACTGCGACCAGCCCGATTTCGGCGGAGCGAGCGGAGCATATTATAAATTCGCCGTCGCGGTGAGAGAAAAATTCGATAAGATTGACGTTTTGTCGATCGAAACAGGAGAACTTGAGCAGAGAAGTAAAGAATACTGCTCATATATACTCGAAGCGGCGGAAACAAATATAGCGTTTAAACTCACGGGGAATGTTTTGAACAAGAATTATATAACAAACCTGCCGAATAACGTTTGCGTCGAAGTTCCCGTATATGTCGATAAAGAGGGACTTCACCCCCTGACAGTCGGCGATTTACCCGTACAGCTCGCAGCGATGAATCAGTCGAATATAACCGTGCAGAATCTCGCGGTTGAGGCGGCGGTGAATATTGACCCTGAGCTTGTACTCGCCGCAATGTCAATGGACCCTCTGACTTCGTCTGTGCTTAACCTGACGGAGATAAGAGATATGACGATAGAAATGTTTGAGGCGGAATCAGAATGGCTGCCGGAATTTAAAAATAAACCGCTGAAAAAAATAAAAGATATATATGTACCGAAAGATACAACAGGCGTATCAGTGCCGCAAGACCCCGCGCTCGCGATAAATAACCGTTTCAGTAAACTTGGTGAATAATAAAAGGGGGATAATTAAATAATATGAAGAAACATACAGTACAAAATCTGTTGCTCGTGTTTATCATCGGATTTTCCGGCGTAATACTTGGACTGACCGTATTTTTGACGATGAAAAATACAGAAGAATTACAGTATATTATTGAGGACAGCGTAAAATCACAGCTAATCTCAACATCTATCGCCGCACGTGAACTTATTGATGTGGGAAAATTTGCCTCGTATAACAGTCTCGAAGATGTAGATGACGACATAGACGCTTATTTGGAAACTCTCGGAAATTTAAGAATTTTACAAAAACAAACCGGAACTAAATATATATACGCGTTAAAATTTATAGATGGTAAATATTATTTCGTATTCGATACAGATGATGAAATAAAAGAAGCTTTTTTAGAATATGAAGAAATATCGGAAGTGCACAAAGAGGCTTTTACCGGAAAAAATGCCGCAGGTATTATGAATGTTGTTGATGAATGGGGAAGTTTCAATACCGGAGCGATTCCTATAATCGACAAAGAAGGAAGAATAGTAGGAATAATCAGCGCAGATATAGAAGATGAATATATTCAGAAAAGCAACAGCACTTCGCTGTTTAACTCAACATTATTGCTTATTGCATTACTTACAACCCTGTGTTTTATGATAATTATCGTACTTATACTTTTAAAAAGCGTTCGAAAAACGCAGGATAAATTATTTATGATGTCCAATTATGACGCGCTTACGGGATTGCCCAACAGACGGTATCTGATGAATTATTTACCCCAAATAGCTGAAACGTCTATGAAAAAACAAACCTCGTTCGCAATGTTTCTTATAGACCTTGACAATTTTAAAAAGGTGAACGACAACGCAGGGCATGACGCGGGCGACGAGCTTTTAAAGCATATTTCTAAATATTTAAACAGTATACATAATAATTCCAAATCATTTCGCCCGTCGGCGGGCATGTTAAATGTATCGGCGAGAATAGGCGGCGATGAATTTGTTCAGATTGTACCCGGGATAAGTACGGTAGAAGAAGCTGTTACGGTTGCGCAGAAAGTCATTGATAATTTTTCAAACAGTGAGATTGAACGGTTTATTGAACAATATAAAGTGGGTTTGAGTATCGGTGTATCGATATTCCCGCATAATACTGAGGATTTCAATGTTTTGATAAAATATGCCGATATAGCAATGTATCATGCGAAAAAGAACGGTAAAAACTCATTTTGTATATATAACGAAGGATTAAGCAAGGACGAAGAAAACGAACATATCACCCGTGACCGAAGAAGAAACAGAGGTTGAGTATTATTATATTAATGAAAGGCGGAAACAAAAAATGAAAATACCGGTAAGCGAAAATTATACCGTAACGGTAAACGGATGCGAAATTGACGTATATCACACAAAAGCCGCGGATTTCGCAATCGTTTGTTTTCCCGGCAGTGTAAATATCACGGTAAAAACAAAGCAAAATTTTGACGATGTTACAGTTCGTCCCCTGCGTGAGGATTATAACGTTCAGACAAACAAAAGCACAAACGAAATAAATTTATGTCTTTCAAGTAAACACCGCGTATCGGTCGAGCCTTACGGTCTTGAATATCCGTTGTTTATTTTATGCTCCGAATATATAGAAAAACCGCAAAACGCCACACATATTTTTAAACGCGGCACATTCACCGAGATTGGTTTGATGAAATTAAAAAGCGACGACTGCGTATATATCGAGGAAGGCGCGACAGTCGCGGGGTGTTTCACCTCTGACAACGAAGAAAACATAGAGATAACAGGCAATGGTATTATCTGGGGATTACCTATGTTAAACCACCCAACAATAAAAAAACCGTCGGCGTTTTTACCGATTCAATGCAAAAACGTAAAAATTTCAGGCGTATCAATTATAGAATCCTCCACATGGACAGTCGTCCCGACCGCGTGTGTCGACGTATTTATAAAAGGTATAAATATAATCGCGAGCAGAATGTCAAGCGACGGCATCGACGTTGTCGGAAGTGAAAACGTTAAAATAGAGCATTGTTTTGTATGTGTGAACGACGATTGCGTCGCGCTCAAGGCCGTGAGATATTTTGACGAAAGAGGGGCGAGAAACGTAAAAAACATCAGCGTATCGGATTGTGTTTTCTGGAAACTCGCCTGCGGCAACGCTGTTGAAATCGGTTATGAAACCTCATGCGAAGAAATAAGCGATGTTGTATTTGAGAATATTGACGTTATACATTGTCAGTACGAGGGCTGGCAGTCGGGCGGTGTATTCACGATACACAACGGCGACCGCGCGCACGTGCATAATATAGCATACCGCGATATATACATCGAGGACGCGCAGGAAAAACTTATCGACATAAAAATACTTTCGTCTAAATATTCATACGATAAACAACGCGGAAAGATAAGCGACATAACATTAGACGGGATATATGTAAAAGGCGATGTACTTCCCCCGTCAATAATCCGCGGCTACGAATCGGAGGACGGCAGTCCCAATCTTATCTCAAACGTTAAAGTGAGCAATCTTTATCTGAACGGCGAAAAAGTTTCGGGGCGAATGAACGTCCACGCAATCACGGAGCTGTCGCAGAATATAACGTTTGAATAAAAAAATATAATAGGATATGTAAATTTATAATATGAGAATAGGAATAGGAATTGATACCGGCGGCACATATACTGACGCTGTCGCTTATGATTTTGAAAACGGAAAAATATTGGGCGGCGCGAAATCACTTACGACCAAAGAGGATTTGACAATCGGGATACTTGGCGCACTCGACGGACTTCCGCGTGATTTACTCAGTCAGGCGAAAATTGTTTCGTTGTCAACGACACTCGCGACAAACGCCTGCGTTGAGGATAAAGGCGGAAACGCGAAACTTGTTTTTTTCGGCGGCGATAAAAAAGTCATCGCACAAAACGGAGGGAAATACGGGCTTCCGCCGGTTGAGAATATATATATTCAGGAAAGCCGCACGGATTTTTACGGCGGTATAGAATGTGAACCCGATTGGGAATTGTTTGAGGAAAATGTAAAAAAAGAATTGGACGGATTTGACGGAATCGGGATAATCGAAATGAACGCTATGAGAAACGGTGCGGTTATCGAAAAAAAAGCGAAAAAAATATTTACGGAGAAAAAGAATATACCGGTTGTATGCGGTCATGAATTGTTTTCGGAATTAAATTGTCTGCAGCGCGGTTCAAGTACACTTTTAAACGCGGGATTATTTCCGGTTATCAAGAATTTTTTGGACGCTATAAAAACAGCTATGGAAAAACGGGGGATAAACGCGTCGATAGTGATTGTCAGAAGCGACGGCAGTCTGATGTCGGAAGATTTCGCGTATATTCATCCCGTCGAGACACTTTTATGCGGTCCCGCCGCGAGTGTTATAGGCGGTACAAGACTGTCGAAAGAATCAAATTGCATTATTGTTGATATGGGCGGTACAACGACGGATATTGCACTCGTTAAAAGTGATATACCCGTTACGTCGGTTGACGGTGTAAATATAGGCAAATGGAAAACATTTGTAAACGGATTGTATGTAAAAACATTCGGATTAGGCGGCGACAGCGCGGTGCATTACGGTGAAAACGGCTTGGTTCTGGAAGAATACCGTATAATTCCGTTGTGTATCGCGGCGGAAAAATACCCTGTTATTACGGGGAATATAAAAAAATTGGTTGAAGAAACAGAGCGTAAACACATGAAATATCTTTATGAGCATTATATTTTGATTAAAGATATAACAGATGTAATCGGGAGTTCTCGTTATACACCGGAGGAAAAAATATTTTGCGACGCATTGAAAGATAATCCGCTTATGTTGAAAGAAGCCGCAGCGGCAGTCGGAAAAGACATATATACATTAAATGTTTCGCGGCTGCTTAAAGAGGGAATAATCCAGATGTGCGGACTTACACCGACGGATATAATGCACATAAAAGGGGATTTTAACCGTTATCCTGCGGAAACATCATTATTGGGAGCAAAATTTGCCGCGTTTAATCTTGAAGTATCAGTTGAGCGGCTGTGCGAATTGGTATATGATGAAATAAAACGTAAGATATATTTAAACGTCGTAAAAGTTATGCTTGAAAATAATTATCCGCATTATATGAAAAACGGCGTTAATAAAGATACAGAATATTTTATTAACGAAAGTTATAAAACAGCGTCGGAGGGAAAATCGGGGACAACAGACGGACTTGTTTCGATGGCGTTTAAATCTGATTTTTCACTCGTGGGAATAGGCGCGCCCATACATATATTTTTAGACGACGTAGCGAAAATGCTGGGGACAAAAGCGGTTATCCCCGAATATTCAGGCGTAGCGAATGCTTTGGGTGCAGTTGCGGGGAATATATGCGCGTTGTATACCGTGGAAATAAAGCCGAATTACAGCTCCGGCGGTACAACGGGTTATACCGTGTACGGCGATGAAGTGAAAACGTTTGAACTGCTTGAAAAAGCGGAGGAATACGCCGTGATAAAAGCGAAAGAGGGAGCGTATAACGAAGCGATAAACCGCGGAGCGCAGGGTGATATAATCGTTACATGCAATCTCGACGAAAAAAACGCGCGGTCAAAAAATATCACGGTTCACCTGAACACATCAGCGACAGCGCAGGCGGTAGGTTCTGTCGGGTTTATGTGATTTATGTGATAATATAAACTTGACTTTGTAAATAAAAAAGGGTATACTGTTATTAAATCATGATTTAATAAATCGTGATTTAATAAAATTCAGAGGTAAAATATCAGAAAAATTAAAATTTATATTATGTTTCGCAAAAAGTCATTGGACTTTTTGCGAATATTTACAAAAAGTCGTTGGACTTTTTGTTTTGAAGCGCGTATAATGTAGTATGAGGTGATTTTGGTGAAAAGATACGCTGTTGAAAGATTGATTGAATGGAAAAACTCAAAAAAGCGTAAACCGCTCATAATCAGGGGCGCGAGACAGGTCGGTAAAACATGGCTGATGAAAGAATTCGGCAATACGCATTTTGATAATACGGCGTATATAAATTTCGACAACAACGATAGAATGAAAAGTTTATTTGACGGGGATTACAATATTACGCGTCTGATTGAGGGGTTGCAATTGGAATCGGGTGAGAAAATCGACCCGCTGACAACTCTTATAATATTTGACGAAGTTCAGGAAGTGCCGAAAGCTCTTTCATCTTTGAAATATTTTTACGAAAACGCGCCCGAATATGCTATTATAGCGGGAGGTTCTTTATTGGGCGTTGCGTTGCATGAGGGAACGTCTTTCCCTGTCGGTAAGGTTGATTTTTGCAACTTATACCCGTTGAATTTCTGCGAGTTTCTGGAAGGAATCGGCGAAGAAAATCTTGCGGAACTGCTTTTAAGAAAAGATAAAAGAGATTGGAAGCTGATTTCCGCGTTCGCACCGAAATTTATTGATTTACTGCGAAAATATTATTATATCGGCGGTATGCCCGAAGCTGTCGCCGAATATGCCGAAACAAAAGATTACGCCGAAGTCCGTAAAATACATGAACAGATATTATTCACATACGAAAATGATTTTTCAAAACACGCTCCCATAAATGTTGTTCCCCGTATCAAAAGTATTTGGGACAGCGTTCCCGCACAATTATCAAGAGAAAATAAAAAGTTTTCACCGGGTATCACGCAGAAAGGTTCACGGCTGAGCGATTACGAAGTCGCGCTGCAATGGCTGTTGGACTGCGGACTGCTTTATAAAGTTAAACAAGTCAGCAAACCGTTTACTCCTCTTGTAAGCTATGAAACAACTTTTTTTAAGATTTTTATACACGATATTGGATTACTGAGTACAAAAACCGAGCTTGACGTTAAGACTTTATTGGACGGCGACCGTGTTTTTCAGGAATTTAAGGGAGCATTGACGGAGCAGTATGTTTTACAGGAAATGACCGCGAACGGAATAACCCCGTTTTATTGGAGCAGTAACGGCACGGCGGAAGTCGATTTTGTTTTCAAATATGAATCGGATATTTTACCGCTGGAAGTAAAAGCCGAAGAAAATCTGCAAAGCAAGAGTTTAAAAGTATACAGCGAAAAATTTAATCCTGCGGTGTGCCTGAGAACATCAATGAGGGATTACCGCAGAGAAAGCTGGCTGATAAATATCCCGCTCTATGCGATAGGAACCGATTTTTTAAGTGAATAAATAACAATAAAATAAAACAAAAATTATAAATTAAAGAAGGGAAATAAAACTATGATAGACATAAAAACATTTGCAAAAGGCGACGGAATAACAGACGATACGGCGGCATTTCAGGCGGCGATTGACAAAGCGGCGGAAATAAAAGAGATACTTTATATAAGCGCGGGGAAATATCTGTGCGGCGAATTATTCGTCAAACCCGAAACTTATATAAAAGCCGACCACACATGGGGTTACAGACTCGACAGACCGGGATATTCCGAGATTTTACAAAAAGATGAAAATCAGGAATGTTTATTTGATTTGACAAACGCCAACGGCGCAACCCTTGACGGTTTATCTGTAACAGGGTTAAGAAAAGGAAATTGTGTCGGTATGCTTTCGCGTAAAAAAGATTACGGAAAAGAAGAAGACGCTTACAGAATAGAAAACTGCCGCGTCGTAAATTTTGCTTCTCACGCTGTTTTTCTTGATTTTATATGGTGTTTCAGCGTAAGACATTGTATGTTCGCTTATTGCGGCGGCGACGGTCTCGCTATAAACGGATGGGACGGTTTTGTTATAGACAACTGGTTTTCCGGAAACGGCGGCGCGGGTTTCGGTTCTCAGGGACCTAACGCGGCGGTTACGATGACGGGCAACAGGATTGAATGGAACAAACGCGGCGGAATTGTTCTCGAAGGCGGAAATCATTATAATATAACGGGGAATTATATCGACCGTTCGGGTTCTGCGGCGATAAATCTTCATGGAACAATGATTGTTTCATGCACGGGAAACGTGATTTTCAGAAGCGGAAAATTCGAGGGTACTGTGGCTGATTCGGCGCAGTGTATTTTGGACGGCTGCAAGGGGTTGACATTCACGGGGAATACAATGAACGTCGGACGCGACGACGGAGGAAAAGGCGACTGGACGCCAAATTACGCTCTGCGTGTCGCGAATCTGGAAAACAGCGTCGTAACATCGAATGTTTTCCATAACGGCGGCATGACAGGTTTGATAGACGACCGCGGCGGACATATAAATTCTGTGATAAAAGACAACGTCGGAAGCGTATCCGATAATAAATAAAAAAATCGAGTTAATCTTTGATTAACAAGGTCATATAAAAAAATAAAAGGGGCTGTCTCGCAGGATTTTTTGTTTATCCTGTTGAGACAGTCCCTTGTTTTGTTTGTTGCTGTGTTCAATCTGCTTTTTGTTTGTGTTTATCCGTTGCCGGAAATATAATATTTCGATTGCATATTCCATAATTCCGAATAAAGACCGTTGCATTTTATCAATTCGTCATGCGTGCCAAACTCAATAATTTCACCGTTTTTAAATACCGCGACAGTATCGCAAAACCGCGAGCTTGATAATCTGTGCGAGATATACACGGCGGTTTTATTTCCGATAAGCGTATTAAAATTTTGGTACATCTCATATTCCGCGCGCGNGTCGAGAGCGGCAGCCGGTTCATCTAAAATTATAACCGGAGCGTCTTTGAATAACGCCCGCGCCAAAGCTATTTTTTGTCCTTCTCCGCCTGACGGTTCAAAACCTTCGCCGTCAAAATTACGGAACACGGGAGTGTTTACGCCTTTTTGTAAACCGTCAAGTTTTTCGCCGAATCCCGCTTTGCGTAAAACTGTCTCAACTTCGCCGTCGTTTACATTATCGCTTTCCGCGAGTGCCACATTATCTTTTAACGACAGCGAATATAATTTGTAATCCTGGAAAACCGTTGAAAATAAAGTCATATACTTGTCAAAATCAATTTCTCGTATATCAACGCCGTCAAGATAAATTCCCCCGTCGGTCGGGTCATAAATACGGCAGAGAAGTTTTACAAATGTGGTTTTTCCCGCGCCGTTTTCACCGACAACGGATAATTTTTGTCCCGGTTTCAATGTGATATTGATATTGCGGAGAGCGTATTCTTTTTGTCCGGGATATGAAAATGATACATTGCGAAATTCTATCTGATGTTTTCCGTTTGGAATGGATAAATGTTTGTTATCCCGCATTTTTTCGGGGATATTCAAATATTCTTCAATCGAGTGGTAATATTTCCGGTATTCGCCGACTTCGATGATATTTTGCATAAGTCCGCGCATTGCTCCCGAAAAAGCCGCAACCCCGCCGACATACATTGAGAAATCGCCGATTGTGATATGTCCGCCCAAAAATTGAAATACAAGATAAGTGTAGGAAATAACCTGTTGGATTAAAGAGGCGAAAGAATTAAATACGCCGGATTTTATTCCGAGGCTGTTACTTTTTTTATATGTTTCATAGCTGTAATTCCAATATTTTCTTTCCCGACCGAGGAGCCAATCACCGAGGTTATTTAAACGGAGTTCCTTACCGTAAGAAAAATCTTCTATAATTTGACTGTAATACATAATCCGGCGTTCTGTAAGAGTTAATTCAAGACGCATATCCGCTTGTTTTCTTTGAACGCGCGCTTCCACATAACTTGACATAAACACAAGCCCGACGAATATAATCACCATGACGGGATTAAGCGAAAATATAACCGCAATCACGCCGATTAAAGTAAATGCTTTGCCGATGATTTCCACAGCCAAATCAAGAACATAACTGAATCCGTGCATATTTCCGAACAGAAATTTATCAGCTTTTTCTTTCATTTCAAGATAACGACTGCTTTCTATATCGGCATAATCGGCGCGGATTGTTTTTTTGCGCGTGAAATCGTTGAAATCCTGCGCAAGTTTTATTCTGTGTGTGAATCCTGTCCATACCAACCGAGTGGAAATTGCGGTCGCCGCAAAAGTATATAAAACCAAAATACCTATATATAATATAAGATATGCAATCCTCTGTTCACCTATTAACTCATTTATAATATAACGCGGCATTACAACCGCTATAATCGGAATCATAGAATATATGAATTGATTTAATATATTGTAAATCAAGTATCGTTTTTCATGTTTCCAACTGAATTTTATAAAAAATAATAAACCTTTTATCATAAAAAAACCTCCAATTTTATATCCGTAATAAACTTAATAAATACGGGAAAATCAGAGCGCACTGCGCTCTTTAAGGCGTAAAAAAGCCATAAAGAGCATGACAACAAAAGGGCATATTATTCCCCTCATTGTGATTTAATAACTCTTTATGGCTTAAATGTTGATATACGGCTTATCGTTTTTTCTTATCATTCGTATTACTAACCTTTCTGCATATTGCATAAATTTATTATATCACAAAAAATATAATAAAACAACAAAAAGTTTAGCACATAACTATTATTTTAAATTCACCAAAACAGCACAAATCGCGAATATACTTGTATTATTTTATATTTTATGATACAATGATTTCAATGAATCCATAACAAAACAAAAAAAATATAAAGGTATAAATATGATAAAAACACAAAATTTAAATAAAAATCAAACCAAACATAATTATAAAAAAATTTTGAAACGGAGCATTATTTCGATTGCCTGTATTATTGTATTAGGTATATCATTTTTCTTCGGGATACAAATATATATGATACAATCCACAAAAAAATATATTATAAATGATGTTTCGGAAGCTCCCGTAAGTGACGCGGTCATGGTTTTAGGCGCGTTGGTTTACGGAAGCGGAAGACCAAGTCCTACATTAAGAGACAGACTGGATTACGGCTATGAATTATATATACAGGGCAAAGCGAAAAAAATATTAGTCAGCGGAGATAACGGACAGATAGAATATGATGAAGTCAATAACGTGAAAACACCCCGGCTTAAGCAAGCTCAAAAAAAGAGCAGAGTCCCCCCTTGGTAAAAAGACGGATTTTTGAAAAAATTAGCCGAAAGCG
>JGI994J12354_10001033_pt1 | contig 28234 bp, 25 predicted proteins | sample IntmicLarv3ML3BL_FD_12354 | JGI IMG/M metagenome (IMG submission 12354) | reverse complement strand
CGGCGAAATTCCATAATTGTATCGTATGCCTGATTTATTTCCTGCATTTTTTCATTTGCTAAATCTGACAGCGGATTACCGTGAACATTATCCGGATGATATTTTTTGGCAAGCTCGCGATAAGCATTTTTGATTTCTTCATCGCTTGCGTCAGGTCTGATGCCCAGAATTTTATAAGGGTCGGTCATGTTTTTTCTCCTTGCTGAAAATAAAGTTTTGCATATTGCACAGTCCATCGGTCAAAATGTTTTCAAGTATGGCTCTTTGTTTTTCTATATCCAAATCAAACAGCATATGTGCCGCTTCGACTGCGCAAAAATTTAATGAACGGTTGATTTCTTCCTTGATTTCGGGTGTAAGCTCACTGTTTTCCCCATGCTTTTCAATATACACATTATAGTTTTTCTTTTTTAAATCCGTTGAATAATCATCTGCCGCGTCAATAAGATATACCCATCTGCCCAGACAGTATCCAAGCCGCTGTAATGTCTCTTTTTTTTCAAAATCCTGATACCGATAGGTCAGGATATACGAAAGCATTGATGCCGTGGGGTCAGCCGCATTGTCAATATCGGAACATTTGTTTTTTTCAAGTTCAAATTGGGTTTTCATAATTTCAGATAACTTTTCATCAATTTGAGGATGATTTTTTTTGGCTTTTTTTGACGCTTTGCTGAAAAGCATTTTTATAAACCTGTAAAACAGAGCTTTGAGCCCATTGGAATCGGAAATTGAATCATTAAGCTTATAAAAGACCATAAGCATGGCAACGCCTGCGCAAAAATCTATTTGTTCATAAGCTGCGCAAAAGGTGCATTTTTTAAGAGGGTTATAGACACATCTTCCCTTTTGCGAAATAAGATCACATTTATCAAGAGCCATAAGCATGACTGCCAAAAATGCCAAATCATAATTAAGTGTAAAGCCTGACAGAAAACCGTAAACTTTGCGTGTACGTTTACATAATGTACAGTAAACGGTTTTATAGTCGTCAAATTCACGAATCCTTAAATCCGGCTTATACGGACGTACATATCCGAACATTTTAAGCTCCATTTCTATCGAAAAAAGAATATTTGTTACACCAAATATTATACATTACTTACGTTATGGTTAAATTAATAATATGTGAATTTTTGAACCCGCTCTATTTCTTCTTAAGTGCCTTTGCAATATATTGACCTGTATAGGATTTTGGCGAAACAGCAACCTGCTCGGGAGTACCGATGGCAACAACCTCGCCGCCCTTGTCGCCGCCCTCGGGTCCCAAATCGATAATAAAATCCGCATTTTTTATTATGTCAAGATTATGCTCGATAACAACAACCGTGTTTCCCGAATCAACAAGAGTCTGTAAAACCTCCAAAAGCTTTCCGACATCCTGTGTATGAAGCCCTGTCGTAGGCTCATCAAGAATGTAAATTGTCCGTCCTGTTGCTCTTTTGCTAAGCTCGGTGGCAAGCTTAACTCTTTGCGCTTCGCCGCCCGAAAGCGTTGTTGCAGGCTGTCCTAACTTGACATATGTCAATCCGACTTCGTAAAGAGTTTTGAGCTTACGGTTGATTTTGGGTATGTTTTCGAAAAATGCAAGCCCTTCCTCGACCGTCATTTCAAGAACGTCATGAATGGATTTTCCTTTGTATTTCACCTCAAGGGTTTCACGGTTGTAGCGTTTTCCCTTGCAAACCTCACAGGGAACATAAATATCAGGCAAAAAATGCATTTCTATTTTTATAATACCGTCGCCCTGACAGGCTTCACAGCGTCCACCCTTTACATTAAAGGAAAACCGTCCGCTTTTAAAGCCGCGCATATTAGCATCGTTTGTTGACGCAAACAGCTCGCGTATATCAGTGAAAACGCCTGTATAGGTCGCCGGATTGGAGCGCGGAGTCCTTCCGATAGGCGATTGATTGATGTCGATAACTTTATCCAGCGCGTCCATTCCCTCAATTACGCCATGCTTCCCGGGCTTCATCTTTGCTCCGTTTAGCGTTGTCGCCAGAGCCTTATAAAGAATTTCGTTGATAAGCGATGATTTCCCCGAGCCGGAAACACCGGTAACAGCCGTAAATGTTCCCAGCGGAATAGACACATCAATCCCCTTAAGATTGTTTTCGCTCGCCTTTTTGACAGTAAGCTTATTTCCGTTTCCTTTTCGTCTTTTTTCAGGTGTCTTTATTTTGAGCTTTCCGCTTAAATATTTTCCTGTAATAGAATTGGGATTTGCAAGAATTTCTTCAACCGTTCCCGCGGCAATTACATTTCCGCCATGAACCCCTGCGCCGGGACCGATGTCGACAATATAATCGGCATGGTACATGGTTTCCTCGTCATGCTCAACAACAATCAGCGTATTTCCGATATCGCGCAGACGGCTTAAGGTTTCAAGGAGCTTTTGATTGTCGCGCTGATGCAGCCCTATTGACGGCTCATCAAGAATGTACAGCACCCCCATAAGGGATGAGCCTATTTGTGTTGCAAGACGTATTCTTTGACTTTCTCCGCCCGAAAGAGTTCCTGAATTTCTGGAAAGTGTAAGATATTCAAGCCCTACGCTTTGCAAGAATCCAAGACGCTCACGGATTTCCTTTAAAATCCCCTCGGCAATCATGGTGTCACGCTCTGAAAGCTTTAAGTCGTCCATGAATTTTACAAGACCGGTTATCGAAAGCTTGCACAAATCGCTTATATTGGTATCTCCGACAGTAACAGCAAGCGAAATCGCTTTAAGACGTGCTCCGTGGCATTCGGGACAGTCATTTTCAGTCATACAGGATTCGATTTCAGAGCGCATGAAATCACTGCTTGTTTCCTTGTATCGGCGTTCAAGATTATTGATAATGCCCTCAAAATCGGTTGTATATGTGCCCGAACCGTATTCGTTTATTCGTGTCATTGTCATTTTTTCACCCCTGGTGCCGTACAAAAGAACTTCCTTTGCTGTTTTCGAAAGCTTTTTGTAAGGAACATCCAGCGAAAACTTGTATTTTTTTGCTATCGCTTCAAAGTACATCTGAGCTATTGTTCCACCCTCAACATATGACCAGCCGCTTGCCTTGATAGCGCCCTGCCGAACAGAAATATTGGGGTCGGGAACAATAAGAGCTTCATCTATCTTCATATAAACACCAAGCCCAAGACAGGTATTACACGCTCCAAAAGGATTGTTAAAGCTGAACATTCTGGGCGAAAGCTCTTCAACGCTCACACCATGCTCGGGACAGGCATAATTTTGTGAAAACAAAATATCCTCACCGTCAAGAACAGAAATTATTGCAAGACCACCGGAAAGGGTTGTTGCAGTTTCAAGTGAATCAGCAAGACGACCCCTTATTTCAGCGGAAATGACAAGACGGTCAATAATGATTTCTATATTATGCTTGATATTTTTGTCAAGCGATATCGCCTCTGACAAATCGTAAATACTTCCGTCAATCCTTATTCTTACATAACCTGAACGGCGGGCAGATTCTATTTCCTTTACGTGCTCACCCTTTTTACCCCTGACAATCGGAGCCAGAACAGAAACCTTTGTACCCTCGTCAAGCAAAAGGACTTTATCAACAATCTGGTCAACCGTCTGCTGCTTTATTTCACGTCCGCATACAGTACAGTGCGGTATACCTGTTCTTGCGTACAAAAGACGCATATAATCATAAATTTCGGTTACTGTTCCGACTGTAGAACGCGGATTTTTTGAGGTCGTTTTCTGGTCAATGGATATGGCAGGTGAAAGGCCTTCAATCAAATCGACATCAGGCTTATCCATCTGACCTAAAAACTGGCGCGCATATGATGACAGTGACTCAACATACCGCCGCTGTCCTTCCGCGTATATTGTATCAAACGCAAGGGAAGTTTTCCCCGAGCCTGAAAGCCCCGTAAAGACAATAAGCTTGTCACGCGGGATTTCAATATCTATATTTTTTAAATTATGTTCTCTTGCGCCCTTTATAATTAATTTATCATGTGGCATAAATTGTTTATTTCTCCCTTTATCTTCCTGTTAATTTCTTTATTCTGTCTCTTAAAAACGCGGCATGTTCAAATTCAAGCAGCTTTGCGGCAGCCTTCATTTCACGTGTAAGCTGTTCTGCAAGCAGCTGGCGCTCTCTTGGGGTAAGCTTTTTCTCCTCATCACTGCCTGCGGCGGGTGCTTTTGAGGATATTTCGAGTATCTCCCCTACTCGTTTTATGATTGTTTTAGGTACTATTCCATGCTCTTTATTGTAATCAATCTGTATTTCACGCCGTCGAAGGGTTTCTCTAAGCGCGCGCTCCATCGACGGAGTAACCGAATCGGCGTACATAATAACCCTACCGTCAACATTTCTTGCCGCACGTCCGATTATCTGAACAAGGGAGGTTTCGCTCCTCAAAAAGCCTTCTTTGTCGGCATCAAGAATACATATGAGCGCAACCTCAGGCAAGTCAAGGCCTTCTCTTAAAAGGTTTATTCCGACAAGTACGTCAAATTCTCCAAGACGCAAATCCCGTATAATTTCCATTCTTTCAATCGTGTCAATATCATGATGCATATACTTGACCCTGATATCAAGATTTTTGAGATATGCGGTAAGATCCTCGGCCATTTTTTTTGTAAGAGTTGTTATCAAAACACGCTGTTTTCTTTCGACAACCATATTGATTTCAGAGACTATATCGTCAATTTGACCTTCGCTTTCACGAACCTCAACGACCGGGTCGATAAGTCCTGTCGGACGTATTACCTGCTCGACAATATTTTCTGATATCCCTTTTTCATAGGGCGCAGGCGTTGCACTTACATAAATAACCTGATTGATTCTTTCGGCAAATTCGTCAAAATTAAGCGGACGGTTGTCAAGTGCGGACGGAAGTCTGAAGCCATATTCTATAAGGTTTTGCTTCCGCGCGCGGTCGCCTGCGAACATTCCTCTTACCTGCGGCACCGAAACATGCGATTCATCAATGAACATCAAAAAATCATCGGGAAAATGGTCAATAAGTGTAAATGGCGGACTCCCCGGCTCTCTTCCGGCAAGCACTCTTGAATAATTTTCTATTCCGCTGCAAAAGCCTATTTCGCGAAGCAGCTCAAGGTCATATCTTGTGCGCTGTTCAATTCTTTGCGCTTCTATAAGCTTGCGTTCGCTTTCAAAAACCTTAACACGCTCTGCCATTTCATCCTCAAGCTCCCCAAGCGCAACCTCAAGCTTATCACGCGGTACGATATAATGTGAAGCCGGATATAAAACTGCATGTGTAAGGACGGCTTTTATCTCTCCTGTAAGAGAATTAACCTCACATATCCGCTCAATTTCATCCCCGAAAAACTCAACTCTGATAACATTTTCACCTGAATAAGACGGGAAAATTTCAACGACATCACCGCGAACCCGGAATTTGTTTCGGATAAGGTTGATATCATTTCGTTCGTATTGTATTTCCACAAGCTTTTTGATGACCTCATCGCGTTTTTTCATCATTCCCGGACGCAAAGAAAGTGTCATATTTCGATAATCTATCGGATTACCGAGACTGTAAATACACGATACACTTGCCACAATTATAACGTCACGGCGTTCGGCAAGCGCTGATGTTGCCGAATGGCGCAGCTTGTCGATTTCGTCGTTTATCGTGCTGTCCTTTTCGATGTAGGTATCGGTTGATGCGATATAAGCCTCGGGCTGATAATAATCATAATAAGATACAAAATATTCTACAATATTATCAGGGAAAAACTCTTTAAATTCACTGCAAAGCTGAGCGGCAAGAGTTTTATTATGTGCAAGAATCAGTGTCGGTTTTTGAACCTGTTGAATAACATTTGCCATCGTAAAGGTTTTTCCCGAGCCTGTAACACCCAAAAGGGTCTGATGCCGGCTGCCGTTTAATATACCGTTAACAAGCTTTTCGATGGCCAGGGGCTGGTCGCCTGTCGGTTTAAATTCAGATTTAATTTTAAAATCCATATTTCAGTTCCATTCTAAATAAACAAAAATTCATATTCCTTACTGCTTGCGAGCGAAACATAATCATCCGTGGTTACGATTACATGGTCTATTATTTCAACACCTATCGGTTTAAGAAGCTTTACAAGCTCCAGCGTTGAGTTGATGTCGTCCTTTGACGGAATGGCAAGCCCGTTAGGATGATTATGAGCTACAACAATCTGCGTTGCCTTGAATTTTATAGTCTCCTCGAATACTCTTCTGGTATTGATGGGAGCATTATTGACAGAGCCTTCGGCAACAACGACCTCACCTAATATTTTGCCTGCCTGATTGAGAAATAAAAGCATAACCATTTCGTTTGTTTTACCGTGAAAATATGTTTTAATATATTCGCCCGCTTCTTCCAAAGTAGCTACCACCTTAACGGTAGACTGCTTATCCAAAAGATAAAGCTTGTTTATTTCGTTAATAAGCTTTATAAGACAGGCTGAATGCTCGCCTATCTTATTTATACCCTGAAGCTCTGAATATGAAGCTTCAAAAACAGCGCTCAATGAGCCGAAATGGCTGATAAGCTCATGGGCTGTAGGATTAAGATTCCCTTGAGGAATGCCAAATCCCAATAATAACTCAAGCGCTTCATGCGGAGCAAAACCCTCTATTCCGTTTGTCAAAAAGCGTTGCTTAAGCCTTTTTCTGTGTCCGTCATGTATCGATGGCAATAAAGTCACCCCAATAATTTATGATTTTCTGCTGCCCGGCTTAACAAGCTCGATTTTACCTTCCTTGCATAAAGGACATTCATCAGGCTCCCATGAAATAACCTCTACAGGCAAAACAGCCTTAAAGGAGTATCCAAAATCAACCTTTCCGGCGCTTCTGTCAACAATCGAACCGACTCCGACAACAATTCCTCCGGCTTCCTCAACAATTTTTATAACCTCTTTAACAGAACCGCCGGTTGTAACCACATCCTCAACAACCAGTATTCTTTGACCTTTTTCGATTGTAAATCCGCGGCGCAAGCACATAATTCCGTTTTCACGCTCGGTAAAAATATTTGGCACACCAAGCTGACGGCTGACCTCGTAAGCCATCTGAACTGCACCGACTGCCGGTCCGATTACAATATCAATGTTATCATCTTTGAATTGCTCTGCAAGTGCAGCGCAAAGCTCCTCGCTGTATTTTGTGTTCATAAAAATCTTCGCACACTGCATGTATTTGTCTGAATGTCTGCCTGATGTAAGCCTGAAATGTCCGCTCTGTAAAACTCCGGCTTCCTTTAAAACTTCAATTGCTCTGTCATTTGTAATCATATAAAAATTCCTTTCATCATGTATATCCTTAAAATTATACACTATACTTCGAGATATTTCCATACAAATTTCAATTTATTTCAATATTTTTAATTTGACTTTACATTGATTAAGGAATAAAATAGTGTGCATAAATCAATTTTCAGTTCGGAGGGTTTAATTTGAAAGTAAGACTTGCCGGTGTTATAAAAGAATCTATCGTTGACGGGCCCGGAATAAGGCTGGTTGTTTTCGCACAGGGCTGCGTTCATAATTGTTCGGGCTGCCAAAATCCCGACACTCATCCGCTTGACGGCGGATATGAGAGCAATACCGATAATATTCTTGCAGAAATAAAGAAAAACCCCCTGCTTTCGGGAGTTACCCTCAGTGGAGGCGAACCGTTTTTACAGCCAAAGCCGTTTGCATTGCTTGCCGGTCAGATAAAAAAACTTAAGTTGTCGGTTATCGCATATTCCGGATTTACGATAGAACAGCTTCTTGCTCTTTCAAAAAAAGACAAGGATATCAAAACTCTTCTTGAGAGCATTGATACCCTTGTTGATGGAAAATTTGACCCGGAAAGACTTAGCCCTTTACTTAGGTTTAGAGGTTCAGACAATCAAAGGATTATTGACGCGCCTGAATCCGTCATACAGGATAAGGCTGTTATCAGGGAGGATTTTTGAATATCGCCTCTTAAAAAGAAACAATTATCCCTCCGTCATTAGCATACACCGTACTTATTCCTCCTGTTTCGACAATAACACTATCCTTAAAATTGCACTTTTTAAGAATCTGATTTTTTATTTCCTCGGCTCTTTCAAAACAGTTGCAATGAGCAATGGCAAGTATTTTGTCTTTACAGTCGGTTGCGTGTTTTTCACAGCTTTCAACAAGCTTTTGAAGCGCTTTAGATATCGAAAGCGCCTGTCCAACCTTGGCTATCTGCCCATCCGGTGTTCCGCACATTACAAGCTTTATGCTTACAACATTTGTAATAACAGCCTGCAGGGGATTTAATCTTCCGTTTTTTCTTAATATGTCAAGATTGTCAAGAACAAACAATGTTTTTTGTGATTTAATAAACTCATTTACAGACTCGATTATTTGGGAGAAATTTTTCCCGAGTGAAGTGAGTTCTTTTATTTTTTTTGCAACAAGAAGCTGCCCGACCGACGCAGAGCATGAATTGAAAATATGAATGTTTTTCTTTCCTTTTTCATTCATAAGTATATTCTTTGCCTGAACAGCAGAGTTATATGAACCGCTCAATTTTTCTGATAAGGTAACTGCAAAAACATCATCATCGCAATCAAACGCGTCAACATAATCCTGAGGTGACGGACAGGATGTTTTTGGACATTCCGTTGTTGCGTTAAGCCTTTGAGTAAAATCCTGCGGAGAAAAATTATCATCATCCCTGACACAATAATCTCCAAGACTTATGGTAAGCGGAACCTCCATAAACCCCTCGTCTTTTTTCTCTTCCGTAGTAAAGTCTGTACAGCTGTCGCCAACAATTCTGGTCATGCATTATCCTCTTTTCAACGTATTTTACCTATATCTTTTCTATAAAACGAGTCTTTTATTGATATCTTTTCTACTGCCCTGTATGCATTATCAAGAGCGGTGTCAAGTGTATCAGCTTTACATGTGATACCCATTATTCTTCCGCCGTTTGTTTTGAATTTCCCGTCTGAAAATGATGTTCCGGCATGATAAACAACCGCTTCTTCAAGCTGACCGTTTTCATCAAGACCGGATATTTCAATACCCTTTTCATATTTGGACGGATATCCTCCGCTTGCTATAACAACACATGCCGCAGACTGATTGCTCCATTTGATTTGAAGACTATCAAGCTTCTCGTCAATTACAGCATTAATTATATCAACAAGATCGGTTTCCAGAAGCGGAAGCACAACCTGTGTTTCCGGGTCTCCGAATCGGCAATTGTATTCTATGACCTTTGGACCGTTTTTTGTAAGCATAAGTCCGAAATAAAGACATCCCTTAAAGGGTCTTTTTTCGGTTTGCATTGCGTTTATTGTAGGAAGGAATATTTTTTCCATGCATTCTGCCGCAAGCTCTTCTGTGTAAAACGGATTGGGGCTTATTGTACCCATTCCGCCCGTATTAAGTCCTTTATCGCAATCAAGAGCACGCTTATGGTCTTTTGAAGAAATCATCGGTTTTACTGTTTTGCCGTCTGTGAAAGCCAATACCGAAACCTCGGGTCCTTCCAAAAATTCTTCAATGACAATATTATCTCCGGAATTTCCGAAAACCTTGTCCTGCATAATCTCTTTAACAGCAGCTTCTGCTTCCGCAAAGCTTTCTGCAATGATTACACCTTTTCCGAGAGCAAGACCGTCAGCCTTGATAACAGTCGGGAATGTATTGTTCTCTCTTATATATTCAATTGCTTTATGAGTATCGTTAAAAACCTCATAATCGGCTGTAGGAATGCTGTATTTTTTCATTAAATCCTTTGAAAATGCCTTGCTCCCCTCTATTATCGCCGCTTTTTTGTCCGGACCGAACGCACGGATTCCGGCTGCCTCAAAGGCATCAACCAGACCTGCGGCAAGAGGGTCATCGGGAGCAACAAAAACAAGGTCAATTGATTTTTCCTGCGCAAACTTCACAAGCGCGTCAAAATCCATAACCGAAATATTGACACACTCGGCATCCTTGCTTATACCTCCGTTTCCGGGAGCACAATAAATAAAGGGATTATATTTGCTTTCCTTAAGCTTTTTTATAAGAGTGTGTTCGCGTCCGCCAGAGCCTATCATAAGTATTGACAATTTATCCAAAAATTCTCACCTTGCTTTTTTAATGATACCTTTATATTATTAACTCTTAGTGTTTAAAGTGTCTCATTTTTGTGAACACCATGGCAATTCCGTATTCATTTGCCTTATCAATGCTTTGTTGGTCATTTACCGAGCCTCCGGGCTGAATGATAGCGGTAATTCCCGCTCTTTTTGCTGATTCAACACAATCGGGGAACGGGAAAAACGCATCGCTGCCCATTACACTGCCGACAGCTCTTTCACCGGCATACTTAATTGCAAGGTCAAGCGCTGTTACCCTGTTTGTTTGTCCGGGTCCTACGCCAACCGTCATAAAATCCTTTGCAAGTGCGATTCCGTTTGATTTTACGTGCTTTGTAACCTTCCAGACAAACAAAAGCTGTTCCATTTCCTTGTCGGTTGGTTTTCTTTCGGTTACGCATTCAAGCTCGTCCATATTTAAAAGCTCTGTGTCAAGCTCCTGAACAAGAAGTCCTCCCGCAACCTTGCGCATATCAAGATAGTCCTTTTTATTCGGCCGGGCAAGCTTTGGAAGCTCAAGCAAACGAATATTCTTCTTAATCGTAAGAATATCAAGAGCTTCCTTTGAAAAGGACGGCGCTATGATGATTTCAAGGAAAATCTTTGCAAGCTCTGTTGCAGTTTCTGCGTCAACCTCACGGTTGAGCGCTACAATTCCGCCGAAAATTGATACAGGGTCGGAATCGTGTGCGTTTTTATATGCCTCGCAGATGCTTGCCCCCTGACCTGCTCCGCATGGGTTTGCGTGCTTTATCGCAACCGCTGTCGGAATATCCGAACCGAATTCCTTAAGCAAATCAAGCGCACCGTTTGCATCATTTATGTTATTGTATGAAAGCTCTTTTCCGTGAAGCTGTTTAGCCGCCGTAAGAGTATTTTCATACTGCCCTACTTCTGCGTAAAATGCTGCGTTTTGATGCGGATTTTCACCGTATCTCATATCCTGAACCTTTTCAAAGGTCATGGTAAAGGTATCCTTCAAGGGGCTCTCCCCTCTTTGCTGCCTTAAATAGCTGTTAATCATAGCGTCATAATTAGCGGTGTGGTCAAATACCTTTCCCGCCAGAATAAAGCGTGTTTCCTTTGATACTGTTCCTGAAGACTTATACTCATCAATAATGGTCTTATAGTCATCAGGGTCAACAATTACCGAAACATCCTGCCAATTTTTTGCGGCGGCTCTTATCATAGTAGGTCCGCCGATATCAATATTTTCGATTGCCGTTTCAAGGTCAACATCCGGCTTTAAAATAGTTTGCTTAAACGGGTAAAGATTAATTGCAATAACATCAATCGGAGTAACTCCGAGTTCCTCGATTTGCTTCATATGCTCGCTGTTAGAGCGCATTGCAAGAATTCCCGCATGAATCATCGGATGAAGTGTTTTCACACGTCCGTCAAGACATTCCGGAAAGCCTGTGATATCAGATACAGAAGTAACCGAAAGACCTGCGTCAGCAAGGGTTTTATGGGTTCCGCCTGTCGAAAGTATCTCAAATCCAAGAGCTATAAGCTCCTTTGCAAAATCAACAACACCTGTTTTGTCTGACAGACTGATAAGTGCTCTTTTTTTCATTTTATAACCGTCCTTCCGTATTCGTTTATTTCTATTCGGTCAGAGCAAAAAAGAGAAACCGCTTTGGGAAGTATTATCCATTCGGCTTGCTCCATAACCCGTTTTTGAAGGCTTTCAGGCGTATCGTCCATCATGACCTCTACTGCCTTTTGAAGGATTATTGCTCCCCCATCGGGAATTTCATTAACAAAATGCACCGTTGCACCGGTAACCTTTGCACCGTATTTTATAACCTCTTCATGCACCTTAAGTCCATAGTAGCCCTTCCCGCAAAAGGACGGTATAAGACTTGGATGGACATTTATAATCCTGTTTTTATACTCGTTCGTAAACGAGCTTCCTAAAATAGACATAAAACCTGCAAGAACAACCAAATCGATATTATGATTTTTCAAGGTGTTTATAAGAAGTTTATCATATTCCGAAAGGGTCATATCCTTGTCTTTTTTGCAAACAACCGTTTCGATTTGTGCTTTTTCCGCACGCTTCAAAGCATATGCGTCGGGATCGCTTGACAACACAAGTGATATTTTTCCGTTTGTTATTTCACTGTTAATCAATGCCTGAAGATTTGTTCCTCCGCCTGAAACAAAAACCGCTATGTTTTTGACTGATGTCATATTAGCTCAACCCCATGCTCGCCTTCAACAACACGTCCGATTTTAACAGCGTTTTCGCCCGATTCCTTAAGCAGTGTCAGCGCCTTTTGAGCATCCTCCTCGGCAACACATACGCACATGCCTATACCCATATTAAAGGTGTTGAACATATCGTGCTCCGAAATATTCCCGGTTGACTGAATAAGCTTGAAAATCGGAAGAACCGGAACATTTTCTTTTTTAATTACAGCCTTCATATCCTTTGGAAGCATACGCGGAATGTTTTCGTAAAATCCTCCGCCGGTAATATGAGAAACGGCATGAACATCGCAATTTTCTATAAGATTAAGAATAGGCTTAACATATATTTTTGTCGGAGTTAAAAGCTCCTCTCCGAATGTTTTTGAAAGCTCGTCACTGTGAAGCTTCATTCTTTTGTCATCAACTCTGAAAACATGACGGACAAGAGAAAAACCGTTTGAATGAATTCCGGATGAAGGAAGTCCGATAATAACGTCCCCCTCTTTAACCTTTGAGCCATCTATAATTTTCTTTTTTTCTACAATTCCGACACAAAATCCCGCCATGTCATATTCATCGGCAGGATAAAAGCCGGGCATTTCGGCAGTTTCTCCGCCAATCAGCGAACAGCCTGAGCTTACACATCCCTCGGCAACACCCGAAACAATTGAAGCTACACGCTCGGGAAAGTTTTTTCCGACAGCAATATAATCAAGAAAAAAGAGTGGTTTTGCGCCGCAGCATACAACATCGTTTGCGCACATTGCAACACAGTCAATACCGACAGTATCGTGTTTGTTCATAATAAATGCTACCTTAAGTTTTGTGCCTACTCCGTCTGTTCCCGAAACAAGAACCGGATTTTCATAACCCTTAAGGTCAAGCTCAAAAAGACCTCCAAAGCCTCCCAGCCCTGAAAGACAGTTCTTTGTAAGAGTGCGTGCAACATGCTCCTTCATCAAATTAACCGCTTCATATCCTGCCGTTACATCAACACCCGCCGCTTTATAGCTGTTACTGAAACTGTTCATCCGTAAATCCCCCAAAAATTATTGTTTTGATTTTTTTAAGTCGTACTTACTTACTTCCTTACTGTCAGGAACATCAATTGGATATTTTCCGTCAAAACATGCATAACAAAAATCTATTGTAGAATCCTTTGCGATGGATTTTATACCGTCCATGCTGAGGTATCCAAGTGTATCCGCACCTATTTTCTGACGAATTTCGTCAGTTGTATAGTGACACGCTATAAGATTATCGCGGGAGCTTATATCTGTTCCGAAAAAACACGGATTAAGGAAAGGAGGTGATGAAATTCTCATGTGAACCTCTGTTGCTCCGGCTTTTTTAAGAAGGTCAATTATATGCTTACAGGTTGTCCCACGGACAATCGAATCATCAATAAGTACAACCCGTTTGCCTTTTACAGATGCTGACAAAGCGTTAAGCTTAATCGAAACCGCTCGCTCGCGCTTTTTTTGCGTGTCGGCGATAAAGGTTCTTCCGATATATCTGTTTTTTATAAATGCAAGCGCATAAGGTATTCCTGATTCTGCCGCATATCCAAGCGCCGCGTCAAGCCCCGAATCGGGAACACCGCAGACTATATCAGCTTCAACTGCGTGTTCTTTTGCAAGAATTCTTCCTGCATTTTGACGCGCAAGATGAACACTTTGACCCGATATATATGAATCCGGACGTGCAAAATACACATGCTCAAAAACACACATACTATGCTTTTGTCCGCAATTTTCCGTATTGCTGTAAAGCTCTTCGCCGTTGACAACAACAACCTCGCCCGGTTCAACATCGCGCACAAATTCTGCACCGATACTGTCAAGCGCACATGTTTCAGATGCGAATATATAGCTATTCCCAAGCTTTCCGATACATAACGGTCTGAAACCGTTCGGGTCACGCACGCCGATAAGCTTGCTTGGTGATGAAAGTATCAGTGAATATGCACCTTTAATTTTTTTCATAGCTCTTGCGATAGCACGCTCAACCTTGCCCGACTCTATTCGTTCTCTGGCGATAATATACGCGATAACCTCTGCGTCATTTGATGTTTGAAAAATTGCACCGCTTCTTTCAAGCTCCTGCCGCAATTCAGGAATATTCACAATAGCTCCGTTATGTGCAAGCGCAAGATTTCCCTTTATATATCTCATTACAAGCGGTTGCGCATTTGCACGCTCCTGCTTGTTTCCGGGAGAATATCGACAGTGACCGACAGCTATCTGTCCGTTTCCAAGTTCACCTAATGTTCTTTCGTTAAAAACATCGGGAACAAGTCCCAAATCCTTATGTGAGTGAAAAACTCCGTCGTCATTAACTGCTATTCCGCAGCTTTCCTGTCCCCTGTGCTGTAAGGCATACAGCGCCGTATAGGTTTCCTGTGCAACATCAAGGTCATCATTGTTGTAAATCCCGAAAAGTCCGCATTCTTCATGTAATTTGTCAAACATTTTTTATTCCTTCTTCTTAATAATTATATGATATTCACTTTTTCCTGAAGCGCCTTATCCTTGGCAATAACTTCATTTGCCATATTCTTTTTCATATCAAGTAAAGCAGATGAAAGCTCTTCATCGCTTACCGCCAAAATTTGAAGCGCAAGTAACGCTGCGTTATCAGCACCATCAATAGCCACTGTTGCGACAGGGATTCCCTTAGGCATTTGAACTGTCGCCAAAAGAGCGTCAAGTCCGTCCAGGGTTGACGACTTTACAGGTATACCGATTACAGGAAGGATTGTATGTGCGGCAAGCACACCTGCAAGATGAGCCGCCTTTCCTGCCGCGGCAATTATAACCCCAAATCCGTTTTTACATGCGTTTTCTGAAAATTCCGCCGCCTGATGAGGTGTTCTGTGCGCCGACATAACATGAACATCTACCTCAACACCATAACTTTTGAGTGTTTTTACTGCTCCCGAAACAACAGGAAAATCGCTGTCGCTGCCCATTATTACCGCTACTTTTTTCATAAAGCATCTATCCTTTCGTTTTGTGTGTCTACATTATCTAGTTTATTACTGAAAATTGCATAAGTCAAGGAAAAAATCCGGCGCACACATCCAAACAAAAGATGCTGTTCGCCGGATTTTTTATCAACTATATTTACTTGGCTCTTTTTGCGGCAAGAAGCTTCTGCTCCCTCTTTTTTTGAATTGACGCCCAAAGCGGAAGAGCAAGACAGTTTGTAGAGTATACGCTTGCAATTAATGTAATCATCATCGGGAAAGCAAATGTTTGAATAGACTGAATATCATATATAAGAGCAACAACACAAACAACAGCTATTGATAAAATCGTCACTAACGAAATAAATGTTGTTCTGGTAAGTGTCTGATTAAGACTGTTGTTAACAAGATCCTCGACAGTTGTTTTCGGTCCCATAAGCTTTCTGTTTTCACGTACACGGTCATAAATAACAACCGTATCGTTAAGACCAAAACCCAAAATTGTCAGCACAACCGCAATAAAATTATCGTTGATTGTAAAGTTGCAAACTACGAATACCGTATAAGCAATAAAAACATCATGTAACACAGCAACAATTGACATCGCTCCTGCTGCGATTCCTCCGATTTTTCTAAAACGAAATCCGACATAAACCAGAAGGACAAGCGAAGCAATGACAATAGCAATAATTGCTTTAATAAGAAAATCCCGTCCCATTTGTGCACTGACCGAAATATGCTGCATCATTTTAACATTGTTATCAGCAAATGTTTCAGCAAGTTTTATTTCAATTTCTTTTTCCTGGTCGGGAGTTATTGTTTTGCCGCCATAGGTTACATCAAAGCTTTTTATATTATTTGCCTTATCCTCTTTAAACTGGATTTCAACCGAATCCTTAAAAACCTCGGTTACTGTCTTATCAAGAGTACTCTGCTCCATTTCACCGTCATATGAAAAGGAAGAAATTGCACCGCCCTTAAACATTATGTCCAGTGTCGGACCGAAAAAGGGAACAAAGTTACATGCGATCGCAATAACCACATAAACAATAGTTATTATGACAAAAAGCTTTCTTTTGCCAAAGAAATCAATTTTAAAGTTCATTCTTAGCACCTCCGTACAGCCATCTTTTACGCAAAGGCTTGAATCGTGCCATAGACTGAAGCATCAGTCTTGAGGCAGACACTGCCATGATAAAGTTGAAAATAACACCGACAAGAAGTGTAAATCCGAATGAATAAATAGCGCCCGCCGTCGACGGTCCAAGCTTTAATATGCCAAATATAAGTTTAAACGGTGCGGCGATAAGTGAATCAAGCGGTCCAAAGACACCCATGAGAATAAGTGCAACAAAAATTGTCGTTACGTTACCGTCAAGAATTGCCGCAAAGCTGTTTTGATTTCCGATATCAATTGAACGGTCAATCGTCTTTCCTGCTCTAAGCTCATCCTTTATACGCTCAAAGGTAAGAATATTTGCGTCAACGCCCATACCTATCGAGAGTATGATACCGGCAATACCGGGCAATGTCAGAGTAAAGCTTGGTATAAACGGAAGATATCCCGAAACACAGGCAAGTGAGCCCGTGACCTGTCCGATAAGCGCGATACATGCAACAAATCCCGGAAGCCTGTAATAAAGAAACATAAATACACAGACAAGTGCAAGTGCTATCACTCCGGCAATAACCATTGCGTCAAGTGCATTTTGTCCCAACGTTGGATTAATTGTGCTGTATCCGGTAGTTTCAAGCTTGAAAGGAAGAGCACCTGAATTAATTTGATTTGCAAGCTTTGAAGCAGTCGTAGAATCAGGCATACCGTTAATAATCGCACTTCCGTCGGTAATATGTGCACTTACTGTCGGAGCTGAAATCTGTTGATCATCAAGCCAAATTGAAATTTTACTGCCCTGTAAACGTCCCGTAGCTTCGGCAAATTTATCCTTACCTGAGGGCTTAAGCTTTAACTGAACAACCGGTTCTGTAGGAGAATTTTGATTGTTCGGGTCACTTCTTTGGAATCCCATGGATGCTTCAGCGATATCAGCACCGGTAATCACTACCGTGCCTGTCGATTCTTCACCTTCGACAAACTTAAGCTCTGCTGTTTTTCCAAGCTCATCAATTGCCAGTTTAGGGTCAAAATCCTTTTCATCACTCTTCCAGGGAAAACGAACAACAACCTTATAGTTCTCGGTATCAGTATAAACACTGTGATCGGTTATGTTTTGTCCGATAAGCCTGAGCTTTATAACTTCCTCTGCCGCTTTCATAGAAGTTTTCATTTCATCCTTCGACATGTCTTTAATCGCATCTGACGGTGGTGAAAACACCACATCAACTCCGCCCTTAATGTCGATGCCCAAACGAATGTCATCGCTTCCTTTGATATAGGTGTAGTGTGAATCTCGGTCGGGAATCTTAATCCCAAACACAACTGTGTAAGAAAACGCAAGTATTAAAAGTAAGACTATAATACCCAATGACTTGCTTCTTCGCTTCATCCTCTTATTCCTCCATTGCTTTAATGTCCGGCAGTACCTAACGGACAACCATAAAATACATTATATTGTTTATTCGGTCGATTGTCAATGAAATTTCTGCACTTTAATTAAGTTTTTTTACCGAAGTCTCTTTTACGAAAGCTTATTAAGCATCTTTTCAACAGTAGCAATCTTAACGCACAGGCAAAACAGCTCCATTGCCTGCTCAAGCTCTTTTACCGGCGGAAATGTGGGGGCAATTCGGATATTTTTATCTTTTTCATCCTTTCCGTAAGGGAAGGTAGCCCCTGCCGGCGTAAGCTTGACACCTGCGTCACCGCAAAGCTCTTCAACTCTTTTTGCACAGCCGTTCAAAGTATTTACACTGACAAAATATCCGCCGTTTGGAACTCTCCACGTGCATATTTTACTGATTTCCTCAAGCGCATCCAAAACTGCTTTAAATTTAGGCTTTAATATTTCAGCATGTTTTTCCATATGAGCGTCTATATCTTCTGCATTTTTAAAGGTGTTTGTATGCATTAACTGATTAAGCTTGTCGGGTCCTATTGTCTGAATTGAAATCCGTTTTCTTAACCATCCGATATTTGCAGGACTTGCAGCAACAGCGGCAATTCCTGAACCCGGAAAGGTTATTTTTGAGGTTGATGCAAATGCGATAACCATATCGTCATTTCCGCTTTGATTGCAATATTCAAAAATATTGGCAAGAGTATCGGAAGTATCGCTTAAGTGATGAACAGCATATGAATTATCCCACATAACTCTGAAATCATTTGCTTTGGGCTTAAGATTGGCTATTTTCCGAACAACTTTATCGGAATATGTTATTCCATCGGGGTTTGAATATTTGGGAACACACCACATACCTTTAACCGCTTCGTCAGTTAAATATTTTTCTATTTCCTTCATGTCCGGACCGTCATCGTTCATTTCAACAGGTATCATTTCAATTCCGAAATACTCACAAATGGAAAAGTGTCTGTCATATCCCGGACACGGGCACAAAAATTTCACCTTCGGAAGCTTTGACCATGGAACACCGCCCGGCGCGCCGTGTGAGATAAGCTGAGAAATTACATCAAACATCATATTAAGACTTGAGTTTCCACCGACAATAACATTTGAAGAAGGAACATCAAACAATGAAGCAAACAGCTCACGGCTTTCATTGGTTCCGTCGGGCAGTCCGTAGTTGCGCAAATCAAAATTGTTCCCATCCTTAAGACTTATGGACGAATTGAATTTATCTATCATATCAACAGACAAATCAAGCTGGTCTGCTCCCGGCTTTCCTCTTGACATATCAAGCGAAAGCTCCCGTGCCTTCAGTCTGTCATATTCTTCTGATAATTCATACTTTTCTCTGACCAAATCTTCTCTTGTCATCGTTAAATACGATTTCATAGCAACACCCCGTCTTATTGTTGTAATTGATGCACACTGAACATGCATTCATTAAATTAATATTTTATATGATTAAGAGATTAAATGCAAGATAAAAATGAAGAAAATATGAAAATAAGGAAAAATAATCGAGTATCAAAGAAGAAAGTTGAAATATCAATGAAAATTGTTGCGTATTTTTTCTCAGTGGGTTACAATAAAAGACAATATTTATTTTGAATGCAGTTAGGGGAAGTATAAATGGAACTTATAATGAGTTTATTGATTATGTTAGGCGGCGTTGCCGTATTCATGTACGGCATGAAACAAATGAGTCAGAGTATGGAGCAGGGCGCCGGAGCAGGAGTACATAAACTGTTTAAAAAAATCAGCAAGAACAGAGTAATTGATTACGGTATCGGGATAGGAGCAACAGCGATTGTTCAGTCATCATCCGCAACATCTATTATGACCGTGGGTCTTGCCAATGCCGGCATTGTAGATGTCAAGAATGGTTCGGGAATGGTTTTGGGCGCAAAAGTGGGAACGACCCTTACTGCCTTCATGTTTGCTCTCTCAGGTGTAAATAAAGGCAGTTTCAGTATGAGTGCGTTATTTGCATCATTTGCATTCGTTGGTGTAATTATCATGTACACATCAAGCAACGACAAACTTAATAAATTTGCGCTTTTTATAGCCGGATTCGGTATGCTGTTTGCGGGGCTTGAACTGATGGAAACCGCTATTGGCGGCTCAGATTCCATTCTCAGCGTTGAGCTTCAAAAGGTGTTTCAGTACGACATTATGCATAATCCAATCTGCCTTGTGATTCTGGGAATTCTGTTTACCGGAATCATACAGTCGTCAACAGCAGCAACCGGATTGTTCCTTATTTTCCTGACAACGGGCGTTATCGGGTCTGTCGATCAATCTTTTTTCCTTATTATGGGCGCGAATATCGGTACCTGTTCAGATGGTCTTATGGCATCTATCGGTACCAACGCCAACGGTAAGCGTATTGCGATTTTTCACTTGCTGTCCAGTACGATAGGCGCGGTGATATTTTCAATTATTCTTGTTATCTTCAGAATTCCTGTTATAAGCTTCTTTGAAAATATTTTTCCGGAAAATCCGGAATGGAGTCTTGCAACATTTAATCTTTTGTATAATGTTATCTATACATTAATTCTTCTGGTATTGTTGACTCCGCTGGTCAATATGGTAACTAAAATGATTAAAGACGGGGACTCAAAAAAGGTAACCGGCAATTATATCAACGACCTTTTGCTTTCTACCCCCGCTGTCGCCATAGAGAACACTCTCAAGGAAGTTTTTGATATGGCAGTGATGGCTCAGAAAAATTTTGATCTTGCTTTTGACGGTCTGATAAAAGAGGATACCGGCGAAAGCAAGAAAATTGCTGCTGCCGAATATGCTATTGACGACATGACACGACTGCTTGCAAGTTATCTAATAAAGGTATCGGCGGCAACGACATCAGTAGGACACGAAAAACTTGTAGGCGGATTACACCATGTTATAAACGATATAGAAAGAATCGGAGATTATGCGGTTGTCTTGGCAAAAGAAACCAATTATATGAAACGTTGTGACGTACATTTTATGTCACAAACGACGGATGAGCTGCAAGAAATCTATTCTATCATACCAAAGATGTTTTCCATGGCACTTGATTCTTTCAGAACTCGCGAAACAAATAATCTGAAAAAGATATCCAAAATGCAATTTGAAATACAGCAATTAATAATTTCCACAAGGGATGTGCACACTACACGTTTGAATTCAAATATGTATCCTATTGAGGTATCAAAGAGCCTTTATTCGGTTTTCTTTTCACTTGAAAGAGTTTCCGACCATATTGTAAACATAGCGTTTTCAATACGCTCCGATACAGGCAGTAAAACAGAAGCTTTTGAAGCCTTGAAACAACACACTTAAATTGCAGGGTATCTGCACATTAAATTTCACGTTTTTTTATTACCTCTATACTTGTACCATCCGAATAAACCAATCACACATAAAAGAATCAACAGAAAAATATACGGTATGAATCTATATTTTGACCGGGCGGAAGTACCCGGAGCACTTTCGGTGAAGGCACTGTTTTTAGAAACATTTTGGCTTTCGGACTTTTCATACGGTTCAGAGACAGTATTCTCCGCATTTAATCGGTTTAAAATATCCGAAAAGGCAGGATTAGCCTCTAAATAAACCATCGTTTTGTCATCTACAGTCCTGTAATTTTCATAATTGCTGTCCGGCAGCGGCACCGGATTATTGGGCATGTCTTTATAAACCGGTATAATAAAATTAAGGGTATAGTCCAGAAGCCCCATATCCTTGTACGCATGATAAACCTTAGCCTGCTCTGTTACAGGAGTCATTATAAAGGTCATGTACTGGTGCCAATACAGTCTTCCGTCCGAATTATCCACATCAAATTTTTCAAGATAAATCGTATTTTGACCCGAATTAATATATCCGTTTCCAATCCATAAGGCTCCTCCCGTTATAGATTTTCGGGGGTCATTCCACGGTCGTTGGAAGCTTTTGTCGTTCTCCCCTTTTGCAAAATTAAGTCCGTTTGCTGTCGGGTCAGCGGCGGCGGTAGCTCCGATATTATAAAAATTATAGATACCCTCAAAGCCTTCAGCCTCACCTGAAACAGACCTGTACGAAAGAGACCCGAGTGATTCCTGACGTATTCTGGAGGCCAGATGATATGGGCTGACTTTTGAGCTTTGCGCCGCCTCCATTACAAGCTGCGCATAGGTTTTTTTCATGCTGTGCTCCTGACCTTTTTCATCCTTGTATATAACGCTTTTATCGGAATAATCCGAATCCTCAAATATTTTTTCAACACCCTCAATTGTGTGAATATCCTTGTCATAGGAAATGTTTTCAAACTGGAAAATCAAGTCCTCGTAAAGATAATTGCGCGGATCCATGGCGTAGGAAACCGCCGATACCGACGCGCACATTCTGTCCTCGCGTTCCTTTGAAATAAAGCTTTTTGTTTCTGCGTTGTAACAGCTTGACTCCATACACTTCCAGGCTTCCGGCATGGTGTTTGAAAGCAGACTTCTTGCATGGTTGTCCTTTGTTTCCATATATATTGTCTGTTCCCAATCAAGCCCTGTAACCAGCGCTGTAAAGGTCCAATTGGGATGTTTTTCTTTAAGTGATTCAAGTAACTGACGGTAGGAATCCGGAAATTGCTCAATTCCGCTTAATCTTTGCGCTTTCGCCGCCTGAACAGAAATAAAAGACTGATTCGGCAGAAAAGAAACAGCCAGCACAGCTATAATTGCAAAAAGTTTTTTTATCGGCACTTTACACTCACGTCCTTTTTGTTGTTTGTCTTTCCAAGTATATCGTCCATACTTCAGCTTGTCAATGCAAAACACGCTTGCAAAAAATCCAATAATAATTTATACTGTGAAAAGCATTTTGTTTGGAAAGGTAATAATAATGGTTATATTAAGCTGCGAAAATCTTTCAAAAAAATATGGTGAACGGAGCCTTTTCGAGAATGTCGGATTCCATGTGGATAACGATGACAAGATAGGGCTTACAGGCGCAAACGGATGCGGTAAAACGACCCTTTTTAAGCTTCTGACACGTGAGCTGTCCCCCGATTCGGGTCAGGTTCATTTTTCAAAGGAAAACAGTATCGCGTATATGCGTCAGCATGTTTGCGAGGATGAAAGCCATACTGTTATCGAAGAGGTTCTTTCTGTTTTTGAACATCTTCATAAAATGGAAAAAGAGCTTTCAGAGCTTCATGATAAAATTGAAAACGGAAACCATTCGCTTATCGAACGGCAAACCTTTTTGACCGAGGAATATGAAAAGCTTGGCGGATACACATATAAAAGCCGTTCAAAATCGGCGCTTATGCGGTTGGGATTTTCAGAACAGGAGCTTTCAAGAGCGCTTTCGGGCTTAAGCGGCGGCGAGCGCTCAAAGGTAAGCCTTGCGCGTCTTTTGCTGTGTAATGCCCCTCTTCTTTTGCTGGACGAGCCAACCAATCATCTGGATATTGACGCGGTGAACTGGCTTGAGGAATATCTTAGGGATTATAACGGCGCATACATAGTAATTTCGCATGACCGCTATTTTCTTGACAAGGTAACCAAAAAAACCTATGCAATGTCTAACTCAGGTCTTAAGATGTACATGGGAAATTATTCCGCGCACCTTAATAAAAAGTCTGAGGATGACCGTATTTTGCTTCACAGATACAAAAATGATATGAAGGAAATCGGTCGAATAGAAGGAATTATTGAACAGCAAAGACGATGGAATCGTGAGAAGAACATAAAAACAGCTGAAAGCAAGGAAAAACAGCTTGATAAGCTTAAAAAAACTGTTGTTACTCCCGAAGCTGAAGCTGATACACTTAATTTCAGATTTAATATTCCGGAATGCCCTGCAAATGACATTCTTATTGCAAGAAATATTTCAAAAAGCTTTGATAGCGACCCTCTTTTTAATGTCGAAAACATACACATAACAAAAGGTGAAAGGGTATTTTTGCTTGGCTCAAACGGTTGCGGAAAAACCACGCTTTTTAAGATTTTAACAAAACAGCTTGAATGCGACAGCGGTTCTGTAACCCTTGGCTCATCTGTTCTCTCGGGATACTATGACCAAAAGCTTGCCGGGCTTAATCCCGGCAAAAATGCTCTGAATCAAATATGGGACAGCTTCCCTAATTTGTCTCAAGGCTTTATACGAACAGCTCTTGCGGTTTTTCTTTTCAAGGGAGATGACGTATTTAAGCCGATATCCTCCTTAAGCGGCGGTGAACGTGCGCGAATTGCACTTTTATCGCTTATGCTTTCAAAGGCTAATTTTTTGTTGCTTGACGAGCCGACCAACCATCTTGATATACCGTCAAGAGAAGCTCTTGAGGGTGCACTTATGACGTATGGCGGCACACTTTTTATTATTTCGCATGACCGGTATTTTATAAATAAAATGGCAGACAGAGTTTTATATCTTGATTCGTCCGGAATGTCCGAATACGGAGGGAATTATGACTATTTCCTCAATCATTTTCAAAAATCCGGGGTAAAAACAAATGCGCCTGTTCCTAAAGTCAATTCTTATAAACAAAAAAAGGAACAGGAAAGCGCAGAACGAAAAAAAGCCGGAGAGATTAAACGTCTTGAAGCAGAAATCGAGAAAAAAGAAAAGGAATCCCATGAGCTTTCAGAAATAGCACAAAGTGAAGAATGCGTTTCTGATTACTCAAAGCTTATGGACATAACAAAACAGCTTGAGGAAACCCACAAGCTGCTTGAAGAAATGTATTTAAAATGGGAAGAACTGGCGGATTAAAACTGCGGATACTGATTTTGATATTGCATATCAAGCTGCATTTGCAGCTTTTCGCGTCTGTTCATAAGCACATAAAGCATAATGAACGAATATAATGCCCATCCGTGAAAGGCAGCGCCCAGTATAACCGAAAAATCCATTTCAACAAAAACAAAAAAGAAAAGCAAATACAAAAGACAGTCAAACCCGAACAAAATGGCAGCCGCAAGAGCGGCTCCTTTTCTTTTTTGCGAAAGTACATACAACAAAACAAAAACACAGATTGCAACGACTGCAATCATTACGCCCGCATATTTTATAGCTGTGGAATTCACTTCCTCCGAAAGAGCTCTTCCGATTGCTGAAGCAATCGTTGCAAAGGTCAGGCTGAAATAAAACTCAAAATCAAGACTGAAAAGCACTGAAACAACATTTATTGATGATAGTATAATGACAAGAAAAAATGACGACCTTTGCGATTTTATTTTCGCGTCTATTTGCGCAAAAGGGTTAACAACCGGCGCTGTCCCCTGCTGTACATACTGCGGCTGAAATTGCTGCTGTTGGTCGGTAGTGTATTGAGGCGGTTGCTGGTAAGCTATATCAGGATTTTGTGCCGGAGGGTTGAATGCAGGGTTGTCGGCAGGAGGAATCGGAGAATGTGCATCCTGTGGGAAATCCGGATTTCCCGTACCTTCACGGTTGTTTTCAGGTGATTGATTTTCCAAACGGCAGCTTCCTTTCTGTTTCTTACTCTTTTACAACAAACGGCTCTATTTCAGCTGCCAAAGGACTGTCCTCTGTACAATCAGCCTGCATGGTAAGTGTTTTCGAAAGCTCCAGACTGAATATCCCCATAATGGATTTTGCGTTAATTGTGTATTTGCCGGAAATCAGTTCAATGTCAAATGAATATTTATTGGCGACACCAACAAATTTTTTCACGGCATCAATGCTTGCAAGTGAAACAGGTACTGTAATCATTTTCATATTCTCCTTGTGTTTTAATTATCAAAGTCTTCGTTTCGGCCTTTATCTTCAAAAACCAATTCATCCTCATATTCGGGTTCATCATGCACTGTAAGGTGGAACGGTTTTTCCTCGTCAGGATGTGTTTCGTAATAAGGGTCAATAATCAGCTTTTTAATCTTAGGATATATAATGAAGTTCGTAAGAAAATTCGTAAATGCAAAAGCAATAAAGATTACTGCAAAGGTAACAACAATTATTGCAATCGGATTAAACGTAAGAAAAACCACTGCCAGAGCCGCCCAAAAAAGGATAAGAATCACAGACAACAACACATTGTTAAGAAGATTTGCAAAAGCAAAAATCGCAGCATTTTTATAAATTTGCTTAAGTGTAAACTTAAATGTTACAATCATGTGTGGAATATAGTATTTCATAAAGGAAAAAATGATAAACATGGATGTATTAAGCGCAAGAAAAACATACCAGATTATACCATTACCCGAGCTTATGTATGATGTCCATATATTAAAAAGCAAAACTACTGTTATAAGGGTGTTTGCTATAGAAGAAACCAGCAGCTGTTTCCAATTCTTTTTTATTCCGTCAATAAAATCACCCCAAAGGAATGCGTGATCCTCTCTGACGTAATTTCGTGTTATGATGGTCAGTCCGCCATTTGCCAAGCCGGAGGTTACCAGAGGTATAGAAAAAAGAAGAAAAAGCAGATTGGCTTGTATAAGCTTCCAAAACTTTCTTAAAAAGATATCAAAGAACACAAAGAATCTTTTCTTTTCAGGGGCACCCTTATCTACGCCCTTGCCGGGCTTGGAATAATCAAACAGTCCGAAAAATCCTGCCATTAAAATACATATCTCCTATATTATTATTTTGCTTTTGGATGAAATTTGTTATATACAGATTTAAATCTATCATTAAGCATCGCCGCATAAATCTGCGTTGACGCTATATCGGTATGTCCGAGCATCTCCTGAATATCCTTTAACTGTGCGCCGTTTTCAAGCAAATGAAGCGCAAAGGAATGCCTTAAGGTATGCGGAGTAATGTCTTTCTTTATTCCTGCTTCAAGAGAATACTTTTTTATTATCTTCCAAAATCCCTGTCTTGTCAAGCGACTTCCGTTCATATTCACAAAAAGAGCTTGTCCGCTGTTGTCTGTTGACATAAGATTTCTTGCATTTTTTACATATTTCGCAATAGACGCAATCGCCTCTTCATAAATCGGAATTATTCTTGATGACGACTGTGAACGGCATATAAGCACGCCGCCCGAAAGGTTTATGTCACTGACATTGATTTCGATAAGCTCAGACACACGTATGCCTGTAGCATATAAAAGCTCAAGCATAGCCGCGTCCCTTATGCCCTTGGGTAAGAATTTGTCGGGCTGCGAAAGAAGCAAATCAATCTCTTTGCTTGTAAGAATTTCAGGCATTTTTTTAATGACCTTTTTAAGCTTTACATTTTTTGCGGGATTATTATTTATTTTTCCGATACTTTCCAAAAACCCGAAATAACACCGGATTGAAGCGATATTCCTTGTAACGGTTGAATCCGAACGTCCTTTTTCATTAAGTATTTTTATATATTTTTCAATATCTGTTTTTTCGACCACGGCAATATTTTTTATGCGAAGAGCTGTAAAGCTTTCTGTAAACTGCGAAACATCGCGCAAATAAGAATCAAGAGTGCTTGCACTGGCATTTTTGTTTTTTTGCAAATACCCTTTGAATTCCGGCAGCAAATCCTGCACTTTGTTTCACATCCTTTTCATCCAAATTGAAAAAATCGGGCAAATCCTGCCGTCAGCAATAAATCTACAAGACAGGACAGTAAAATTATTATAAAAAAAGCGAAAAACCTTTTCAAATAAAGCTTGACATCATCAACCATTTTGTCCATGCGTGCTTTCGGAGTAAGCTCCCTTAAAATTGTTCCCGAAAGGCGAAGAGCTTCCTTGCATGAAAACACCATGGATATCATATAGATAAGGGTAGTCGGTACGATAAGTATAAACGAGTAAACAACACCTTTAAGTCCCCACTGGCTGTACAGATATCCCATTGTAAGCCCTGTTCCCAGCCCCTTATACACAGGCGCTAAAACAATCACAGGCGCGCCAAGCGGATAAAATCCGCTGAAAAACACAATCAGAAAAAGAGGCAGTGCCGACAATAATCCCGACACGGCAGTTTGTAAAAACGACTGATTTGTACGTTTGCTCTGATAAACTGTAACAATTCTTTTGATAAGCTCGCCATTGGTTGTCTTAACTGCGGCGGCTCCGATTATCATGGAAATTATAAAAACCGCAACCAAAAAAGTAACCTTGTAATTTTTTTTAATTGAGAATTTTATATCCCTTACAATAACATCAACATTAAATTCTTTATTCATAAACTACAACCTTTCTACACTTGGACAAACCTGTTTTTATAGGTATGCAAAATGTCGTAGCTTTATGACTTTTAAAAGTGACTAGTACTCTGCGTCAGCTAAAATTTGAGATTTATCCGCCGAACATTTTTTGCAAGTCAAGGCGGACGATTGAAGAATACTAGTTCGGGTTCTCCGAACTTCGAGATGCAAGCATCATCGAAAAGCCCCAACGGCTTCCGGCATTCTAATTGAGGACAACGTAGAATTGCGGAAAATGTTCAAGGAGAAATCCAAAGATTTAACTGACGCAGAGTACTAGGGTGTATTGACCGCCGACAGCTCCTCAGCCCTTTTGGTACATGCGTCCATCGCAGCTGCTACG
>JGI994J12354_10001032_pt1 | contig 28241 bp, 28 predicted proteins | sample IntmicLarv3ML3BL_FD_12354 | JGI IMG/M metagenome (IMG submission 12354) | reverse complement strand
AAAAATAATTTATCAAATATTTAATGCTATGTTTACAAAAGAAACTTATATCAAACGCAGAGAACAGTTGAAAAAAACTGTAGGTTCAGGATTGTTACTTTTCTTGGGCAATGATGAATGTGGAATGAACTATGAAGACAACACGTACGATTACAGGCAGGATTCAACTTTCCTTTATTATTTCGGATTATCGTATGCAGGACTTTCTGCTGTTATTAATATTGACGACGATTCTACAATAATCTTCGGTGACGAGATTTCAATAGACCATATTGTATGGATGGGTACACAACCTACCCTAAAGGAGAAAAGTGAAATGATTGGTGTCCAAAATGTAATGCCGTACAAACAAATACAGGATTACCTTAAAATTGCCATAGGAAAAGGACAACAAGTTCACTTTCTCCCTCCATACAGAGCTGAACATAAATTAAAACTGAGCGAATGGCTGTCACTACCTGTTTCACTGTTGAAACCTTCCGTTGATTTTATAAAAGCCGTGGTAAATATGCGCAATTATAAATCCGCTGAAGAAATTCTTGAGATTGAAAAAGCCTGCGATATTACGGCAGATATGCATATTGCAGCAATGAAAGCCGTCCAAGTAGGGATGAAGGAGTACGAAATTGCTGCAAAAGTGGCGGAGGCAGCATTTGCTGCGGGCGGAAAGCTTGCTTTTCCGATAATTGCTACAGTAAACGGACAAATCCTGCACAATCATTACCATGGTAATACGATTAAGGAAGGCGACATGTTTCTTGTTGACGCAGGAGCCGAAACGGAAATGGGGTACGCCGGCGATATGTCGTCTACGGTTCCCGCAGGTAAAAAATTCTCATCAAGGCAAAAAGATGTATACGATATACAGGTAGCATCACATCTCGCTGCCGTAGAAGCTTTACGACCAGGAGTTTATTTCAGGGATGTTTACAACTTATCGTCAAAAATAATCTGCGAAGGACTGAAGTCTCTTGGACTGATGAAAGGAAACAGTGATGACGCCGTAAGCCTCGGAGCGCATGCAATGTTCTTCCAATGCGGACTGGGACACATGATGGGCATGGATGTACACGACATGGAAAACCTCGGAGAGGTATGGGTAGGGTACGACGGCGAGCCTAAAAGCACACAGTTTGGACGTAAATCACTTCGCCTGTCGCGCAAACTGGAACCCGGATTTGTACTTACAATCGAACCCGGAGTGTACTTTATTCCTGAACTGATAGACTTATGGAAGGCCGATAAAAAATTTGCCGAATTTATAAACTACGATAAACTTGAAGAATACAGAACTTTCGGAGGAATACGCAATGAAGAAGATTTTCTTATCACCGAAACCGGCTCACGCCTGCTCGGTAAGAAAATACCACTCACAACCGACGAAGTGGAGGCTTTAAGGTAATAGTTTAATAACCATGAAAAATATAATTTTAGTAATCTTGGTTTGTCTTGCCGGTTCAGGACAAATACAAGGAAAAGAGAGTGTGCTTGACCATAATCAGAAGAAGAGTTTTTCTATTACGGGAGTGAATCTTATCACGGAACAGGAGATAGAGATTGTATGTACTGTTGAACCTGCGAATGCAAAAGAAGTATACGACAATTTTACTGTTACTGTCGAAGGTAATAAAGCTGAATATACATACCTCTCTTACTTCAAATTCGGCTCTTACGCAAAAACTCCGGTGATAAATATACGTTTGGCCAAACCGCTCAATACAGGAACATTAAGAGGTAAAACCGGTAACGCACGCACTCCCGGCGAAAATACCGTGGAAGTGTTAGGGCCGAAGGCTGCCGCAACCGTAAAGGTTGCATCCGGAAGCCAATCGGTGACGGCTAAATGGAAGCCTTTTTACGACTATATGAATATAGGTTCAAAATCCAAGCTCACCGCNACAGGTACCGCTCTTTGCGGCACATTGGCAGAGAATGATGAACACAAGGGANNAGCCTATTCAAATGAACATGTTGTCGATTATGCTGCCGGCGGACTTCACCGTATGACCGGTCGTGCCGAGTTGATTACCCAAAATGCCGTTGACTATGGCGTAGCCGTAATGATAGTAGGAGCAGGCCAATCTGTGTACGAAGCCCCGCAGTGGCGAGAGCTTTTTAACTCCGCCGATTACAAGACGCGCCGGGTTATAGAAGGTACGTTAGAAAAGCCTGTTATCGTCACTACTGCCGACGATGTGATGCGCCAGAAAAGCACCGGTGAAATGCAGCGACCCAAGAGCAATTTTTTCTATTTGGGCGAAGCTTTCGCACGTATGTTCTGGAGGGTAGGGGTTGACGGTTCATCAAACGGAGTCACGTTGGGATGCCGGCGCACGCCTGTCAGCGTTTACAATGCACCCGACGACTACCGTTACGATAAACATGTCGTTGCCGCTTATGAAGAAGCAAAGAAAAATAATAAATATCCCGGCACCAAAATGATGGAGAGCGTTGAAGATTATTTCGTCTATGGTACAATGCTCTTTTACGAATTTATTCCTGAATCTGCTGATGGTAAATGGACAAGCTCCGGCGGACCGGTTAATACTCGTGAAGAGTTGAAACGTTACGACCCGGCACTGTACCGGCCTATGTGCGGCATCTACGGTGAATGGGAATATTTTTCAAGCGAAAACAGTGAAGGTTTCGATAATGGCAGGGACGGGGTGCGTTCAGGTATGCCTTGGTTCTGGCACACTCAGGCAGATAATTATAATATCGATACCCATACATATCCGACGCTTGACATAGAGCATGTTTGGGTTATTGCTGAAGACCAGATCGAACTCAAGTTCAATCGTGAAGTAAAAGATATGTCGGCGCTTTACAATATCAAAAATTGGAAGATTCAACATAGCACCGACGGCGGTTCAAGTTGGAAAGACGTTAGTGGTGTCAGTATGGCAGGAGGCTATTTATGGCGCGCTATCACCCTGCAAATTAGCACTTCGGGCGATAATGCCTCTAATATAGGTTCATTCACTGTCGGAAACTTCGGGCGAAGCTTTCGCGGTTTTAATCGCGATGATATTAACGAACGCAGTACAACGGCGGGAGGCTGGATTGCCAATGATTATGAAGTAAGCCTTACAGCGTTGAAATTTGGTCAATACATAAGTATCAATGAAGCAATCAGTAATTACAAAGCCGGCATTAACGGTATGTTTCGTGTGCAATACTTAGCTGACAGCCCCATACGTGATTGGGCAGGCAATCAACTTCCCGCATCAAAGAGCCATGAAGCAATATTCAAGCCTTGGGTAGGTAATGTTTACCGAAGTCCTCTGACAGGGGTATATATTTACGGAGACACCGAACTGCCTAAAGACGTGCTTATTGTATCGGGTATGTACTATGATCTCCAATTCACCAATAATCTATATAAAGAATACGAAAAATGGCCGAGTGGAATAGCTTATACTGCCGGGGAACTGCTCTCATCAGCAAAATTTGACCGTCCCGGTCAACGGATAGCCGACTGTGCAACACAGCAAAACGGCGGTTTACTGATTGTAGGATACGGGCAACACCCGAATCAACAACCGGAACGAAGAAGACAGCAGGCGGGCAGTTATCATGGCGGACTATATGTCGAAGGATGGGGAGGTAATATTTTTCAGGATCAGGCGTACAATATCATCCGTGATTACAGTATGACAAGATACAAAAATGAGTTCCTTCTTTACCACGAAGGAGGACATGGAATTGACAGTTACACAAGACCCAATAGTTTTGCTCCTTGGGTTTACACAAATATTACTTCAGCGCATGACATGGCAAGAAGCAAAGAGAACGGCCATCGTTATTATGATGAAAACAACGTAGGCTCATACCATGCCAGAAGAGATGAATATGTCTCTACCGGAGCAACATACTGGCACGGCAGCATGCGCGAATCCAAGGACGGAACAAATGACGGTACATGGACGCCCGTAAGCAACCGTTGGGAATTCTACCGCTACGACCCTTGGGGCTTTGAAGCCTTCAAGCGGTTATTCTATTCCAACGAACTGGGATTGTGGTACGAAAACAAGGTCGGTGACCCTAACTACAGGGTGCTGCCGGGCGACTGGAAATATCTGCAAAACGATGAAGAACTGAACATGTATCTGACACTTCATTCGGGTCTTCAAGGCAATGGCGAAACAGTCAGGATAGACAGCGAAAATGCTTTGCTTGCCTGGGGCTGTACAGTGTTCGAATCGTTACGCGACGACCCTTACAATAATTATCATAATCAGTTGATAAACTGGGTATCGTGGTCAACGCCCATGATATATGATATTACCGTAAAAAAGTCAACAAATCCGGAATTTCCGGATAATAATATGGGTTTCTTGGGAGGCGTACTTTATTATCCCGGTTCCGAATTGCCCAAGAGCTTCGTCAACCCGTTCCTGCGTCCGGGCGGTGTAAAGAAACCTGCAAGAACAGCTGAGGAAAATGCCCTGCTGAATCCTGTGAACGGCGTAGCCGGTAATCTTATTCTCAAAACACCTGTCCTGCCTGTATTCAAATTCGATAATGCTGCGAAAATAACCGTTGATAACGCACAAACAAGCTTTGCAATAAAGGTAAACGGCAAAAAAATAGGATTTCGTTACTTTAAGAGCGATACCGATACTGTTATGTTGTATCTGAACTGGCCGCTCGAAAAAGACGATATGATTGAAATTACCGTCTTAACAACCGGTCAGGTGATTTCAGCTAAGTCGTTGTGACAGATTGCGTCATCGTAACTCTTACAATATATCGTTTAAGTATCTTGCATGGATATAACACTCGCTTTTCAAGCTTTTACCAAAGCCTGCTCTATATCTGCGATAATATCCTCAATATCTTCGATTCCGACAGAGAAACGTATAAGATCCGGCTTAACACCGGCTGCAATCAGTTGTTCGTCTGACAACTGTCGGTGTGTATGGCTTGCGGGGTGAAGCACGCAAGAACGTGCGTCAGCAACATGGGTCACTATCGCTACAAGTTCCAATGCGTCCATAAAGCGGATAGAATTATTGCGTCCGCCCTTTATTCCGAATGTAAGTACGCCGCAAGAACCGTCAGGCAGATACTTCTGTGCCAGCGAATAATATTTGTCGTTCGTCAGTCCGCAGTAATTAACCCAAGCCACTTTCGGGTGAACACTTAGATACTCGGCCATTTTTTGTGCATTTTCACAATGGCGTGCCATACGCAGGTGAAGCGTCTCAAGACCTACATTAAGAAGAAAAGCATTTTGCGGCGACTGTATTGAACCAAGGTCGCGCATGATTTGTGCTGTCGCTTTTGTTATATAAGCCAGCTTTCCGAATTTTTGTGTATATATAATGCCATGATATGAATCATCGGGAGTCGTCAGGCCCGGATACTTATCCTTGTGCGCATCCCAGTCGAAATTGCCGCTATCTATAATAACACCGCCAACAGCCATTGCATGTCCGTCCATATACTTTGTAGTAGAGTGGATTACTATATCGGCTCCCCATTCAAAAGGACGACAGTTTATCGGCGTAGCAAATGTATTGTCAATTATGAGAGGCACTCCGTTTCTGTGAGCCACGCGAGCGAATTTTTCAATATCAATCACTGCACAAGCAGGATTGGCAATAGTTTCTCCGAAAACAGCTTTCGTATTTGGACGAAACGCTTTATTAATATCTTCTTCCGAAGCATCCTGATTGACGAACGTCACATCTATACCCATCTTTTTTAAAGTAACGCCGTATAAATTGAACGTTCCGCCGTAAATCTCCGATGCACAAACAAAATGGTCGCCTGTTTCACATATATTGAATATCGAATAAAATGATGCCGCCTGACCGGATGATGTGAGCATTGCTGCAACACCGCCCTCAAGTTCCGCAATTTTTGCCGCCACAAAATCATTTGTCGGATTCTGAAGACGAGTATAAAAATAACCGGCTTTTTCAAGATCAAATAATTGCCCCATCTCATCGCTTGTCGAATACTTAAATGTTGTACTCTGATAAATAGGCAACACACGCGGTTCACCATTCTCCGGCTTCCATCCTCCCTGCACACAAATAGTGCTTCTTTTCTGTCTCTTCATTTTATTATATTTTTTTTGATTTTCGAGAGCGCAAATGTACCGATAAAATTTAAAAAACTTGTATAATCAACGAAATTATATGTGCAAAACTATTTCATTTATTTTAGGTTGATAGTTGGTGATTTTTTCGTAACTTTGCAACGTTTTTAAAAAAAGTATATAATTTCATGGCAAATAAGCGTACGAAATCAAAAAAAACACAACAAGGCAGAACGTTTTTTGGATCCGTAAAACATTATGCTGTAAGCGAAAGGGTTCACTTTATAATAGGTTTACTGATATGTTTTTTTACAATATATATAGGAATTTCAATAGTTTCATTCTTTTTCACCGGAGCTGCAGACCAAAGCATTGTCCAACACTATGAATTAACTGACTTCTTTTCAAAAAAAGAAACTGTTTCAAATTGGACAGGAGTACGCGGTGCGTACTTTGCCGACGTGATAATGAACCGCTGGTTCGGTATTCCTTCTATACTTATTATTATCTTCGTCGGTTCGATAGGAGTCAAACTGATGAAATTATGTAAGATAAACTTGTTCAAGCGTTTCTTTATATATTCAGCGCTAACTATTTGGGGATCACTGTTACTTGCATTCTCTTTTTCTTGGGCTGATAATATTTCATATTTCTATGTCGGCGGAATGCACGGGCACGTAATACTGGAATGGTTACGAAGTAATATAGGTAATGTTGGAATTATGTTACTCCTATTGGCGGGATCAATTATTATTGCCATATTTTTTAGTCGTAATACCATCCCTGTGATTCAATCGGTATTTTCTTTCGAGAGGACTTCAAAAAAAACGAACGACTCAAAGACATCTTCCAAAGTTAATAATACAAGCAGTACTTCTGCTGCAGGGGAACAGGATTACGAAGAAGAGGAGTATGAAGACACGGATGATGAGGAAGATTTTATTGTTGCCGACAATGACGAACATGAAGATAAAACACCTTTGAAAGGAGAATTCACAGTAGAAGTGGCAAAGGGAGAAGACGAATCTTACGACAAATCCGAGCTTGGTGCTTACGACCCGCGTCTCGACCTGTCGAGTTACAAGTTTCCTGAAGTTGCCTTATTGAAAAAATATGACCAGTCGGACAAGCAGGTTGATATGGCTGAACAAAACGATAATCAGAAACGAATCAAAAAGACTCTTGAAGATTTCGGCATAAGTATTATTTCGATCAAAGCGACAGTCGGTCCAACAATAACCTTGTATGAAGTTATCCCCGACAAAGGAGTACGCATCTCTAAAATCAGAAACCTTGAGGACGATATAGCACTGAGCTTATCAGCGCTCGGCATACGTATTATAGCGCCAATGCCGGGAAAAGGCACGATCGGTATTGAAGTGCCGAACAAAAACCCGCAGATCGTGTCGATGGAATCTGTTGTTGCGTCACGCAGGTTTGTCGAATCGAAATATGAGTTGCCTATAGTTCTCGGACGCACAATAACAAACGATGTCTTTATGTTTGATCTGACGAAGATGCCTCATCTTCTTGTTGCCGGCGCAACAGGACAAGGTAAGTCCGTCGGGCTTAACGCCATAATAACATCACTCCTGTATAAAAAACATCCTGCTGAACTGAAGTTTGTCCTTGTCGACCCTAAAATGGTTGAATTCAATATTTATGAAGATATCGAACGACATTATTTGGCAAAACTACCTGATCTGGATAATGCCATTATCACTGATTTTAATAACGTTATCGATACTCTTAAATCATTATGCAAAGAGATGGACGACCGATATGATCTCCTGATGAAAGCTCATGTTCGCAATATCTCCGAATATAACACTAAATTTATCGGCCGTCACCTCAATCCCGAAAAAGGTCATAAATATATGCCGTATATCGTAGTAGTGATCGATGAGTTCGGTGATCTAATAATGACAGCAGGCAAAGAAATAGAAATGCCGATAGCACGAATAGCTCAAAAAGCGCGTGCCGTAGGCATTCACATGATTATTGCAACCCAGCGCCCTTCGACAAATATAATAACAGGTACGATAAAAGCAAACTTCCCGGCACGTCTTGCATTCAAAGTATCGTCGATGATTGACTCGCGCACAATCCTCGATTCACCGGGAGCAAATAAGCTTGTCGGACGCGGAGACCTGCTTTTCTCGCAAGGAAACGACACAACTCGTGTACAATGCGCCTTAGTAGAGACAGACGAAATTGTAGGCATAGTAAAACATATAGGTGACCAAGTCGGATTCGAAACAGCATATAAGCTGCCGATAGTAATTGACGAAAGCTTGGACGGAGGAGCAGGCTCCGTCGATTTGTCAAACCGTGATCCTCTTTTTGAAGATGCGGCGCGCCTCATAGTAATACAGCAACAAGGCTCTACCTCGCTCATACAACGTAAGTTTGCCATAGGGTATAACCGTGCCGGACGTTTGATGGACCAACTCGAAGCGGCAGGAATCGTTGGCTCGTTCGAAGGAAACAAAGGACGTCAGGTTCTTATATCGGACGAATATTCATTAGAACAAAAGCTTAATAATATACTACAGAATAATTGAAAACAACAAAAGCAGAGCTTTTGAGTTAAAAATGAAAAGTGAAAAGTGAAAAATAGTCTCTTCGACTAATGAATAAATTGAAAAAAATAATGAAGAATCTCATTTTTATATTATTACTGTTAATCATCCCTTCTGCAGGAGCTGCGCAGTCAGCCGATGCCGGAGCAATTATAGAAAAAGCTTCCAGGATATATAATGAATGGGGTGGGATGGAGATCATTTTTTCCGCGAATATTCATTCAGAAAAAAATCGTATTTCGGAAAGTTATGAAGGCACTATCGTTATAAAAGGCGATAAATTTGTACTTAAAACGCCGGGTATGTACATATGGTTTNACGGAAAAACNCAATGGACATATATGCTTCAAAGTAAAGAAGTAAACGTGTCACCCCCTGAAAGTGAAGAACTCCGCTATCTTAACCCTATGATTATTTTGCAGGATCCAAACAAAGACTTCAAAGTATCATACATAGGCGAAAGCACATCCGCTAATGCAAAAAGCGCTCATGATGTAATGCTTGTACCAAAGAAAAAGGATGATATCGAAAAAATAGAAATACAGATCGAAAAAAACACTTCTTTACCTGTAAAACTTGTCGTTACAATGCGAAACGATATTCGTAGCACCGTAACTATAAAAGAGATCAAAGCAAGCAACCCGCCTGTTAATACTTTCACTTTTCCGGAAGCGGAATATCCCGGTGTGGAGATAATTGACTTAAGATAATTGAAAGTGGAAATCAATGCACAATGAACAATGCACAATTGAGAGTGGAGAGTTTTTTCCAAATAAAAAGGTTCGATAATGAAAAAGATTAGATTAATTTTACTTATAGCAGCATTTACGTCACCTGCAATAATAGCGCAAGATATACCGAAAGTGATAGCCCATCGCGGATATTGGCAGACATACGGTTCTGCACAAAATTCCATACGTTCATTCGAACGTGCCGCTGAGATTGGCGTATACGGCTCTGAATTCGATGTTCACATGACGGCAGACAGCGTTCTTGTATTGTTTCACGATAACACAATCAATGGTATGAAAGTACAGGAGACACCGTATTCATATATGAAAGACATAAAGTTATCTAACGGTGAATGCCTCCCTACATTACGCGAATTTCTTGAAGTGGCGCGCCTCTTGGATTCACCCGTAAAATTGATTTTCGAACTTAAGCCCCATGCTACTTCGGCACTTAATCGCGAAGCAGCACGCCGTTCAGTAGAAATGGTACGCGAGAAAAAACTAATTAACAAAATAGAATTTATCACATTTAACCTTGATGCGGGAAAGGAACTTATACGCCTTGCACCGGAAGTTCCTGTATATTATCTTAACGGCGACTTATCGCCCAAAGAAGCGAAAGAGACAGGATTTGCAGGAATAGATTATAATTTCGATGTGATGAAGAAAAATAAAGGATGGTTCAAAGAGGCAAAAAAACTTGGGCTTGGTGTAAATGTTTGGACAGTAAATGATCCGGAGTTAATAAGAGAAATGACAGAGGATGGCGCCGACTTCATAACTACAGATGTGCCATCAGATGCTATGTTATTATTAAATAGATTAAGAAAGTGATGTATATATGGATGTAAAATGGTTTACTCTATACACAAAACCTCGATTTGAAAAACGCGTTGATGAAGAGCTTACCATAAGCGGATATGAGTGTTACCTCCCGCTTCACTGCACGCCCAGAGTATGGTCAGACAGAGTGAAGCTTGTAAACATGCCGCTATTTAGCTCGTACATATTTGTCAAATGTCATGAGCGTGATATTCGGTCCTTGAATAGGATAAAGGGCGTTGTGAGGGTTGTTTATTATGACGGAAAACCTGCAATTATCCGACAGCAAGAAATAAACGCCATAAAAGATTTTATTAATCTTGCAGAAGGTAAAGCATTATGTACCGGCGATGATGTTGAAATTTTGGCAGGTTCTCTGAAAAATAAATCAGGAAAGATTATTAAGGTAAAGAAAAAAATTCTTCTTCTTCGTATCGATCAGCTTGCAGCTACCGTGTCTGTAAACATAGAAAGCGTTGCTCCTGTTAATAGAGTAAAATAAAAAATATTATTAGTGTTTTATCAGATTACAGAAATTCTATAGTTTTTTAGTTTCTTAATTTATATTTTTTTTTACAAGTATGGATTGAGTTTTTACAATCTTCCATCAATCAAACTTCTGTTTATTATTGTTTTAACATCAAAAATCACAGTGTTCTTGTTATGGTATTTTTCGAAATCAAATGATTTAAATTCGAAATGCGACACTGAATGTATAATTGCTGCATATTCTTTATTATGATCAATTTCCTTAATTAGTTTTATTCCGAATTTATATTTTACTTCTTCCGGGCTTGCTATAGGGTCGTATATGTCGACATTGATCCCGAAGTCGCGTAATTCTTTGTAGACATCTACAACTTTTGTATTTCTGATGTCAGGACAGTTTTCTTTAAAAGTAATACCTAAAATCAGAACGTTTGAGCCTTTTATCTTATGATCTTTTTGGATCATAAGCTTCATTACTTTGTTGGCAATGAATGGGGCTATACTGTTGTTTACATGCCGTCCTGAAAGGATTACTTGTGGTATGTAGCCTAATGTTTCGGCTTTTGAAGCGAGATAATATGGGTCTACACTTATGCAATGACCTCCAACTAATCCCGGGCTGTATTTCAGAAAATTCCATTTTGTGCCGGCGGCTTCAAGAACATCGTGGGTATCGATGCCTATCTTGTCGAATATTAACGCTAACTCGTTTACGAAAGATATGTTTACATCTCGCTGGGCGTTTTCTATGATTTTTGATGCTTCGGCTACTTTTATTGAAGGGGCTTTGTGGGTTCCGGCTTCAATTATAGAATTATATAAAGCATCAACCTTATCTGCGATTTCCGGTGTAGAGCCTGATGTTACTTTCTTTATTTTTGTCAGAGTGTTTACTTTGTCTCCCGGATTGATTCGCTCAGGGCTGTATCCTGCGTAAAAGTCTTTATTGAATTTTAACCCCGATGACTTTTCAATAACAGGGATACAATCTTCTTCGGTACATCCGGGATATGTTGTTGATTCGTATATGACAATATCTCCTTTGGATATTATCCGTCCGATCATTTCAGATGCGTTGATGAGATGGGACAGGTCAGGGGAGTTGTTTTCGTCAATTGGGGTAGGAACCGTTACGATATAAGTGTTTGCCGACCTTAAATCTTCTTCTTTGTATGAAAAGGAGAGACCTTTCTCATTTGATGACTTTTTCAGGTTCATCACATAAATCATGTTTTCGATATCTGCTTCATACGTGGAGTCTTTCCCTGAATTTAATTCTTCTACTCGTTGTTTATTTATATCATAACCGATAACATGATATTTCTTTGCAAATTCAATTGCTAAAGGTAATCCTACGTATCCAAGTCCTATTATTGCTATCATATAAATAGTCAGTTTATTAAATTATTTACAATTTCGTCCAACTGATTGGAGTTGTCGTCGATGTACTTTTCAGCTGCGGACTTCATGTTGGCGATGTTTTTTTGTGAGGTGTCGTCCATTTTGTGGGTGACGTTGTATAGTTCGGGAACTATGCGGATGTATCTTTCGAGGCATCCTTCGGCATCAAAGAGTTTATCCATCTGGTAGCTTACTACTTCGGCACTTGATGATTGGAGCATGTCGATGACCGGAATTGCCCAACGAATTACTCCCCAGCCTTTGGCGCTTTCGTATTTATATGGTTTTACTACTTTGCCCGTGCTTATTGATACAATGTACATATCGCTTATCTTAGGATATTCGCCACTGTCGCCAAACGTAGTTTTTCGTGCTTCCACAACGGCGCATATAGTAGGGTCGTTGGCGTAGATGCCTCCATCGATGAGGTAGGAGGGGACACCGTTCATCGCTACGGCCTTCGCTACGCGGAAAAATGTCGGTGCCGCAGAGGTTGCTCTCGCTATATCGCGTAATCTATAGTCGCGTGCAGGCTCTTTCTTTGCGGAATCACCGGTGAAGATTACAGCTTTGCGTTCCGAAATGTCATAAGCCATGACAGCACTATTACATGGTGAGTCAGATAGCTTGGTTTCACCAAAAGTTTCTTTCAGGATACTGTCTATCCCTTTTGAAGGGTATAGAGCATCGAAAAAGCGTATAAAGAAACGGAACAGCCTCTTTTTAAATATGGTTGCTCCGTGTTTTTCGTACATGTCGACGGCTTTCGCCGCATCCAAGCGGCTGCCGTTGTTATTGTATAAGTAGTAGCAAGCAAGTATTCCTCCGGTACTTGTTCCGGCTATCATATCGAAATAGTCTGAGATATAGCTGTCAGGTTTTCCTGTCGCCTGTCGGAGACGCTTTTCCAACTCGGCTATTATCATCGCCGGTAACATTCCACGGATACCCCCGCCGTCTATTGACAGTATTCTGAAAAATTTACTCATTTACCACTTTGCTATTGCTGCTACTATTTTAACTGCGGTTTTGATGGCTGTTTCAATTGCATCCAAAACTTTGGGCACTCTGTTCATCTTTGTTACTTTGGCGCGGATGTTTTTTGCCTGTGCGTTAAGGCTTGCAGTTTGTTCCTGCATGTCTTTAATCAACTGTTTTTGTATTTTGGCAATGGCTACGCGCTCAGCGTCGCGCAGGGCAACTGCTGTCAACTCCAATGCTTCGCGTTCTTCGACGGAAAGATTTTTGCCTCGTCGTTTTATGTCAATATCCCTGATTGACGAACGAAGTTCTTTTAATGTTTGCGTTTTGGGGTCTGCCATGTTATTCGAGCATTGATTGAAGGCTTAGTGCGAGTGTGTTTAACTCCAATAGTTCTTCAAAAAGATAATCTGATTTTTTCCGTTTTTCGAGTTCCTTCACAAGTTTGTTGTGTGCACGCTTAAGACTTTGCAGAGCCGTGACACAACGAGAACGTGTATATTTGGCATTTTCTATTCGGTGTATCAACTCAATATATGTGCGATCATATGAGATATCCGGTATTTCACCCGATAATTCAAGACGGTACAGATATGCCTCGTAATTACTTTTCAGTCCCTCGCTTTCGTTTACGATCAATTCTTCCAGTTCGCCTTTTCTAAGTATTTCGACTAACCCGTCTACACATGCAGCAACGAGCGTATCACCTTCCGTAACAAACTCCTTTACCGTTTTTGCCTGTCGCGCCCTCGAATAATTCTCACTTATATAACCGATATACTGTCCGGACAGTTTTGCCCACCCAACTGTAATGTCTTTGTCTAAAAATTCTGTTTGATTGAAACGCAATATCAAGGAATCGATATTTCGTCCTATGCCTCTCCATTCCGTACCGTATTGCGTCCAACGGGCGTTGGCGCTTAAGCTTCGCAGTGCTCGAAGATAGCTGTTCAGGACAGTGACATATGCTTCCGTACGGTTCACTAATTGCTTGTCGGCAATCGAAGCTTCAGCAAGTGCGTTTATCTCTTTTTCGCGTGCTGAGGCAGTAGTGAGTGAAGCAGCGTACAACAATCCGCGTTCTAAGCGTACTGTTGATAGTTCGTCGAAAACTTTTTTAGGTCTAACGACAACAGTATCTGACGCAACGGTCAGGTTTGTCACCATCTTCAGTTGCGATTCGGTCAATACCGCACAAGATGAAGCTGATGCAACTATAATAATAGAAATTATAATATTCAGAGAGAATGAACGCAGAACCATGGCTATTTTGCTAAAACTGAAACTATAATAATATTTTACATCTAACTTATGCCTGAAAGCAATAACAAGTAGTTTTTTTATTACAAGCAACGCTAAACACATAGATATGATAATTATAATACTGAGGATAAAACAGCTCACTATCAAGTATTTAAGCGATTGCGGTATCAATAAAAAATTCCGTCACCCCCAACTATGAATACATAGGATAACAAAATTTATACTCTTTCTGAAATGACAAAGGTAAACAAAAATTCATAGTAGAGTAAAAAATAACAATAAAAAAAATACGTTTTTTTGCTCAATTCGTTATATAATTTTACTTTTGCCATCAAAATTATATTTTAATTATGCCTACAATATCTTCACGCGGCATTAGTATGCCGGAATCGCCGATTCGAAAATTAGTACCTTTAGCTAATAAAGCAAAGGCAAAAGGAATAAAAGTTTATCACTTAAATATAGGTCAACCGGATCTTCATACTCCGGAGGTCGGGTTTGATGCGATGCGCAATATCGATCGCAAAGTGTTGGAATACGGGCCGAGTGAAGGCCTCTACAGTTTCAGAAAAAAACTTGTTGATTACTACCGCAAGTTTAACATCATGGTTGATTTAGAAGATATATTTATAACTACCGGAGGTTCGGAAGCAGTAAATTTTTCTTTTATGGCATGTCTTGATCCGGGAGACGAAATAATAATCCCGGAACCGGCTTATGCAAATTATATGGCATTTGCCATCTCGTGCGGGGCTACTATTAAAACTTTACCTTCATCTATTGAGGATGGATTTGCATTGCCTCCCATGAATGAATTCGAAAAACTTATTACCCCTAAAACAAAGGCGGTTATGATATGCAATCCGAATAATCCGACAGGTTACTTGTATACGCAAGAGGAGATGAACCAACTGCGCGATCTTGTTATAAAATACGACCTGTTTCTTTTTTCAGATGAAGTTTACCGCGAATTTTGCTATACCGGCGCTCCGTATATATCAGCGTTTCATCTCGAAGGCATCGAGCAGAATGTAGTTCTCGTAGACTCTGTATCAAAACGTTACAGTGAATGTGGGATTAGGGTTGGGGCTCTTGTTACGAAAAACAAGCAGGTGCGTGAAAATGTACTCAAATGGTGTCAGGCTCGATTATGTCCGCCTCTTGTGGGGCAGATTATTGCCGAAGCATCGCTTGATACATCGGATGAATATATGTTGTCGGTTTATAACGAATATCTGCAACGTCGAAACTTCCTCGTAGATCGTATTAATCGTATCCCCGGATGTTATTCTCCAATACCGATGGGGGCATTTTACACTGTAGCCAGACTGCCGGTAGATGATGCAGATAAGTTTTGCGCATGGTGCCTTAGTGATTTTTCTTTTGAGGGACAAACAATTATGATGGCTCCTGCTTCAGGTTTTTATACAACGGAAGGGTATGGTAAAAACGAAGTGCGTCTTGCATATGTTCTCAACAAAAGTGACCTCGCCAATGCCTTGACTGTTCTTGAGAAGGCACTGGAGTCCTATAAGGAAATGAAAAGTGAAAACACCGATTAAGTGAGAGTAGAGGAAAGCTCTATTTCCTTTGCCGAGCGTGAGGTGTTTCAACGGAGTTAAAAGTGTAAAATATTAATTCATTTGGAAGGTGAAAAATGAATTTTGAATTTTTTATAGCAAAGAGGATATATTTTTCCAAGGATAATAGCAACAATAAGCGTGCTACGCCTCCGGTCGTTCGTATTGCCATGGCCGGAATAGCAATCGGGCTTGCCGTAATGATTGTGTCGGTTGCTATTGTTGTAGGATTTAAAAAAGAGATTCGTAATAAAGTAATTGGATTTGATTCACATATTCAGATGACAAACTTCGACAATAACAATTCCTACGAATCTGTTCCTATAGCAATTAGCGATTCTTTGCGAAATGCCCTTCTTAATACTGACGGGGTAAGCCATATAGAAGCCTTTGCTACTAAACCCGGAATAATAAAAACTGAAACTGACTTTCAAGGCGTTGTTTTTAAAGGTGTAAGTTCTGATTTTGATACAACGTTTTTTAATAAACATCTTTTTGAAGGACAGATGCTTCATGTTGATTCCATAACACTCGGCAACAAAGTCTTACTGTCGCGAAGTATTGCAAATATGCTGCAACTTAAATGTGGCGATTCGTTCCTTTCTTACTTTGTAGGTGAGACACACAAAGCGCGCAGGTTTTATATATCAGGAATTTACGATACAGGGTTTACAGATTATGATAATCTCTTTGTTATCTGCGACATAAAGCAGATTCGCAGTATAAACGGATGGAACGAGGATATGGCAAGTGGAGTAGGGATTTTTGTAAACGACTATGATAGACTTGACGAACTGACTGAAGAATTGTATTTCTCTTTTATTGAAAAGGAAGACCGTCTGGGCAATACATATTATATTCGCTCTATTAAAGAACTTAATCCGATGATATTCAGTTGGCTTAGTTTATTAGATGTAAATGTTGTCGTTATTCTTATATTGATGATTATCGTTTCCGGGTTTACAATGATTTCAGGCCTTCTGATTATCATTCTCGAACGGACAAATATGATAGGTATATTGAAAGCGCTCGGACAAAGGAATTATAGCATAAGATTAGTATTTCTCAACATCTCATTTTTCCTAATTATTAAAGGTATGTTATGGGGAAATGCCGCAGGTTTGTTGATATGCTTCTTACAGTCGCATTTTCAATGGCTGAGACTTGACAGAGAAATATATTACCTCGATGCCGTACCGGTGGAAATAAACTGGGGATATATTATTCTTATAAATATAGGTTCGCTATTTGTTTCACTGTTTATGATGATAGCGCCGTCATACCTTATTTCAAAAATTGAACCTGCGAAGTCTATAAGATTTGAATAAGGAGAAAGCCTCTCCCCGGCCCTCCCCAATAGGGAGGGAAAATAATGGCATTTCGGATGAAAAAAATAATTAACCTTATTTTGTGATTTTCCCTTCTTTATTTATCTTTGTACCCATATGATTGAAAGGATATATATTTTGGAAAGTGTTGATCCGTTGATTTTTTATGGTGTCAACAATTCTCATCTTCAACTTATCAAAAACCTTTTTCCTAAGCTGCGAATAGTAGCACGCGGTAATGTGATGAAAGTGATTGGCGAGGGAGACGAATCGGAGGATTTTCTTAAAAAGATACGCGAGATTGAAAAATACTGCGAATCGTATAACTCACTTACCGAAGAGATAATACTCGGTATCATCAGAGGAGAAAAAGTTGAGTTAGAGAAGCAGGCAAACCTTATAATATATGGAATGAACGGCAAAGCCATAACAGCCCGTTCAGAAAACCAACAAAAGCTTGTTAAAAGCTTCGATGATAACGACCTCGTGTTTGCCATAGGGCCTGCTGGGTCAGGTAAAACTTTTGTGGCAATAGCCTTAGCCGTGAGGGCGTTGAAAAACAAACAAGCCAGACGCCTGATATTAAGCCGTCCGGCTGTCGAAGCGGGAGAAAAACTCGGATTCTTGCCGGGAGAAATGAAAGATAAACTCGATCCATATCTACAACCGTTGTACGATGCCCTTCAGGAAATGATTCCGGCACCAAAACTGAAAGAATATATGGAGAATAATACGATCCAGATTGCTCCGCTCGCTTTTATGCGCGGACGTACCCTGAATGACGCGATTATTATACTGGACGAAGCGCAGAATACTACGACACATCAGATAAAAATGTTCCTTACTCGCCTTGGCACAAACGCTAAGATGATTGTTACAGGTGATGTGACGCAGATCGACCTACCTCCGACAGCCAAATCCGGGCTTGTACAGGCAATGGAGATTCTTGAACATGTACCCGGCATCGGACGTATTAAGTTTGAAAAGAAAGATATTGTACGGCACAAACTTGTACAGCGCATAGTGGAAGCGTACGAGCAAAAGCAGAGCTTTTGAGTGAAAAATGAAAAGTGAAAAATCTTTTATAATATAATAAAAAAAGCGTAGCTTTATCGAATTTGAAATAATAAAATATTGATAATTAAACAATTTAAATAAAATAATATGAAACTGATATATAAACAAAAAATATTTTTCATTTTTCACTATTCATTTTTCACTTAATATGAAATATTATGAAAGCTTTGACAAAGACTGAATTCCGGTTTCCCGGACAAGTAGGGGTTTATCACGGTAAAGTGCGTGATGTTTACAGCATAGACAGCGACAAACTTATAATGGTTGCGACAGACCGTATATCGGCATTTGACGTGGTATTACCGGAGGGAATTCCTTATAAAGGACAGATGCTCAATCAGATAGCTGCAAAATTCCTTGATGCTACTCAGGATATATGCCCAAATTGGAAAATATCCATGCCGGATCCGATGGTTACGATCGGAGTTCGTTGCGAAGGCTTTCCGGTAGAAATGATCGTTCGCGGTTACCTTTGCGGAAGTGCATGGCGTTCATACAAAAGCGGTGCGCGTGAGATTTGCGGAGTTAAGATACCCGACGGTATGCGTGAAAACGAAAAGTTTCCCGAACCGATAATAACTCCTACCACTAAAGCAGAGCAGGGCGCTCACGACGAAGATATTTCCAAGGAAGATATAATCGCACAGGGGCTTGTATCACCTGAAGATTACGCAATACTCGAAGAATATACGCTTGGGTTGTTTAAGCGTGGAACGGAAATTGCCGCAGAACGCGGATTAATTCTCGTTGATACGAAATATGAGTTCGGAAAACATGACGGAACTATCTTCCTTATGGACGAAATCCATACTCCCGATTCTTCCCGATACTTCTATTCTGACGGATATAAGGAGCGTTTTGAAAAAGGCGAGCCGCAAAAGCAGTTGTCGAAAGAATTTGTGCGCGAATGGCTTATGGATAATGGCTTTCAGGGTAAAGCGGGACAACAGGTTCCTGAAATGACTCCTGCCATAGTTGAAGGTATTACAAACAGATATATAGAACTTTACGAGCATATTACAGGCGAAAAGTTCGTTAAAATCGAGGGCGAAGATATTACTGCGCGTATAGAAAAAAATATTGTTTCCGCTTTAAAAGATTAATGATGAAAAAAAAATATGGGTTGATAGGATACCCGTTGGGACATTCTTTCTCCAAAGATTATTTTAACAAGAAATTTTCTTCGGAATGTATTGATGCAGAGTATATTAACTTCGAAATTAAGACTGTGGACGAGTTGAAATTTGTGTTGCGTGAAAACCCTGATCTTTGCGGACTCAACGTAACATTACCCCATAAAATGAATGTTATACCTTTGCTTGACAGAGTAACTGATAATGCACGGAATATTGGGGCTGTCAATGTTATAAAGTTTATTAGAGGGAAGTCGGGAAAATTGATTCTTGAAGGTCATAACTCAGATATCACAGGCTTTAAACAATCAATAGAGCCAATGTTGAACGAGACACATCGTAATGCACTAATCCTCGGTACCGGTGGAGCATCTAAAGCTATTTACCACGGATTAAAACAGCTTGGACTTGATTGTCTTTTTGTATCGCGTACGAAAGAGGATGATTCCTCTATTACTTACGAAGAAATAACACCAGAAATTATAAATGATTACACGGTAATTGTAAATACAACTCCGTTAGGTATGTTTCCTAACACAAATTCCTGTCCGGATATTCCTTACGAAAACCTAACAACAAATCACATCCTTTACGATTTGATTTATAATCCTGATGAAACATTATTCATGAAAAAAGGAAAACTGTATGGAGCAGAGGTGAAAAACGGCCTTGAAATGCTTCTATTGCAAGCATTTATTTCATGGGAGATATGGAATTCAACACTACCTTAGTCGTTCTAACGAGCGAACCAAAGCCTCGTCAGCTCCGATATTTCGTATGGCTAAATAGTTAAGTATAATTGATATAATAGGAAAAGACGCCCAAATACGTAGTGTGAAACTCATATCTTGTAAGATTGCAGATTTTTCCATTTGCCACAAATAGAATCCGAATAATATACAAAAACCTATTATTATCAAAGTGTTATAAACACAAATACGCATTTGCAGGACACGTTTCTTATAAAGAAAAATATTGCTGACCGATATTAACGAAATAATAGCGGTCAAACAAAATAACGGCCAAGTAGAGAAAGCTATTTCTGTCGGTTGGGTAGGGGATACAAGCCCCATCAGTTCGAACGTAAAAGTATCGCCCCCGGAATTAACAATAGCAAGCGGAAGGAACATTAAGGCTATAAACAAAGCCGCCACGATTAACAGGTACACTGTTTGTATGCGTTGTACCATAATAATAATTTATAAATAGTAGTTATTATAAATTGTCAATTGACAATTTATTCATCAATATCCTTTTTTACAGGGTTTTTCCAATAGATTTCTCCGTCTTCAAATTCTTTTGTTGCTATTAACGTCGGCTTCGGCAATTTTTCATAGTAACGGGATATTTCAATTTGCTCACGGTTTTCGAATACTTCTTCAAGATTATCATTGTATGAAGCGAACTCTTGCAATTTTTTGTCAAGGTCGTGTTTCATATCTGCGGCAATCTGGTTTGAACGTTTAGAAATAATCTTAACCGTTTCATAAATGTTATCAGTATCTTCCCACATTTTACTCATGTCGCGTGATACAGTATTTGTCGGAGCTTTTGTTTTACGATAATCCATATTTTATTTCGTTATTTTTAATAATTGTCTTTTATTTTACTGTTTGCTATATTGAAAAATCTTGTTACTTGCCTTACATATTTCCCTTCAGGAAATTCGTTCATGTAATTATAATATTCGTCACGCACTTCACGATAGCGCCCTTGAAGACGTTCATCTATACTGACTATTGCCAATTCATGCTTGGAGCATATCTTCAGAAAAACAAGTTCTTCACGATATTGTGTGTCAGGGTACGACTTCAAAGCGTTATCTGCAGTTATTACACACGCACCAAAATTATTACCCATATAAGTTCCAAGATTATAATACAATTTTGCTGCAAGGTATTCCTTATACGCCAACTTTTCCTGCAATTCGAACAAAATGTTTTGAGCTTCTTTTGCCCTTTCGCTTTGCGGATAATATTCAAGATACATTAAAAACTGGCTGATGGATTCATAAGTCTGCGTCTGGTCAAGGCGCGGATCAGGAGAATCCAGATAAAGCCCGTAAGCACTGTAGTACCTCGCAAGCTCGGCAAACTCACCTTTCGGATACGTATTAAAGTAGCTTTTGAAGTATTCGGACGCTGTCATATAGTCTTTCTGGCCGTAATAACTCTGAGCGAGTAGATATAATGTTTCTTCCGCCTCCGTGCGACCACGATAATATTGAATGACCTCTTCCAGCAATGTTGCTGATTTTACGAATTTCTTCTGATTGAAATATTTTTTGGCATAAGAATACTTCAATTCCGGGTCTTGACTTTTCAGCAACTTGTTATATTCTCCGCATGAAGAAAATATTGCCATCGTCACATACGCTAATAAGATAATTTTTTTCACTTCTGACGTATTTTTGCTTTTGTGTGCAAAGATAGTGCAAGTTGAGAGAAGTACAAAATGAACTTGTTCATTTTTATTTCCGAGACGCAGCCTATCTTCGCTTTTGACAGCAAAGATAGTGCAAGTTGAGAGAATTACAAAATATGCTTACTTATAAAACGTTAATAATTATAACTTATATAAATCACTTGCAGCTAAAAGTTCTAATTTATTGGCTGTTAGCACCTCAATACACATCTCCATATTATCGGGGCGAATGATTACATTTGCGGAATCCCCTTCAGAAAAAGCGTACATATATTCAATAAATAAACCTGCATTAGTTATTATATCCATTGCCCGTCCGAGCGCGCCGGGAGTATTAGGGCAATGTAGGCATATTACATCGGCCTCGGTAACAGCATATTTATATTCACGCAGTACTTTAATTGCTTTTTCGGTATCCGACACAATCAGACGTAAGATACCGAAATCGGAGTTTTCCGATACAGTAAACGCCGTCATATTGATACCCTCTTCACCCAAAAGTTTTGCTACTTCTGTGAAGCGCCCTCTTTTATTTTCTAAAAAAATAGATAACTGTTTGGTTAGCATGACTTTAATCAATTATTGTTTATTATTTTAATTTTTTCCACTTATTGAAATATCCTTTTGTCGATTACATGTTTTGCCTTACCTTGACTGCGTTCAATACTACGCGGTTCCATAATCTTTATATCCGGTTGCAGACCGATGACACTTTGCAAATGTGAAGTAATTTTCTTTTTCAGTGCAATCATTTTATTCATTTCGTCCGAATAAAATTCCTGACGCAGTTCGACTTGTATCTGGAATGTATCGGTATTGTCAACGCGATCAACAATAATCATATAATAAGGTTCAAACTCGGGCAATTCAAGTATTACTGATTCAACCTGCGACGGAAATACGTTAACTCCTCGAATGATGAGCATATCGTCGCTTCGTCCGAGAATACGATCCATACGTACTGCAGTTCGCCCGCAAGTACACCTTTCATAATGCAATGCCGTGAGGTCGCGAGTACGATAACGTATCATTGGCATACCTTCTTTAGTAAGGGTGGTAAACACTAATTCACCCTGTTTTCCCGGTTCTACCGGCAAGAGAGTTTCCGGGTCTACTATTTCCGGGAAGAAGTGATCTTCCCACAAGTGTGTACCTTTCTGACATTCACATTCTCCACCTACACCGGGACCGCATATCTCCGTGAGTCCGTATATATCATATGCTTTTATCCTTAATTTTTCCTCAAGTTCTTTACGCATATTTTCCGTCCACGGTTCGGCTCCAAAAACACCAACACGTAATTTGAATTCTTCGATAGGAATGCCTGATTCGCGTATAGTTTCAGCAAGAAAGAGTGCGTACGAAGGTGTACAGGCAAGTGCATTTGCTCCGAAGTCGTGCATTAACTGTATTTGCTTTTGCGTGTTACCACCGCTCATCGGTATAACGGTGCCTCCAATGTTTTCCGTACCCGAATGTGCACCAAGTCCTCCCGTAAACAGCCCGTAACCGTATGATACCTGCACGATATCGTTTTTCGAAAGCCCGTATGCAGTTAGGCAGCGAGCCACGCCTTCACTCCATACAGACAGGTCGGAACGTGTATATCCTACAACGATCGGTTTGCCTGTTGTACCGGATGACGCATGAAGGCGTACTATTTCTGACATCGGAGTAGCCATCAATCCGAAAGGATAGTTATCCCTCAAGTCCTGTTTAACAGTAAACGGCAACTTAATAATATCATCAATAGATTGAATGTCGTCGGGAGTAATACCTGCCTCTTGCATCTTTTTACGATAAAACGGAGTATTGTGATAAACGCGCTCAACAACTCTCTTTAGCCTTATAGTCTGTATTTTACGCATTTCTTCGCGTGACATACATTCCATTGTTTCATTCCAAATCATATATTCATGTAGTATTAAATGTGAAAAATCGCCTGCAAATATAAATCATAACAAGCATTTTTCAATATAAAAACGATATTTTTTTTCATGTTATCAAAACATTTTTTTCATAAAACAGCAAAAAAAACTACAGTTTACACGAATAAACAATTAAAAAATAACGATTTTACAATTAAGCGATTAAATGGTTCAACGTTAAATATCTAAGATTCCATAGTCCGGAATATTTTCCAAAAAGATACATTTCATTTCATTATAATCCATGTAACAGCAATAATGCGTAAGTCCGTTACTTACAATGAGGTAGGGGACTCGTAGGGCTGAATTGTACCTCGATATCTGTTCGAAAACATCTTCGGTTATCACCACTTCCGGTGCCTTATATTCTACTATTACCAACGGTTTCAGATATTTATCGTATATTACCGTATCACACCTTTTTGAAGTCGAATTAACATCTATGCAAACCTCATTTGCGATAAGTTCCGGAGGATATGATTTTTCCGTCACCAAAAAATTAATAAAATGTTGCCTTACCCATTCTTCGGGAGTAAGTGTCACATCCTTGCGTCGAAAAGGGTCGTAGATATACATCTTTCCGTTTTTTTTCGATAACCCGGCTTTATATGGAGGAAGATTTAATGATTGCATAAGTAAAAGCAAAGCTTTTAAATGAATAATGAATAATGAATAATGAAAAATATTTTTTAAATCATGAATATTTTGTACTTCTCTCGGCTTGCACTATCTTTGCCATAAAAGCGAAGATAGGCGGCGCCTCGGAACTAAAAATGAATAAGTTCATTTTGTACTTCTCTCGGCTTGCACTATCTTTGCAACAAGATAGCGTTACAAAAATAGGATTTGTTTTTGATAAAAAAAAATAAAGATGAAAACCAAACAGGAAATTGTAGAAAATTGGCTGCCGCGGTATACAGATCGCCAACTCGAAGATTTTTCGGAATATATACTGCTTACTAACTTTACGCGTTATGTGGAGTTATTTGCCGAACATTTCAATGTACCGTTGACAGGCCTTAAAAATTCAATGCCTAATGCATCTGGCGGCGGCATGACAATAATCAATTTCGGTATGGGTAGTGCTAATGCTGCAACGATAATGGATCTGCTTTCGGCTGTAAAACCAAAGGCCGTTTTGTTTCTCGGCAAATGCGGGGGATTGAAAAAAGCCAATTCAATAGGCGATTATGTCTTACCGATAGCTGCAATACGCGGTGAAGGTACTTCGAACGACTATCTGCCACCTGAAGTACCGGCATTGCCGGCTTTCTCCATGCTTCGCGCAATATCTTCTGCAATACGCGACAGCGGGAAAGATTATTGGACGGGCACAGTATATACGACAAATCGTCGTGTATGGGAATTTGACTCTTCATTCAAAGAATATTTGGTTAAAACCCATGCAACCGGTATTGACATGGAAACGGCAACATTGTTGACAGCAGGGTTTGCCAACAAAATTCCGACAGGAGTACTGTTGATGGTTTCCGATAAACCTCTTGAAGAAAGTGGGGTTAAAACGGAAGAAAGTGACAAGGAGGTAACAAAATTGTTTGCACGTGAACACGTCGAACTTGGAGTCAAAGCGCTGGAAATGATGATTGATAAAAAGAAAACAATACGACATATAAAATTCAGTTGGTAAGAAGCCCCTCTCAATCTCCCCCAAGGGGAGAAGTTGGGAAGTTTCAACAAATTCATCGATTAAACGAATATAAATAATGGCTAAGAAAGAATTTACATTTGAAGAGATATGTCGTGATATCATTAATAAAAAGTTTGCACCGGTGTACATTTTGATGGGTGAAGAGCCTTATTTTATCGATAAAATCGAAGAATTACTTGTTCAAAATGTACTTAATGATTCGGAACGTGACTTTAACCAAATGATTTTTTATGGGAATGATGTTGATGTAAAGAATATAATGAACACAGCCCGCCGTTTTCCGATGATGTCGGAACGACAACTCGTTATTGTGAAAGAAGCACAAAACCTTAAGAATATCGAACTGCTGAGCCACTACGTCAAAACACCAGTTTCATCAACTGTTTTTGCAATTTGCCATAAATATAAGAAGATCGATGGTCGCAAAAGTCTCGTAACCGAGGCTAAAACAACAGGAGTAGTCTTTGAATCGAAAAAAATATATGATAATAAGATGCCCGCTTTTATCATATCATTTATGAAACAACGATCGCTTGATATTGATGGAAAAAGCGCACAAATGCTTACTGACTATCTCGGTAATGACCTAAGTCGTTTAGAGAATGAGACAGATAAGTTGTCGGTAATACTTAGCAACAGCTCATCAAAACGCATAACACCCGAGATTATTGAATCAAATATAGGTATAAGCAAAGATTTTAATAACTATGAATTAGTAAATGCTATAGCCTCAAAAGATATACTGCGTGCCAATCGTATTGCCGATTATTTCGACAAAAACCAGAAAGCCAACCCTGCGCAAATGGTATTACCTGCTATCTTCAACTACTTTGTTAACCTAATGATCTGTTTTTACTCAAAAGACCGTTCAGAGAGAGGCATTATGCAGACCTTAAACATGCAGTGGTCATTTCAAGCTACGGATTATCTGCTTGGACTACGTAATTATTCTGCAATGAAAGTTTTCGATGTAATACACGAAATACGTTTATCCGATGCAAAATCCAAAGGATTCGGAGCACCATCAACTATAACACCCGGTGATATATACAAGGAACTGTTATACAAAATCATGCATTAATACAATTACAATTGTATATTATATTTTTCGATCATAATCCACATCTGCCACTTGAATAAATAACTTTCAGCTTTCCTGCGAAAGAAAGCAGAATATATACAATGTTATACTGGTAATACTCCTTGTTTTTATCTTCACGTGAGGATAATAATTAAAAATCACATATATTTTTTTATCATGATATTAACCTTATTTTTTTATTACTGTATACAAATGTGACACAATGACATGCCACATCATATAGCATACATCAGTATACAATTGTACTATTTATCATGTGACACAATTGTTGATTTTTGTGTAAGTAAACAAATGTTTGTCTATATAAAAGTTAAATAATTCACATTGAAATATAATAAACATTTATGTTATTTATCATCGTATATAAAAAATACATTTGCAAAATGTTCATTTATCCTTTATTATTAAAACGGCATTAATAATATATATATACATTATAATCAGTATTTTACCTTCAATATAAAAAGTTTTACTGTAATAATTGAGTATATTTTATGTATTATTGTATAATCAAGGCTGTATACATAATAAAATAGCATTATTGAGCGATTTATATATCTATAATTCAAATAAATAATTTAATATCTTAAAGTATTAGTTCAAGACTATATTCTTGTAAATGCTCTTATTTAAGAACAATTGTAAATTCAGTTTAGTTACATTTGTATAATTTAATATCTTTATTTGTATACAAATATTGTTTGCAATTGTTGATTATATTGTTTATATTTGTATCGCGATTATGATATAAATGTTATGTCATTTTGGCATTATTGTAACACAAAAATATTATTTTAAATACTTATGGAAAACAATTGGAATAGACATGATACGAATGATCAAGATCCTCGAGAAATAAATGATCAAGCTCTGCGTATATTTAAGATAATGGAAGATGAAAACATGAATGCTACGCAGTTTTCCGAAGCAATAGGAATTCGTAGAGCTGCTATGTCACATTTGGTGAAAGGGCGAAATAATCCGAGTGCAGACATTATTACTAAGATTGTAAAGCGATTTAATACTATTAATCCTGGATGGCTGCTTACCGGTGACGGTAATATGAGAATAACGTCTGAGAGCGGAAGTGGAAACAATATAGGCGTCAATCAACCAAACATTAACAATAATGATGGAAAGTCTTCAAACATCATGAATTATAATTCAGGTAAAGAACCGGATCTATTTAACCAACATAATGTAGGAAAAATAACGACTTCACCGAAGAATTATTCTCCAGAAGAGAATATTCGTACAGAAATAATGTTCACAGACGAAATAAACGACAGAGAAGAAGTTAAACCATCCGGNAATGTCGGTAAAATCGTTGAAAAAGAAGTNGTTATATACAAAGAAAGGCCGNTAAAAACAATAGACAAACTACTGATTTTTTATTCAGACAACACTTTTGAGTCTTTTATTCCGGAGAAACACATATAAACAATTGACAACAGCAAAAGCAAAGCTTTTGAGTGAAAAGTGAAAAATGAAAAGTGAAAAATGAAAATCAATGCACAATTGACAATTAAAAATTAAAAAAAACATTTTCAATTTTGCTTCCTGATAGAAAGCGACACATTAGAGACTGTTTAAATTTTGCTCGTTATATTTTTCAAAACTATTTTTCGGGTAGTTGCTTACTTTATGAAGCGATAATAGCGGGCTATTTGAGCTGAGTAAAG
>JGI994J12354_10001031_pt1 | contig 28242 bp, 15 predicted proteins | sample IntmicLarv3ML3BL_FD_12354 | JGI IMG/M metagenome (IMG submission 12354) | reverse complement strand
GTAGCAAATGGTGCGCCTAATTGGACTACCACAGGTATCGGACCATTCCTTGGAGGTGGTTCTAATAATATAAATATATCTTATGGCGTTGTTTCGGGAGAACCCAGTCCAGTAAAATTCTTCTTGGAAATAGTACCACTAGCTACAAATAATACCTGTCCAACACTGAACGACTCGGTTATTCTTACTTTGACTACTCCTCCAACTATAGTTCCGATTGCAGATGTACTATATTGTGATGGAGATTCTATAGGTGTTGATTTCGTATTAACAGGAGTTGGTGCTACAGCGGACTGGACTGCAACAAATGATTTTGGAGCAGGAGTTGCCGGAATCGCAGCTACGGAAATAAGTACTTACGCAGTTAATAATACAAGCGGAATGCTTAATTCCACAGTAACAGTAACTCCAAAAATAGGTACATGTGCGGGAGTTCCAACAAGTTTTGCGGTATCGGTCATGCCCAATCTTGCATTGACAAGCGCAGCCGATGTGGCTATTTGCAGCGGAATAAATGTTAATTATACCGCTACTTCGGGAGCAGCCAGTGCCATATATATATGGAGAAGAGATGCTTTACCGACCAATGTAACCACCACCCACATAAAAGGAGATGGTGCTATAGCAGATACTACCGCTATCATTGCAGAAATATTGACTAATGCTACCGATACGGTAGTTACTATTGAGTATTTATATGATGTACTATTTGTTAATGGTACAGATACTTGTAGAACTAACGACCAAAAAGTAATTGTAAACGTAGCGCCCGAATTGGAAATTACCAATGTAGCGACTGCAGCAACGACTATTTGTAGTGGAAATCATTATACTTTCTATCCGGTTTACAAAACCACGAAGCCGGCTCCGGTAGTGAGATGGGAGCGAGCTTATAATGCCGGAATTGATGAAACTCCTACATCAGGTTCTTCGTTGATGGCTACAGATACAATCAATGAAGTATTAACTAATAAATTAGCAAGTGGAGATGTAACAGCAAGCTATACCTATTGGTTGGGCTATCCTAATCCTAACGGAATAGATACTTGTTGGACAGTATATAACTTTGATGTTGTAGTACGGAAATCATTTACATTAGATGTGTTAGGCGGACTAAATCAAGTTATATGTGAAGGACAGGTAATTACGAATATTGTATTCACAACGAATAGTCCGGCAAATGTAGGCTTAGTAGATACTGTAGCGGGTAATTTTATCTTAACACCTGGTTCAGGTATCGTAACGTTGAGCTCTAATGCTTTGCCGATAGGTGTGCATACCTATACTGTTTTCATTGAAAATTGTTTGGGCGATTCTACAAAATATAGCGGAACAATTACTGTGGGAGCAACACCAGTATTAACAACTCCTATTGCCGACATAGATATATGTGTTGGAGGTAGTGTTACACGTGAGGCGATTATTTCATCTCCTTTACCTGTAACTTATAAATGGACATATTTAGGTACGACTACGGTATTGTCAACCACGTCAACACTTAACTATACAGGAGTTCTTGCAGATGATGGTAAAAAGATACTATTAGAAGTAGCCAATACTTGTACTACATTGTACGATACAATCAATATCACGGTATCCTCTACTCTCAATGACATTGGTAGTGGAATTGCGTATTACTCTTTCTGTGATACTTTATTGACACCGATAGCACTTCCAGGTGGTACTTCAACATCAACCGCAGCTTATCAATGGTTAAGTAGTACGGATAATGTTGTATATACTCCTATAGCTTTAGCTACATCGAATTCTTATATAATTCCAGCGGGATCAATAAATGCTACGACATACTATCGTCGTGTTCTTATTACGACAGGTTGTGGATCAGATACCTCAACAACAGTTGTCACAGTAGAGAAACTTCTTTCTACTCCTGTGAAAATCGTTGGTGATACGGATGTTTGTGTGAATAGTATTATCGACTTGGATGAAGCATCGAACATAGGACCGGGTACTTGGTCGTCTATGAATACTGCCATTGCCACAGTAGATAATAATGGAGTAGTTACAGGTGTGAAAGCAGGAACGACCGGTATCATTTACACATATACTAATGGTAGTGGTTGTCCAAGTAGCGATACAATGACAGTTAATATTCGTCCGCTTCCTGTAGCATCTGCAACACCTGCTTATGGTTATATGCCAGTAGGTGGAACAAATAAAATAGTTATAAATCGCAATGCGACAGATACTATAAAGAGTGTAACGATTAATAATCCTACGATTGCAGGTTTTGTACTCGACAATGACACCATAACAGTAACAGGACTACAATCCGGAAATACTGAAATACTCGTTGTTATTAAGAGTCAATATAATTGCGAAAGTACGCTAATGATACCTATACAGGTTGAAGGACCTCCAACGGGTATTCTTATTGGTAAGGATATTATCAAATGTAATGTTCCCGGCGGTGGAGATACCACTATTGTACAAATTGCTTATATCATGGGAGGAGTTTCTCCTTGGTTAGTTACTGTAAGTGATGATAGAGGATTGTTCTCTAAAGATACGCTAATCAACTCTATTGATGACTTGCCGGTAAATGTAGTAGTAACTATTCCGGAAAACATGACCGATGCTCCTGAATTTACAAGCTATGCGATTACATATATCGAAGATGCCTTAGGGTCAATTAAATATACGCATTATAACACGGTACGTATTGGAACTAATCCGACACCACGTATTGATACTATTGCCAATTCAGATCAAGTAGTATGTCATGGAGCTATGACCTTGCCGATTTCATACAGTGGTGTAGCCACTAATTATCGTTGGCATATAGATAAAAATATTGGACAAATCAACTATTTAGAAGATGGAATACCATCGTTCGTAGCCATTAATACCACTACAGACTCTATTACAGCTACTATTGTTGTTATTCCTGAGTATTGGTATAATGGTGTTGTTTGTATAGGAGAACCCGATACAGCAAGAATTACAGTAGTACCTTCTATTATAGCTGATTTCACATGGGAAGTAACCGGTTTAGGCGAAATGACCTTCACGGGCATTACCATACCGGGTGCAACTTATGAATGGAACTTTGGCGATGCTACTTCCGGTAGCGGACAAATAGTGGATCACAAATATGCACAAGCCGGAAGCTATGATATTACCTTAACTATCACATCACCGGATGGCTGTGTAGCGACTATTACAAAAACGATTTTTGTGAACACGGCGACAGATATTGCTGCGAAATTTGATATCAACATGGATGTACAATGTGTGTCAGGCAATTTATTTGAATTCACAAATATAAGTACTATTAGCACTCTAAATCATTCCATTGACTATTGTCATTGGGATTTTGGAGATGGAAAAGACTCTATAACAGGCAATGTTGCGTTAATAACACATGTATATGACACCACGGGTGTCTATACGGTAACCTTAACTGTATATGACACTATAGGCGGCACGCATGCAACAGCGACTGGTACCATTCGGGTTATTGCAAAACCAATAGTTGAAATTGTGGCACCGGCAACAGTTTGTTCAGGAGAAAAATTGCAAATAACTAATCCGGTTATCGACTGGAGAGGTAACACACCTGTTGCAGGAACTTGGTTACTGGACGGTAAAATCTTTACCCCATCAGTAGATGTTCTGACTTATGCAGATAATGGCAAAGTATTGACCTATCATGTAACCTCACTCTGTGGCGACACATTGAGTAATGCAGTGCCGATAGCAGTTAATCCTGCGGTTGAATCGGGTGCGATATCAAGTACGGGCGAAATAGTTTGTATAGGTACAGCGCCGACTATGACGATAACTGAATTAACGGCAGCTTCTGGCGGTAGCGGTGTTTATCGTTACCAATGGAGAGTGAACGGTAATTTAATTACCGGAGCGACTGCGGCAACCTATTTGCCTAAATTGGCAGATATTAATGGTGGTATGATAGCGGGCACCTATACCTTTACCAGAGAAGTATCGGATAGCATATGTGGCTCGTATATGGCTTCAAATAATAGTTGGCAGCTAATAGTGTTACCGGCAGCAACGGTAGCGCAAATAGATGATCAAGTACATTGTGCAGGCACCATACCGGCGATACCGTTCAATGGAACAGCGACCAATTACCGTTGGGTAATCGGTGGTGATTCGATAGGCTTAAATTCGGGCAGCGGCATGATGATACCAAGCTTTACGGCGGTTAATACGACGGGAGGAGTTCTGGTAGCTACCATAGCGGTTACTCCGGAATATATTTACGGAATAGATACTTGTTATGGAGCGGTAATGAACTTCAGCATACATATATTACCGGTTAGCAAAGTGGACTTTGTACCGGAACAAATCTATTGTCATGGAACAACAGCCCCTGTATATGAATTTACAGGCAGCCCTGCAGGCGCTCATTTTGAATGGCGTCGTTTAAGCGGTCATGATTTTGGATTGTCTGCTGTGACAGGAGTAGATAGTATTCCTTCGTTCTTAGCGGATAATTTAGGTAATAGCCCATTACAAGCGACGTATGAAGTAGTTCCTGTTTATACCCACCTAGGTATAAGTTGCTATGGAGCTTCACAAACCTTTATGATAACGGTTAATCCGAAACCGATGGTTTATCCAATAGCGAATCAAATCTTCTGTGAGGGTTTGACCACTGCGATACCTTTGGTAGGAGATGTATCGGGTACTATTTATAAATGGATAGGCGGCTCGGCAATCGGCTTGGCAGATGGACAAAGTTCGATAGAGATACCTTCGTTCAAAGCGATAGCGGGTACAGCCACTATTCAAGTAGTACCAAATAAGATTGGTAGCGGACTTTGCAGTGGCGACACGGTAACATTTACGATAACCATAAATCCGACTCCGGTTGTATTAAATGCTCAAGACTTTGTGTATTGTGATGACGAACAGGCACCTAAGTTTATCTTCACGGGTACACCTGCGGGTGCGCATTTTGCATGGAATCGCGTTATAGGAGAAGACATCGGATTGGGCGAAGACAATTGGAGCAATAGTGGTATAGACAGTATTCCTGCGTTTGTTGCGAAGAATAAATTAGGAATCTCGTTAATTGCGACATATATTGTAACTCCATATTATGAAGAAAACGGTTTACGTTGTAATGGCGTTCCCGAACTCTTCCTTATAACAGTGAATCCTATTCCAAGTATGGATACGGTAATGAATATGGTTTATTGCCATGGTACCCAAACACCGATATATACCTTTACCAGCGATTTGCCGGATGGTGTAAATTATATTTGGACACGCACCTCATTGACACCGTCAACAGCGACAGTGGCAGGCTTACCGGAAGTAGGAAATGATATTTTCCCGAGCTTCTTGGCAGTCAACACAGGCGATGTAGATATTGTAGCGGAATATGAAGTTTATCCCGAATATCGTTTTGCTAATAAACCATGTACCGGTGAAGTACGTACCTTTAAGGTAATTATTCATCCGATAGCCAAATTGGATAACGCGGCACCTATCAGCATTTGCAGTGGAGATTCGGTAAGATACGTATTAACAGGTACGGCAACCGCTTCTATTAGTTGGTATCGTGAACCTAATATTGGTATTGAGGAAGCATCGATTAGCGGTACAGGTACTATTTTAGATAAGTTGACCAACCAAACGAACGACATAGTAAATGTACGTTATGTAGTAACATTGAGCACCGGAGTTTGTGATTACACGGAATATATCCATGTATCGGTAGCTCCGCGTATAGATATTAGCAATACTTTTGGCGATATGACGGCGACGGCATGTAGCGGAGAAGAATTTGCGACCACTTTACGAAGCAATGTTAATGGAACGACCTTTACTTGGGCTCGTTTAGCCAATGCAGCAGTACAAGAACCGGTAAGCGCCGGTACTACAGCGGAAATCCGCGAAGTATTGACTAACTTGACGAATGCGCCTGTAGCAGTACGTTACGCGGTAGTAGGAACAGCTAACGGATGTACGAAAGAAGACACCTTAGTAGTAACCTTGAATCCGAAATTAACTTTGACCAGTCCGACCGCAATAGCTGCGTTATGTAGTGGCGAAGAATTGATATATGGAATTACAAGTACTCCTGCAGCAAGCTATCGCTGGACACGCTTGTTCAATGCAAACGTAACACCTCATAGCAATTACGGAGCAGGTTCACATATCTATGAAGCAATTGTCAATGATAGTGATGTAGACCAAGTGGTTACCTATGTAATTACGATGGAATTGAACGGTTGTCAAGACACAGCAATGGTAACGGGCGTTATTAAACCATCACCGAAAGCGACTTTGGAATCATCAGATGTAACGATGGCATATGGCGCGCAAATGAATGTAGCCATTACCAGCGGCGCAAACGCAAACTCTACGGTAGTATCGGCAAATCCGACCATTGTAGGAGCCACGTTGAACGCAAGCAGAGATGCTGTAGTATTGAACGCGTTAGAAGAAGGTACAACTACTGTAACATATAGTGTAACAGAAAATGGATGTACCAGTATCTTTGAATTAAGAGTAACGGTAAGCCGTACACCTATTGGAACATTGGAATTAGGAGCAGGCGGCAATGTATTATGTAGTGGTGGCTCAACGGAATTGAAAATCACGGATATTTTGTATGGCGTAGCGCCTTGGACAGTAGTATTGACCAATACTGCCAGTCCTGCATGGACTCAAACTGTAACCATTGATAGGCGAGGCGATTTACCGAAACGCGTGAATATTACCTTACCGGCAAATGCGGGTCCGGGTATTGCTACTTACTATTATAGTATCGACAGCGTAACCGATGCCAATGGTTCGGTGGGAACTGCTCACTCAGGTGGTGTCAAGATAGAAGTATTACCGGCACCGAAAGTAGATCCGGTACCAGCAAACCAAGTATTGTGTAACAACACGATGAGTGACGCTGTTTACTTCCAAGGCGTAGCAACAGTTTACAATTGGGTAGTAGATAATAATATCGGTTTACAATTACAAGGCAGCGGCAATATTCCTTCGTTCAACGCGATAAATAATACCAATGCTTCGATTACGGCAACAGTAACCGTAACACCGGAATATCGCTATAAAGATCAAGTATGTACCGGAGCTACGTCAGCCTTTACCATTACGGTTCATCCGAAAGTAACGATGCAAGCGGTTAATGACACCACGGTATGTGCCGATGAAGATGTAACGATTGCATTAGGCGGCGCAACGAACTATCGTTGGGATGCAGTGCCTGCAATAGGATTACCGGCAGGTACGGGAACCGCTATTATCTTTAAAGCGAAGAATAATGGACAAAGCATTATCAGCAAAGAAGTAGTAGTTATACCGATTAATACTTATAGTGGAAAGGATTGTGAAGGCACTGCGATTAGCTTTGTGATAAGCGTTAATCCTGTCCCTGAAATTGCTCAAATAGCCGACCGCGATTACTGTGATGGTGAAATAGCACCTGTTTATGCCTTTAACGGCAACAACCGTAACGCGACCTATACATGGGAACGTACCGGAGGTGCTGTGATAAATGGCTTACCGAACAGTGGTATCAACGAAATGCCATCGTTCAAAGCAGTGAACAAAGGCACCACGGTAATAGAAGCTGAATATAGCGTAGTAGCTTATTATGGCAATAAGGGCGATGGCGCGGTATGTGAAAGCGATGTAGTTACCTTCAAATTACGGATTTATCCGGAATTGAAAGTGCCTGCAATATCGGTACAAGCATATTGTCCGGAAGTAGATACTGATCCGATAGTATTGAAAGAAGATCCTATGAGCGATATTACTTACTATTGGACGCAAGTATCCGGACCATATATTGGTTTGACACCATCGACAGGCCAAGATATTATACCTTCGTTTATCACGGTAAATAGCTCGCATACCCATGCGGTAACCGCGGTAATAGAAGTGATAGCAAGCAGACCTGGCGGTTATTGTAACAGTCAACCCTATCAATTTGAAATTACCGTACATCCGACACCGGTGTTACCGAACTTGTATATTTCGGGTGATACGATTATTTCGATAGGCGAACGAACCACTTTGGTAATAGAAACGCAGGTAGATGGAATCTTCCAGTGGTATGCAGATCCGACACATTTGAACTTCATACAAGATGGACGTCACTTTACCACACCGATATTGGATGTAACTACTTCGTACTACATTACGATGATTAACGCCGGCGGTTGCGAAAGCGAAAACCATACGAAAGTCACAGTACATGTAGGCGAACATGACTTAGTAATACCGGGTGCTATTACACCTAACGGAGACGGATATAACGACTACTGGATTATTAAGAATATAGACAATTTCCCGAAAAACCATGTAACCATAGTAAACCGTTGGGGCGTTAAGGTCTTCGAAAGGACAGGCTATAGCAACAATAATCCGTGGGATTGTTATCCGGAGGGCAAAATGGTTCTTGGTAACGGTATGGTTCCACGCGGTACTTACTTCTACAAGATAGAGTTGAACGACGGCACGGGCCGGATATACACAGGATTCATAGAAGTTGTATATTAAAAAAGAAAAGGAAAATAAATAATGATAAAGAATAATATACATAATACCATGAAAACAACAGGAACAATTCGTCGCCCGGGAGCGATAGGTATAATGATGATAGTATTGGCGCTGATGCTGGGACATATAGTCCCGGCACAAGCCCAATACGATGTAGCATACACCCAATATATGTTTAATGAATTTTTCGTTAATCCGGCTTATACCGGCTCGAAAGATGCCTTAAACATAAGCGGTTTAACTCGCCAGCAATGGTTAGGTATCGATGGAGCACCGAGAACTTACGGACTATTTGCACACACCCCTTTAGCCAACGACAAAATCGGTTTGGGCATAGGAATGAGCCATGAAACCATAGGAACAAATCAGGTATCTATTGGCTATTTAAACTTTGCTTACCGCATACGCTTATCACGTGGCATTTTGGCATTAGGTTTAAAAGGTAGCGTAGGCTATTATGATCCCCGTTACTATGAAATAGTAAATGTAGTTCCCGATCCGTGGCTAAATGGAGCGGAATCGGGAGTTGCCTTTAATTTTGGTTTTGGTGCCTATTACTATACCAACAATTTTTATTTAGGCTTTTCGATACCTCGAATGTTGAATAGTGTATATATTACGGGACAAAACGAACGCTTTGACATATCGGATTGGACGTATTATTTACAAGGAGGCTATGTGTATGATGTAAATCCCGACTTTTCGATTATGCCGTCTGCAATGTTAAAACTTACCAGTGGTGCAAGTCCACAGTTGAATGTATCGTTAATGGGCTTGGCATGGAATACCTTATGGTTAGGAGCCGATTACCGGACAGACAACAGTTTGGCTGCGATAGTCGGTGTTCAGATATCCAAATCCTTACGAGTAATGTATTCGTATGGTTTTGATTTGGATAATACCTATAATCAATGGTTAGGCGGGACACACGAAATCTCGATATCTTATACCTTCGATTATTGGAATAAACGCGTGGTATCACCGCGACTATTTTAAGGAGGGATAGAAGATGAAGACAATAATCAATAAACAGAACACTATGAAAACACGAAATAATCAATTTATTTTAATGTCGTTAAGCCTTTTGCTAACCATTTGTTTAATGAGCGTGGGTAGTGCGCAGGCACAAGTAGATGACAGCCGTTTTTATACCGACTCAAGTTATTATAAGGTAACCCCGGTGACATTTAACAGCGTTTATGCAGATTGGGGTGCTTTTTACCATGACGGTACAGTTTATTTTGCCAGTAACCGTCCCGATCCACGTTCATGGAATATGGTTCGTCGGGCAGACAACCGTACAAAACTGCCATATTATACGCTTTACCAAAGCAGGACTGATTCTACAAAACAATTTGAAGAAGTAGCACTATTTGCTAAAGAATTGGGGCGTAAATATAATGTAGGTCCCATTTATATCACTCCAAACGGACAAAAAATGGTAGTAACCTATAATAAAGATACACGCAGTGCGGCAAAGAACTATGAGACGAAGTACTACGATTATCGGTTGGAGTTATATACCTTTACCTATAACACGACCACAAAAAAATGGGAAGACCCTGAAGTATTTCCTTACAATAGCGTTAAATACAATTGTGCTCATGGTTTTATGAGCCCTGATGGACAATATTTATACTTCAGTTCGGATATGCCTGGCACCTTAGGTGGTATGGATATCTACGTAAGTAAAAGAGAAGGCAACAAATGGGGAGTACCACAAAACTTAGGACCGGGCGTGAATACCGCCAATAATGAAACCTTCCCGAGTTTGAGCGAAGACGGTAATTTCTTGTACTTTAGTTCGGATAAACTAGGTGGCATGGGCGGCATGGATATTTATCGCACCACTTTACCTGTGAATTCGGAAAGTGAAGTAGTGAATTTAGGCTATCCAGTAAACAGTCCCTTTGATGATTTTGGCTTAGTATATTTCAGCAAGAATGAAGATGGCTATTTTGCAAGTAATCGACCGGTGGCATTAGACAGTACCACGATGGATGCGAGCGATAATATTTATCACCTTCATTCTACTTTGCCGATAGATGTGAGAGGAGTCGTTGTAAGTGGTGGAAAATACACGTTAACGGTAGTTGATAGTTTATCGGGTGAACCATTAGCAGGAGAATTGTCTTATGTATGTGAAGGCAAAACATTGCTTCGTCAACCAATAGCAGAAGGACAAAAGTTAAACAATGTGCCATTATATCCTGGTAAAGTACATAATTTTACATTGGATAAAGTACCTTTCCTTCCTGCAAAAACAGCGATGACTCCGACTGATCAACCGCGTGATGTAGTGGTAAAAGTACCGATGCGTAGCAAATTGGTTGGCTTGGTAGTGAATACACGAGGAGTACCGGTACCTGGAGTAGCTGTGAAAGTAGAAGATAGTAATGGACCAACACAAACTTATTATACTAATCTTGCAGGACAATTTGAAACGGCACCGTTTACAGGTGGTCGTACTTTGAAGGCGACAGCTACTTATAAAATGTTGATGTCGGAAACGGAAGTAGTAAATGTTCCGCGCTCGGCAAAAGAATTACGACCGGAATATGCGGTTTATATGGAGTTGAACGTACCTGCATTACCTACACGTTTAACGATAGGTGCAGAAGCGTTGTTTGATTTCGATAAATATGCGATTACCGCTCGCGCGAAGGATACCTTGGATATGGTAGTAAGCGCGATGAAGGCACAACCTGAAGTGACAGTGATATTGGAGGGTCATACCGACACTCGCGGTTCGGCGCAGTATAATGAAGTTTTGTCGTTACAAAGAGCGAAGAGTGTAGCTGCTTATCTGACAGAGCACGGTATTGCAGCAAGTCGTATCAAAACCAAAGGCTTTGGATATAATGTATTAGTGAATAAATGTGCCAAAAATGTAGAATGTAGCGAAGAGGAACACCAACAAAATCGTAGAGTAGAGTTTGTGTTCAGTAAACCATTGGAGAAAATCATTAAATAAAAGTACTACTTTCGGGGTTATATAGTCGGAGGCTGCCAATTTTTGGCAGCCTCCGTGCGTTTGGGAATAAGCGAAAATTTATTCTTCTAAAATCCTTAGTTTTTCTTTGATAGAAAAAGGATTACGAGCGAATGAAATGAGGCATATCGAATGGAATAATAAAAGAAAATTCAACTAATCCTTCGAGTTTTCCGTTGTTGTACCAAGGAGTTTGATAAATGAATTTTTTCTGTCCGGCTTTTTCTATGGTGTAAGAATTGCTTTCGCCGGTTTGCAATAAATCTAAAACTTTTTCCCATGCTTTCGGCGGATGACAATCTTTCAGATTTTTGCCGATTAAACTTCCGTGCTTAGCAAAAGTTTGTTGTGATTTTTCGTTACAATATATGACAATACCATTCAAATCGCAAATGGTAACGGCGCAATTAAGTTCGTTAAAATATTCCATATTTTTTGATTGACGTTATTTGTTTACATACGTTCGGGAACTTCGATTCCCAAAATACTCATCGCGGTTTTTAGCACGCTTGCAATTTGCGCTATTAGCACTAATCGCTGTGACTGCGTGTCTGCATCGGGTTCTTTGAGTATCGACACATCGTGATAATATTGATTGAATTCTTTTGCCAATTCGTAAGCATAATTTGCAATCAATGCGGGCGAATGTTCGGCACCGGCTTCCGCTATTTTTGCCGGAAAAATATTTAGCAATTTTACGAGTTCAATTTCTTTGTTATTTAGCCATGCGCTGTTGATATTGCTTTGCAGTTTTTGCTCTTCCGCTTTTCGTAATACCGATTTGATACGCGCATGAGTGTACTGAATAAAAGGTCCTGTGTTTCCGTTAAAATCAATAGATTCTTTCGGATCGAAAAGCATAGTCTTTTTCGGATCAACTTTTAGAATAAAATATTTCAACGCGCCCAAGCCAATAGTCCGAGACAGTTTATTTTGCTTGTATTTCGATATGTCATTTAGTTTTCCGTGTTCCAACGACATTTCCCGAGCTGTTCGAATCATTTCTCTCATCAAGCCGTCGGCATCAACAACCGTTCCTTCACGCGATTTCATTTTTCCTTCGGGAAGTTCTACCATGCCGTAAGAAAGGTGATAAATAGCATCAGCCCAATCGTAGCCGAGTTTTTTAAGAATCAGTTTGAGAGCTTTAAAATGATATTCTTGTTCGTTGCCCACTATATAAATATGTTCGTCTATATAAACATGTTCGTCTAAATGATATTCGGAAAAACGTTGTTGCGAAGTTCCCAAATCTTGTGTCATGTAAACAGAAGTGCCGTCGGAACGCAACAATAATTTTTGGTCTAATCCATCGCTGGTCAAGTCGCACCAAACAGAGCCGTCATCTTTTCGTACGAAAACATTTTTTTGCAAACCTTCTTCTACAATTTTTTTTCCTAATAAATAAGTTTTCGATTCGAAATATGTTTTGTCGAACGATATGCCAAGCTTTTTATAAGTTTTCTTGAAACCCGCATAAACCCAAGCATTCATCATTTCCCATAAATCGACAACAGCAGGAATTCCTTCTTCCCATTGACGCAACATTTCTTGTGCTTTGAGCATGATAGGGGCTTGTTTGGCTGCTTCTTCGTCGTTTTTTCCTTGTGCTTTTAAGTCTGCTTGTTGTCGTTTGTATTTTTTATCGAATAAAACATAATAATCACCTACCAAGCGGTCTCCTTTCTTACGAGAGGTTTTAGGTGTCTTACCTTTGCCGAATTCTTGCCACGCAACCATCGATTTGCAAATATGAATACCGCGATCGTTTACTAAATTTACTTTGATAACCTTGTGCCCGTTGGCTTCCAATAATTTTGCCACCGAATATCCCAACAAATTATTGCGCACATGTCCCAAGTGCAAAGGCTTGTTGGTATTTGGAGACGAGAACTCTACCATGATTGTTTTATTGGTAGAAGATAAAAATCCGTAATTAGTTGTTTGCGCAATTTCAGCAATTTGTTTGCGCCAATATTCTGCCGATAATTTTATGTTCAAAAACCCTTTAACTACATTATAACTTTCAATTTCGGAACATTGCGCTTGTAATTGTTTACCAACCGCGTCGCCTGTTTGTTCCGGCGATTGCTTGCTAATTTTCAGCAAAGGAAACATCATTGCCGTATAATCGCCTTCTACATCTTTGCGCGTAATTTGCAATTGCAAAACCGCTTGGGGAGCGGGCTGCCCGTATATTGTAATAATTGCTTTGTCTAATTCTGAAATTATAAATTGCTCTGTAGTCATACGTTTTTATCGGATTATTTAGCGCACAAATATAAGAATTTATAAAGAAATTCTCGGAGAATTTATGAGTAGAAGGTAGAATATTTATAAAAAAAATTCTATATTTGTACGATTCAAATTTACTATTCTTATGTTGATAATTGGTATTGCAGGGGGTACAGGCTCCGGAAAAACAACGGTGGTGCAGAAAATTACCTCATTGTTTTCTCAAGGNGAAGTGGTNGTTATACCGCAAGATTCGTATTACAAAGATAACAGCCACATGCCTTTGGCAGAGCGATTGGAATTAAATTTCGACCATCCCGACTCAATAGATTTTAAATTGTTGGTGCAACAATTGAAAGATTTAAAGGCGGGGCTTCCTATCGAACAACCGATTTATTCCTATCTTACGTGTACAAGGAGTGAAGAAACAATTCGTATAGAGCCGCGCCACGTGGTGATTGTCGAAGGGATTTTGATTTTAGCCAATGCCGAATTGCGCAAGCAATTAAATATAAAAATATTTGTAGATGCTGATGCCGATGATCGCTTGGGACGCGTGATTTGTCGCGATATGCTGGAGCGTGGACGTTCGATTGATAAAGTGTTGGACAGATACGATAAGACTGTGAAACCAATGCATCTGCAATTTATTGAGCCGACAAAACGCTACGCCGATATTATTATTCCGCAAGGCGGACACAATCAAGTTGCTATTGATATGGTGCACGATACCATACAACGAGCCTTAGCAAAAGGTTAAAATTTTACTACTGTTATTCCCGAGCCGCCGAATTCGATATGTTCGTCGGCAATAGAGCTAATGCCACTAAAGGTTTTTAGTAGTTTGCGAATTTCTTCTTTGAGTATTCCGTTTCCTTTTCCGTGTAAAATTTTTGCTTCGCCACAACCGACCATTAGTGCTTCGTCGATGAATTGCATCACGTTGTCTAAGGCTTCATCAGCGCGCTGTCCACGCACATCAATAGTAGTTTTGAAATTTAATTTGCGTTGCGATAAATTAAAAGTAGCCGCAGGTTGAACGGTGGGTTGTAATTTTTGTATTCTTCGAAATTCGTTGGTAGATATGCGTTCTATGTTTTTTGCCGGAACAGTAGTGTAAATGCTTCCAAAACCTACCGTTATATTTTCTCCGTTTATTTTTAAAATTTCTCCTACGCTGTCTTGTCCTTTCAATCGTACTTTGTCGTTAATTTTTAAAGGATTTTCTTCGACTTTTTTTGTTTCTACCGTTGTCGGATTTTCTTTTTTGCGTTGTAATCTGCGTTCTTTTCGTTGGCGCAACTGTTCTATCTTGCGTGCTATTTTTGCATCTGTTTCCGCTTGTTCATCGTTTTGTAATTGCTGCTTTAAATCTTCGACTTGCTTGCGAATTACTTTTGTTTTTTCTTTCTCGGCTTGTGCTTCCTTGATTTCAGCAATAGTTCGTTCAATTCGTTTGTTGGCTTCTGCTAATATTTGTTTCGCTTCTTCTTTTGCTTGTTGAATAATGCTTTTACGAATTGCTTGCAGTTCGCTTAACTCCGCTTGATAGCGGTCGGTAATGCCTTCCAGATATTTGTCGGTTTGTTTGATGCGCGCTCGTTTCTCTTCCCAATAACGTTTGTCGCGAGAAATATTTCGTAAATTTTTTTCAATATTGACGTAATGATTTCCGGCTTTTTCTTCGGCTTGTTTTAATATATCTTCCGGAAGCCCCGTTTTTCGTGCTAATTCAAAGGCAAAGGAACTACTTGGAGTTCCTGTTTCTAATCGAAATAAAGGTTGAATGTTTTGCACATCGAATTGCATCGCGCCATTTATAATGCCTTCCGTAGAAGTGGCGTAATATTTTAAATTGGTGTAGTGCGTGGTAATAACGCCAAAAGTGCGTTGCGATACTAATTCGTCGAGTACTGCTTCGGCAATTGCACCGCCGGCTGTAGGCTCTGTTCCGCTGCCAAATTCGTCAATCAATACCAATGTTTTTGAAGAAGCGTTTTGAACAAAATATTTCATGTTGATTAAGCGCGAACTATAAGTGCTTAAATCGTTTTCGATAGATTGTTCGTCGCCGATATCGATGAATAAATCATTGAACAAACCCATTTCCGAATTTTCGGAAGCAGTAATCAGAAAGCCGCATTGGAGCATGTATTGCAGCAATCCGGTTGTTTTTAAACAAACAGATTTTCCTCCTGCGTTAGGTCCCGAAATTAATAAAATATGTTTATCGGAAGATAATTTTAAATCTAACGGAACAATTACTTTTCCTTCTTTTTTTAACGCTTTTTCCAACAACGGATGACGTGCTTTTAATAATCCGATTTCTGCCGAGTCGCTTACAATCGGCTTCACCGCATTGGTTTCAATTGCCCATTGTGCTTTTGCGCGAATAAAATCTATTTCGCCCAACAAATCGGTTGCCGCGATAATATCTTCTAAATAAGGTTGCAAAAATTCGGCAAATGCGCGTAAAATTTTAATAATTTCACGTTGTTCGGCATAACCCAATTCTTTGATTTCGTTGTTCAGTTCAATGACTTCTATCGGCTCTACGAAAACAGTTTTACCGGTAGCCGATTCATCGTACACCAAGCCTTTTACTTTTCGTTTATTTCCGGAGGGCAATGGAATTACCGCGCGCCCATCGCGAATAGAAATACTGACGCTTTCGTCCACCAAACCTTCGCTTTGCGCCGATTTTAAAATTTGTTGCATGCGCCGCGACACTTGCGTTTGCTTGCTTGCAATAGTTTGGCGTATTTGCGATAATTCAGGCGACGCGTTATCTTTTATCGCTCCGTGTTTATTTACAATGCTGTCGATGCGTCGAAACACTTCGGGATAAAGCATTACAGGAGCAATCAATTTTTTCAAAGAAAGATATTGTTCGTCTTTTGTTTTCTTAAAAAATTTTACAATTTCGTTAACTGTGTCTAAGGCTTGTTTTAGCAAGCAAAGTTCAACAACATCAAGGTATAATCCTTGCACGTGTAATTTTTTCAAAAAAGCAGAAGCATCTACATAACCATCATTTGGAAAAGTATTTTCCATCATCAAGCACACACGCATCTCGTCTGTTAACGACAGTTCCCAAAGGATGTGTTCGTGTGAACAAGAAAAAACTGTTTCTTGCATTTTTTTGCGACCGGCATCGGTGGCACAAAAAAATGCCGCCCATTCGCGAATGCGGTCAAATGCTAATTTTTGTTCTATATTAACAGGATAATTCATTTTCTATTGGCTTACAAATAAGCTAAAATCGTACAAAAGTAATGAAAATACAGGATTTGCGAAAGGGAAAATAAATCATGCTATTTCTGAGCGGGCAACCATAGCGTAAAACAAGCACCGCCTAAGTTCGAAGCAGAGTAAGTGATTTTACCGCTTTCGTGTTCTATAATATTTTTGCTAATCGCTAAGCCCAAGCCGGTGCCACTGCTTTTAGTTGTAAAATTTGGCGTGAATAATCGTGCTTGTAACTCTTCGGGAACACCGCTTCCATTGTCTTCAATCGTTATTTTATATTCTACGTTTTCTTTGGATAATGTGATACGAATTTTTCCGTCAGGTTTGTCTTGAAGCGCTTGAACAGCATTGGTTAACAAGTTTACCAATACGCGCGTTATTTGTTCGGAACGTCCGTAAATTATGGCATTGCTTACATCTAAATTCCAATCGAAATGAATATTTTCGTGAACATTGAATAAATTGCGCAAGTCGTTTAACAAGTTGTTTAGCGATATATTTGTTGCTTTTTCCGCGGTGATTTTTGCAAAAGTAGAAAATTCCGATGCCGTTTCTGCTAAGACTTCTATTTGCTTTAAAAGTGTGGGAGCCAGCTTGTCGAAACGTGTTTCCCAATCAGGTGACTGATCTTTTTTTAATTGCATTAAGTGTTGAATACTTAGTTGCATGGGCGTTAGCGGATTTTTAATTTCATGCGCTATTTGTCGAGCCATTTCGCGCCAAGCGTGTTCGCGCTCGCTCTGCGCCAACTTTTGTGTACTTTCTTCCAAATCTTTTACCATCTGATTATAGGCGCGAATCAAATCTCCTAATTCATCTTTTTCGTGGTAAGGAATATACTCCATTTTTTTTGTCACATCCAAATGTTGCATATTGCGTCGCACTATTTCCAATGGTTTCAATAATCTGTTTGCTAAAGTTGTACCAAGCAGCAAAGCTAANAATAGTGCCAAAATATACATGTTTACAATGGTTGTAATTACTGCCGATGCTTCACGAATATCNTCCATTCGTTTTGAAAAATACGGCAAATTTACATAAGCGGTAGGCTCTCCTTTTAANTTTTCGTAAACNGCATAGACCGAATANAAAGTGAGATTTCCGATTTGTTCTTTGTGTNTAAATTGCGAATTATTTTTTGCGTGAAGTTGCTCGAAAGCATTGCGATTCATACGNTCGCTTTGCAATTGTTTTTCGAACACTTCCATGCGCGACGATAAGGCTANATATCCTTCGATATTGTACAAATTGACATCAATATGTAAACTGTTTGATAAACGCACCAATTCACGGTCTAACATCATTTTTTCGTCCATTCGTTCATAATAGATGTCATTCGCGTTGTTTAAATAATCATCCAAGTGAGTTAGCACAGTACGCATTTTGTCTTCCATTTGTGTAAATGCGTTTTTGCGAAACTGTCGAACATTATACCAAATGGAGCCTGTAGCAGTGCAGAGAATGGAAAAAGTGAACGCTAAAATTAATAATATGGTGATTTTACGTTGAAATGTGTTTTTAGAAAACCGCCATTTTAAAGGCGTTCCACTTAGGAATAATAAAATTAATAATCCTAATGTGATAAAGAAAAAGAGGTAAGAAAATTGTATCAATAAGCTCCAAAATGTATGTGTATCGCGGCTTATAATAATAACGTGGCGATTGTCTGGGCGAAATAATTGGTGCAAATAACCATTTTCTGTTACCTTGTTTTTTGTGGTGTTATAGCTGTAATCGTAGGAGTATCGGTACTTTCCGAAAGTCGAAATCAATCGGTTATCCACATATTTTGCATAGGAATAATCGGTTGGCATTGCAATTCTACTCGCGATGCCTTTTTCGAGCAACAGTTCCGGATAACCTTCGCCGCCGGAGTGTAACTTGGAATCTATTTCCATATACACATCAATTTCTTCCGATAGACTGTCAGTAAAAATAAATTTACCGAGATAGCTGTTTCGCCCGTTGTCGTTTGCTAAATAATAGAAAACGGATTGCTCATTTAAACGTGTTCCATATTTTTCTATTTCGTTGGCAAAATGAGCGCGGCATGAAATAATTTCTTTATCGATAGTAAGCCCTTCGTCATGCAGACAAATGGTTATTTGTAAATCGTAATGCGATAAATAGCCGTTGAAATAACGCTGCAATAAATAATCTCGAACTTCATCTGCTAGTTCATCATCGTGCGTATCTTGAATAACCATTTGCTTGAAAGTGGTGTCTGTACTAATTGTTCCGGATATTTCATTTAAAATTAATTCGGCGGAAGGATCGTTTTCTATGGCTATTTTATCAACCCAAATTTTTATTTTTAGCTCTTCTTGTCGATGAATGTAATATTCTAAAAAGGTAAGAGTACAAAGCGAAACAAGCGCACAATAAATTAAAACGAAATTTCTTGTTTTAATTTTTAATCGCGATTGCAACCACTTTTCGTATATTGTAAAAAGCAATAAAAATAAGGTTGTAAATAGTAAAATCAAAATACCGTAAGCGATATAGGTGTATGCCGTATTCTGGTCGAGATGTGATAAATCGAGCGGAATAGTTGAGTTTACAACTAATGATTGCAGCACATAAAAAATACTTCCGATGAAAACTAAGACCGCCGGAATTAATCCTATCATTAATTTTTTAGAATATATTTTGTGTGCATAGTGTTTTTGTATAATGGCGGCAATAAAAAATGCGAATAATGCGTGCAGCGCAAGGTCTCCCAAAGATGGAATCGCAAAAGAATTTGCATATAGTGTCGAAGAAAATAATTCGGAATTAGTTCCGAATAGCGATTTTCCTGCAAATAAACCAACACGAAGTATTATTGAAAGACTAATGGAAGTGAGGGCAGCCCACGTTTTTGAAAAATATAAAAAGAATAAAAACAATCCGGCAAGGCTGAGTGCAACAGCTATCCATCGGCAGATTAAATGCAGCGTAGAAACATAATTGTCGAGAAAAACCAGACTGAATAAAGGTTTTCCGTCTATTCCTGAAATATTATTTTGTGCATCGTCGTTGACCGGAATAATGTTTGCGATGTTTGAAAGATGCAAGAAACCACTGATTTTTGGTTTTAGAAAATCGTTTTCGTAAGCATATGCCTTGTTAATTAAAATAGCGGTTACAATTTTTGTGCTGTCGTTTTCGTATGCTTTTGTGACGTACCACATGTGTCCTAATTGCACGAATTGCTCAGTCGTATCAATGCTGAACAAAATATCATTGCTTACCGGAATATCGCTTGTAGTCCACGCTTGTAGTCGTTCGTTGACAAAATAAAAAGCGGCAATATTATTGCGAGTAAACGAAACAGGTTCTTGTTGTGTGCGCAGCAATTCTCCGGCAGCCTTAGCTTCTTGCTGTTTGCGAATTATTCTTTGCGTCGTTTTTTGAATAATTGTTTTTTCGGTGCGAGCTGTGTTGTGCGTTATCAGCGACCATCCGGAAAGGACGGCTGCCAAAGCAAAGCAAGCGATTGCACTAATTTTTATGAGTCGTTTTTTATTCAATTTATTTATGATGATAAGGTTCGCCTTTTATAATTGTAAACGCGCGATAAATTTGTTCCGTAAAAATTAAACGTACCATTTGATGCGAAAAAGTTAATTGCGATAATGAAATTTTTTCCACCGCTTTTTTATATACTTCATCCGAAAAACCATATGCGCCGCCAACTACAAATACCAACGATTTTGAACTATGAAGCATTTTTTGCTTTATAAATTCTGCCAACTTTTCCGATGAAAATGTTTGTCCGTTTTCGTCCAATAAAAATAATTCGTCGGTTTCGGCAACTTGTTGAAGTATGATTTTTCCTTCTTGTTCTTTTAATTGTTCTGTCGATAATGTTTTCGCGTTTTTTACGTCGGGCAATTCTTTACGACTATAATTAACGTAGTGTTGCAAGCGTTTTTCGTATATTTTTAAACCTTCCAACAAATATTTGTCTGCTGTTTTTCCTATGGTCAATAAAGAAATTTTCACTTTTATTTTTTTCGTGTAATGGTAAAATTCGAGTTATAAATTATCAAGCACGATTCTGTGTTGACCAATCCGCTGTTAGTATTTCCTCGATGTTTGAATTGATAATTTGTTTGTAATAATGTCGGATTATGATGTGGTAAATATTTCTGAAAATCGTTGCCATATAACATCATTGCTTGCAAAAAGTAATAAAACATATCATAACCTTGAAACGCGTATTGGGAAGGATCGGACTTGTAAATATTTTGAAAACGTTCTACAAAATTTTTCACATCTTCTTTTTGATAATCTATAAAAAACGGAATCACTAAATGTAAATTTAAAGCGTGAAAATAACGTAAATCAATAGTCTCAAAATTTCTCCAACGCTCGTTGCCATATAGCTTGATAGAAAAAGATTTGAGCGATGTGAGTAAATATAGATTAGCGGCAATGTCGGCAACCAAAGCTTCGTTGTTGGAGGCTATTAATACGCAATTAGTTTTTTCGGCATTCATTAATTTGAGAAGTTCTTCACGCGCATGTGAAACTTTTTGTACATGATAAGGCATAAGTTTTACCTGTGCAAAATTTTCTCCCAATAAATTTTGATAAGCAGCAACTAGTGTAGAATCACTTCCATCGGAGCTATATACTAGAACTGTATTTGTGTTTTGCAGTGCGAGAATATCGTCAATCAATTTTTTTTGCCGATAATAAACGGGTGGACTGATTTGAAAAAAATAAGGATTTTCGTTGGCGAAAATTTCCGCGTTAGGATCAAGCGGAGATATCATTTCTATGTGATTTTCGTTTGCAAATTGTGCTACCGATTGAATGTCGGAAGCATATATCGGTCCGAAAATAATATCTTCATCATTCAATACGTTACTTGCCAATATTGCATTTATTTTTTTGGAATCGTAAGAATCGTAAACCGATAATTGTAGTGATAATCCTTGTGATTTCAAGTCTTCCACAGCCAACAAAGCACCTTTATAAAAATCAAAAAAATTATCGGCTTTCCTCGATTTTGCTGTTATCGGAGTGATGCTGTCGGCTGAATAACCAATAATTTCTTCGGGCGCAAGAAGTGGTAAAATCAACGATGCTCTGATTGGTCGAGTGAGCGGAGTTGGCTGTCCCGTGTTGGCGTAAGTCGGGATGTCAAAATATTCATAGCTTGTCGGCTTGATAGAATCACTGTTTGACGCAATGTCTGTTTCGCTTGCTTTTAGCGGAAGTTGCAACAAAACACCGTTCATTAATTCATCGTTTTTGAATGCTTCCGGATTTAATGCGCGTAATTCTTCGGGAGTAGTGGCATATAATTGCGCTAAACTGTATAATGTTTCGCCTTGTTTTACCAAGTGATATTGCGGGTTTATGGCTACAGCAACCTTTGTGCTGTCAGTTGGTGCATCTGCGATTTTTGTTTCGGATAATTGCGCCGGTATTTGAATTAAAGCTCCGTTCATTAACTCATCATTTTTAAAGGCGTTGGGATTGAGCTTGCGCAACTCATCGGACGAAACGCCATACTGACGAGAAATGCTCCACAATGTTTCTTTTGGTTTTACCAAATGGTACACAAAGCTATCGCTCGGATTTTCTTTCGGCTCTATTTTTTGTACAGGAATTTCCTTCGGTTTTTCTTTGCCTTTTTTTACTGTTGAACTTGGCGGAGTAGCCGGAATTTTAATAGTACTTCCTTCTTTCAATCCGTCGTTTACTTCCGGATTGTCTTGTTGAATTTGTTCTACGCTTACTTCATAAACCTTGCTTAACGAATAAATCGTTTCGCCTTTTTTGATAGTGTGAATGTAGTACACTTCACTACCGATTCGTACTTTTTCTGTTGACTTTTCTATGGTAGGAGTTTGAACTTGTGCATTAGCAAAAGTGCAACTGATAGAGCAGATAAGCAAACAAAGAATTTTTGATAAGTTCATAATTTTAAGCGATTAAAAATTTAATGCGTTAATTTTTGTATAAATAATGCTACAAAATTCGCGCCAACATATTTACTACGTTGGTTTCAATGCGTTCGTACATATCTTCGGTGTATGGTGCGCGAACAAAAGGCGCGCCTGTAATTTTTTCGTATAGTTCAATATAACGCTCTGTAATTCCGGTTACAATTTCATCGGTCATTGGCGGAACTTGCTGTCCTTCTTTTCCGCTAAATCCGTTTTCCATTAACCATTCGCGCACAAATTCTTTCGATAATTGTTTTTGTGGTTGTCCGTTTTTTAAACGTTCGGCATAGCCTTCCGCGTAGAAATAGCGCGACGAATCGGGAGTATGAATTTCATCAATCAAATAAATTTTTCCGTCTTTTTTCCCAAATTCATATTTTGTATCTACCAACAAAAGCCCTTGTTTAGCAGCCATTTCTGTACCACGTTGAAACAATGCTAAGGCATATTTTTCGAGTTGAACATAATCTTCTTTGCTTACGATGTTGTGTGCTAAAATTTCTTCACGCGAAATATCGGCATCGTGTTCGCCTTGCTCTGCTTTGGTTGTTGGCGTTATTATCGGTTTGTCGAATGCTTGATGTTCTTGCATTCCATCGGAAATTTTTACTCCGCAAATTTCGCGTGCACCTGCTTGATAAGCGCGCCAAGCACTTCCGGTAAGATAGCCGCGCACAATCATTTCTATTGAAAACGGTTCACATCGATGTCCCACAGTAACCATTGGATCGGGAGACGCAATGCGCCAATTCGGTAAAATGTCTTCTGTCTCTGCTAAAAATTTTGCCGCAATTTGATTTAACACTTGTCCTTTGTGCGGAATTCCTTTGGGCAACACCACGTCGAAAGCGGAAATACGGTCGGTTACAATCATTACTAAATAGTCGTTGTCAATGGTATAGACATCGCGAACTTTGCCGATATATTTGTTGGTTTGTTTAGAAAATTGAAAATTAGTGGCAGTTATTGCTTTCATTTATTATTATATGTTTTAAAAATTAGACATCGAAAATTTAATTTGTATCAATCGGTGCTCTCTTGTTTTTCAAAAGTACGCACAATATATTTTACCAAAGGATGTCGAATAATATCGCGTTGATTGAATGTTACAAAACCTATTCCTTTTATCGGTTGCAGCCATTGCATAACGCGTTGTAAACCGGAGTCGGCGCGGCGTGGTAAATCTACTTGTGTAACATCTCCTGTTACAATAAATTTGGCATTATTTCCCATGCGAGTGAGAAACATTTTTAATTGCCCGATGGTGGTATTTTGCGCTTCATCCAAAATAACAAAAGCGTTATCCAATGTGCGACCACGCATATAAGCCAATGGCGCGATTTGTACCGTTCCTTCTTCTACATATTTTTCCAATTTTTTTGCAGGAATCATATCGTGAAGCGCGTCGTATAACGGTTGCAAATAAGGATCCAATTTCTCTTTCATGTCGCCCGGTAAGAACCCAAGACGCTCGCCTGCTTCTACTGCAGGGCGTGTAAGAATGATTTTTTTAATTTCTTTGTTTTTCAGCGCACGAACTGCTAACGCAATAGCGGTATATGTTTTTCCGGAACCGGCAGGTCCTGTGGCAAACAACAAATCGTTTTTTTCGTAAAGTGTAACCAACTTTTTTTGGTTCGGCGTACGCGCTCTAATTATGCGACCTTCGTTGCCGTACACAATTACATCGCTCGGCATTGATTGGGCTATTTCCAGCGGTTCTCCGGAAAATAATTGATCGACATCATCTGCCGTAATACGCCCTTTGCTCGCGTGATAATCTATAAGTTGTAACAATTTATTTTCGAAATCGTCTATTTCTTTATCTTCTCCAAATACCTTGATGTCGCTTCCTCGAGCCACTATTTTGAGCTTTGGAAAACGTGCTGCCAAACGGTCATACAATGCATTGTTGACACCGTATAATTCAGTCGGATCGATACCTTCTACTATAATTAATTTTTCACTCATTAATATTATTTATATTCAATAAAACCTATATTTTCCGCATCGTACAAGTTGCGCATATCTTTTACAAAATTGACCATTTTGTTATAATCGGCAATGGTTTCAAAATAATCGGGATTATCTTCAAATTCGGCGATTGGTAAAATATAAAAGTGACGCTGTTTTTCAATCACCGGTTTGTAAACCCATACAAAGCGGTAGCCACATTCGTCAATGATTAGTTTTTCATTTTCTTTTATCAAACGAATATTTGCAATAACTCCGCCTTCGGTGTTTTTTGCCCGCATGTTGGACACAAAATTTCCTAACGAATAAATCACTACATTTTCGGCAATACTATCGGAGGAGTAGCGTTTTTCCATGTGTTGCAACACATGCGGATGAGAGCCAATAATCAATTGTACACCTTGACGAATTAAAAAGTCGGCTAATGTTTTTTGTTCTTTATTCGGTTTTAACTTATACTCTTCGCCCCAATGCATGTTGGCAATAATTACGTCCGGATTCATGGCTTTTGCGTTAATAATATCGGTTGCAATTTGTACAGTGTCTATAAGATTTACAATTGTTGGTGCAGGTGCAGGAATACCATTGGTGCCATAAGTGTAATTGAGTATTGCTAATCGAAAATTATTTTGCTCGACAAGTAAAGGATAAAGACTATCGCGGTCTTCTTGCGAATAGAATGTGCCGGTATGCCCGATATTCAAGCTGTCTAAGACATCGAGCGTTCGCACAACACCTTTTTTTGCTTTGTCGCAACTATGATTATTTGCGGTAAGCAATATGTCGAATCCACTATTTTTTAAAGCTGTGGCTAATTCGTCGGGAGCACAAAATTGCGGATAACCCGAATATGGCTTTCCGGCTAATGTAACTTCTAAATTTGCAATGGCTAAATCGGCAGAATCAATATGTTTTTTTATCAACAAAAAATTTTCATCATATTCATAGTTTGTACCACGTTTTGCCGCATCAATTTGTCCTTGGTGTTGCATGATATCGCCCACAAAAACAAGGTTTAAGGTGTCTTGCGCGTAACTATAAAAACTAAAACAATAAAACAGGATTAATACAAAGTATTTCATTCGGCTAAATTATAGTAAAACTTTGACTTTCAAATATATTTAAATAATTTTGTATCACAAAGGGTTAAAGTATGTTTTGTGCCGTGAAGTTACTAATTTTTCCACATATTTTTTTTTTATTTCAAAAAACTATATCTTTGGTCAAAATTATTCCAAAAAAAAATACCAAAACAACCTGATTATATGAAAAAAATTATTTATTTCGGATTACCTTTATTAATGGCATTTACGTTAAGTAGTTGCGATTGGTTTAATACCACCTTTTTAGGAAAACCATCGAAAGCGGAACAAGAATTAGCGCAGTTGCAGCTTGAAAAATCACGTCAAGACAGTATTGATTTAGCTGTTGCTAATTTGGAATTACAAGAGGCAATTAATGAATCGGAATCGCAAACAACTTCAAGAGTAGAGGAGGTAATTCTTCCTTTAAATGGAAGTCGTTATCATATTCTTGTAGGATCTTTTAAAGAGCCGGAAAATGCGGATAAAATGATGGCTACTTTACAGAAAAAAGATTACAAGCCTCAAAAAGTGTATTTTAAGAATGATTTTATTTGTGTTTCCGCAGCGTCATCCGATAACGCAATAGAAATGTTTAAGATGATACATGAAATGCTAAACGAAGATTTTTGCCCGATTGATGTTTGGCTCTACGATTCTACAACAGGTTTACATAGATAGAAAATAATTTTTCTAAAAAAATAATAACTGCATTCTCACTGTTTTTTCGACATTGGGAGTGCAGTTGTTTTTTGTTTTATTTGCCAAGTTGTTTCATGCAATGCTTCCGGAAAACTCTTCAGACATTTCCCACTTGCCGTTAACCTTAATTATTTCAATATTCCCTGACCAATAACAGTCTTCTCCACACCAAAATTCATATGATAAATACCCCTTATCAAAACACCTATTAAAAATTATCCTTGAAATATATAGAAATCCGTATTCATTTTCCTTTAGTTCAGAACAGTCCGGTATTAATTCAATTTGTAAATTAGAATATTCAAATTGGTAATCAAATATTCTTTCCTTAAGTTTTCCTTTCGTCAAAGGTGCAAATGCTTCTCGCTCTTTCTTATGATTTTTAACCATTTCGGAATATAATTTTTTGTAATATTCCATTTCGGAATCTTTAATTCTGTTTATATTAAAATATCTATCAAAATCTCCAGGTTCGTCAATATTCATTATATCTGTTCCCAATGTTGATGTTAACAATATTTTCGTATTAGTTGTGTCAAAATCATTCCATTTAACCATATCGTCATAATTTATCAACTGACGAATAATATCATTAATCGCTCCATTTTCAATAGTTATGTATTCCTTGCTTTCGTAGTTTCTACAACTATATAGCGATAAAAGTGCAAGCAAAATAAAAAGTTTATTTTTCATAATAATGTCTTTAAGCTAAAATCTTAATTAATCTTCAATCATTTTCGGTTTTCAATATTTGTCCACTACGCTCTCTGCTGCGTCTATAACATTTCAGCGGCTTGGCGTTCAACAATTATTTATTTACAACTTTCCGCGAGCATACACCCTGATTGCGCTAAACCGTTTGTTAGGGGCTGCCATCTTTGGTGCGAATTAAAATCAGTCAATCTCAGGTTCTCTTTTCATGAGTATTTCTTTGCTACCATCTTGATAATATGTCCCATACGCTTTAAATCGAACTAACGATTCAATATATTGTATTTGTCTCATTTTGTCAAATATATTGAAATTATTTCTCAAAAAATCGCCACAAAAATGGTCTAAATCAAATATAGTTTGTTCTATTGCTTTTTTTATTTGCTCAATACTGTTTATAGGATAATTATCAAAAGTTAACTGTAAATATTCTCTGCCCCATTTATCATGAGGGGCTATTTTCTCTTTCCAATAACTCAAATAGATACCATCGTAAGTATTCACGGATTTTTTGAAACCTGCTTTCCCTAGAATTGGATTTGCTTGCCAAGGATAATCGTGAAAATGAAATCCCATATAATCAAAATCAATGTAAACATCGCCTTTTACAAATTTATAGACATCGTGTCCATATTTTGTTGTTGAAAATTCACTTTCAAAATCAAATTGTTTTAAGAATGGAGCTAAATCACTTTCTATTGATTTTCTTAACTGTTTTTTTAATTCATATTCTATATCCATAATATTTTAGGGTTGTTATTGTTTTCTAAAATCATCGTTCCTCCTACGCACTGTCGTTGGTTGCACCTAACGTTCGGCGGCTTTGGCGGACGGGCGG
>JGI994J12354_10001030_pt1 | contig 28263 bp, 18 predicted proteins | sample IntmicLarv3ML3BL_FD_12354 | JGI IMG/M metagenome (IMG submission 12354) | reverse complement strand
GACCAAGTGATTAACAGTCACCTGCTCTGCCACTGAGCTACTGAGCATCATTTTTAAAGTTCTAGAATATGTTATTCTTTTTTACTCTTGTCAATATTTTTTAAAAGTTTTTTAGAGTTTTTAGAGATTTTTTTTAACTATACTTTTCTTTATCAAAACTTTTTTTTCATTCGCTATTTTTATATCAACAATTTAAAAAATTATTTCCTCTTATGTGCAGTGATGATTGTATTGCTATATACATTTATTGTAATCACAAAATCATTTCCACAAACATAGAAATTCTTACCTTTGCGAATTATAGCATTTTTTTCTTATTTTTTTTTAAAATACTATTTTTTTAATTTCAGCTTTACACCAATCTACGATATCACTTTCAGATATCTTCAAATCAAGATTACGTTTGATTCGTTCTGATCCAAGAGTTGTTGTATGCAAGAGTTCTATTGAGATTTTTATCATTGCACTCTTATAAAAAACCTAAAAAAAGAAACTCTATTTTGATTCAGGCAAATTTAAAAATTTGTGAATTTTTGAATGATAAAATTCTTTGAGCTTGCCCATGATTCCTCGAGCATTATCAATTGAAAGTATTGTGTCTCGCAAAGTTTTTAATTCGCGCATTTCTACTTTTCTCAACAAGAATTTTACCTGCGCCAATGATGAATATGACATACTCAATTCTTGCACACCCATCCCTAATAACAATGGAGCAAAAATTGGATCGGCTGCTATTTCACCACATACGCTCACTTCGCATTTTGCTTCGTTTGCGGCAGTTGCAATAGTGTTCAAAACACGCACGATTGCTGGGCTTGCGGGCTCATAGAGATATGCGACTTTATCGTTCACTCTATCGACAGCGTACATATATTGAATCAAATCATTTGTGCCTATACTGATAAAATCACACATTTTTGCCAAGATATCAGTTGTCATTGCGGCACTTGGCACTTCTATCATTGTGCCTACTTTGATATTTTTATCGAAATCTTTTCCTTGCGCAATGAGTTGTTCTTTTGCTTTTTCAACAAATTCTTTTGCTTTGCGAAGCTCACTCGGCAAGCTAATCATTGGGAAAAGAATTTTGATTTCCCCAAATGCAGAAGCTCTCAAAATTGCGCGCAACTGATTCATAAAAACATCTTCATGATCTAAGCAAAAACGTATTGCGCGATATCCCATAAATGGGTTTTGCTCTTTTTTAAAGACATTGAAATTTGCAAAATTTTTATCGCCACCCAAGTCTAGTGTTCGAATGACAACAGGCTTATCGCCTGCTTTTTCAGCGACCTCTTTATATGCCAAAAATTGATTTTCTTCGCTTGGGAAGGATCCTGAATTTATAAAATAATTTTCAGTTCTAAAAAGACCAACTCCACTTATGTTCTTAAGAATCTCATCAGTCAAATCTTCAGCACCGCTAATATTGACTGAAAGTTTATACGACTCACCCGACAACATTTTATTTTGGAAAGGCAAAGAAGTATTATACAAAAGCTCGATTTGCTTATGAGTAGAATCAACCTCTTCGTAGCGACGCAAAGTTTTTTCGCTCGGATTTTTATATATAGAACCTGTGTATCCATCTAACAAAATAAATTCGTTTTGATTCAGCGAATTCAACAAGTTATTAACCGCAACCACGCATGGAATCTTCATCGAGCGCGCCATGATTGCAGTGTGGCTAGTAAGCGAACCTTTTTCTGTGGCTAGTCCTAAAATATTTTTACTATCTAAGAGCGCAAAATCAGAAGGCAAAAAATCTTCCGCCATCACGATTTTCGGCTCGCTCATCAAGTACATATTAGAACTTTTTTTTCCCAGCAAATTATTTATTACTCTACGTGAAACATCTTTAATATCAGAGACACGCTCACGCATAAAAGAGTCGTCTATAGAGCCGAATGCGTCGATAAATTTTTGCGCAGCTTTTTGATAGCAATAATCGACATTGAAAAGTTCAGAATGCAAAATATTAAAAGTTTCTTCAATCAACGCAACGTCTTCCAAGACCATTAAATGTGCATCGAAAATATTTGCTTCACCATGACCTACTCTGTCAGAAATCTCGTTTTTGATAGCAATGATATCTTGTCTTGTTTGAACCAACGCGCTCTCGAAGCGTTTAATTTCCTCGCCTGTTTCGGATTCAGAGATTTTATAATGCGACACTTCAACATCGCCATGAGAAAGCACAAAAACATTTCCCATCGCAATTCCATCAGAGGCAGATAATCCTCTCAAAATATTTTCCTGACTTTCGTCGTTCATATGGAGTCGCTTACAATTAGGTAGGCTTTACTATTTACTCATAAAACACAATCTTTTTTTATCAGACGCGCCCGCCGATTTCACATATAGTATTAAAATAAGACATCGAATTTGATTTGAAATTTTCTATATTATTTTGCAAAGCACGCCATTGCCAATTTCCTTGTGGATTCCCTGGAGTGTTCATGCGCCCTTCATGTCCAAGTCCAAACAAATCTTGCAAAGGAATAATCGCAATTTTTGAAGGAGATAACATTGCTCCAAAAATAATATCCCAATGCGCATTTTCTCCTGAAGTTTTTAAGTATATACGGAATTGGTTTTTTGTTTTTTCATCAGCGTTTTGATACCAAGAAAATGAAGTATCATTGTCATGCGTGCCTGTGTAGCAAATAGCGTTTTGCTTTTGATTATATGGCAAATAAGGATTGTTTTTATTAGAATCAAAAGCAAATTGCAAAACATTCATAGACGCTATATTCAAGCTGTCTCGCAGTTTTATTGCGGCATCAGAGAGCAATCCTAAGTCTTCTGCGATTAGTTTTATATTTGGCAATGCTCTACTTATATCTTCAAAAATTTTCAAATCAGGACCTTTGCACCATGTGCCTTTTTTTGCAGTTTTTGAATCTGCGGGAATCGCCCAATAATCTGCAAAAGCGCGGAAGTGGTCTATACGAACAGAATCAAAAAACTTTGTGGCATTTTTTAAACGAGCTATCCAAAAATCTTTGCACTTTGAATATGAATTTTTCCAATCGTAAATAGGATTGCCCCAAAGCTGACCTTCTGGTGAAAAGTAATCTGGCCCTACACCTGCGACATAATTTAAATTTCCATTTTTATCACAATCAAAAATTTCTTTGTTCGCCCAAAGCTCGACGCTATCGAAAGAAACATAGATAGGCAAATCTCCAATAATGCTAATATTTTTTTCGTTAGCATAAGATTTCATCTGTAAGTATTGCGCAAAAAATATCCATTGAATAAATTTATGATTTTCCATTTGCGCACATTCTTGTTCAGAATACTTTTGCTTCTTTGCTTTTTTATGGTCTTTGAATTCTGGAGTCCATTTGTCTGATGACGCCCCGTTGAACTTCTTTTTAAGCGTCATAAAAAGAGAATAATCATCTAACCAAAAAGCGTTTTCTTTACAGAAATTTTTATATGAAGAATCTAATTTTGATTCGCAGATTTTTTGTATTTCTTCATCTTTAAAAAATCTTCGAGCCGCGATTTCAAGCATTGCAGGAAGCGTTTCATAAAGACGCCCATAATCGCAAAAATCTTTTGGTAGACTTTTTGCAATACTGATTTCATCATCAAACAAAAGATTAGTTTCTTTGAAAAAATCAAAGTCTATAAAATACGGATTGCCCGCATACACTGAAAAAGACTGATATGGCGAGTCTCCATAGCCTGTTGGATTTATAGGACATATCTGCCAATAGGTCGCCTTGCAGTTCGCCAAAAAATCGATAAAAATTTGCGCGCTTTTGCCAAGATTGCCGATACCATAATCAGAAGGCAAACTACTTATATGCGCAAGCAAACCAAACGCTCTATCTTTAATCCAAGAATAATCTTTCATAGCGTAGTATATAAGAGTTTAACATTTTAAACTTCAATAGTAAATTCTACATTGACATGAAAATTTCTTAACATAACATCTGCTTTGAAAATGATAACCATACTATACTAGGAGACTCTTTTTACTTATGAAAAAAATATTGATACTTACTCTAATTCTCGCGGCGAATTTAGGATTTGCCCGCACCACAATTTCGCTTGATGGAACATGGGAAGTTGCCGAAGGCTCTTTTAATGAGATTCCTTCAGACTTTCCTGCGACTATTCAAGTCCCAGGATTTCTCGACATGGCTAGTCCTGCTTTTGAAAATGTTGGCTCACGAGTTGAAAATACTTGGGAATTGTCAAAAGGATTCGCCCGCCCTTCCGACCCTTTGCGTGAAGCCTTTTGGTACAAGCGCACATTTGATATTGGTGATGAGCTTCCAAAATTTGCAGAATTAAAAATCAATAAAGCAGCTTATACAACTCAAGTAATCGTGAATGGAAAGCTTGCGGGAACTAGATATTCTTGCTTTACGCCAAATTATTTTACAATCACACATCTTCTTCAAAAAGGCGAAAACACTATATATATAAGAGTGGGCGCAGGATTGTCGGCTGTGCCTCGTCAATATGTAGAAGGCTACGACTTTGAAAAGAAAATTTATACTCCTGGGATTTACGATTCCGTCACACTCACTTTGACAGATGAAACTTTTATTAAAAATGTGCAAATTGCTCCCGACATCAAAAAAGAAGGAATTCGAGTTGTAGGCAGCGTTTGGAATAGAGGCGCAAACAAACTCACTACGCCGCTAAATTTTAAAGTCCTAGAAAGAAACTCAAAAAAGATTGTTTCAACATTTGATATAGAACTCCAAGAAATCATACCTACTCAAGACAAAACTTTTGATGTGTTTGTAAAAATCCCATCAGCTAAATTATGGAGTCCCGAGTCTCCATTTTTGTATGAGCTCGAAATCTCTACTATAGATGACAACTACTCTCATCGTTTCGGTATGCGCGAGTTTAGAGGCGATGAAAAGACAGGCATGTTTTATCTCAATGATAAACCCTACTATTTGCGTGGAACAAATTTCACTTTCTTCAGATTCGTTGAAGACGCAGACAGAAAATCTTTGCCTTACGACAAAGATTGGCTCACAAAACTTTATCTTCATATGAAAGATTTAGAGTGGAATGCTGTCAGGTTTTGCATAGGTTTTCCTCCTGAAATTTGGTATGAATTCGCAGATGAAATGGGAATTTTAGTTCAAGACGAATTCCCTGTTTGGTATGAAAACTTTACTCATTGGCTCGACATGAATGAGTACACAACTGCGGGCGAATACAGAGCTTGGATGCAAGAACATTGGAATTATCCATCAGTCGTAATTTGGGATATTTTGAATGAAACTATTGCAACGCCTGAAATGGAATATGCAAAGCGTCAAGTGCGAGGATTAGATTTATCTAATCGTCCATGGGATAACGGCTGGGGCTGGAATTCGCAATCGGGAGACCCAAGTGAACACCACCCATATCGTATTGGTGGATATAAAAATCATAATCAAAAATTTCCTCAACAAATGGTGCACGATACTGTGGCTGTTCCCCCTCATGACGGAAAAGGTTTTATCACTACTACTAAGCCAAAAATTTTGAACGAATATGGATTCTTGTGGTTGAAGCGTGATGGTAATCCGACAAAACTCACAAAACCTATTTACGATTATATTTTAGGAGAAAATTATTCAATTGAAGAAGCTCGTGAAGCTTATGGAAGATACTTTGCACTCCTCACAGAACATTGGCGTCATAAGGGTAGACCTGCCGCAATTTTGCATTTTACATTCTTGAGTTTCGATGCCGACTATGCTGTCACATGCGACAACTTTACTGACATTACAAAACTTACTTTTGAACCAAGATTTTATAAATATTTAAAAGATTCATTTAGTCCTGTTGGCGTTGCATTGAACTATTATGAAACAGACGTCACGATAAATTCTGAAACTGATTTTGAAGTGTTTATTATTAACGACACATATTCAGATTGGTCAGGAGAGTTGATTGTACGTGTAAAAGATTTGAAGTCAGGCAAAGTTTTGTCCGAAACAAAACAGCCTGAAAAATGCGAAGCTATGGGCAAAGAAGCAATTAGCGTTTCTTTGGACATGCCCGCAAAAGCAGGAAAATACGAGATTGAAGCCGCTATTAGTCCTGTAAAAAATAGAGAAGTAAAAAGTGTACGTTATCTAAATGTAGTCGAATAATTTTTGTTATAAACAAAAAATATAAATCAGGGAGCAGGCATTTATTGCCTGCTTCTTTTTGCAAAGTGTAAAACACTTCTTATTGATTTATTTTAGGAAAAAATAATCATTATGAAAATAGAAAGTTTTTAACTGAACCACTCAAGGAGTAATATAGGGAAGTCGTAGTAAAAACTCTCTTTCTTTTTTTGAATTGAAAACCTCATTAAACAAAAAAAGCAGTCGTAATGACTGCTTTTTGTTTTAAGATTTAACAGATTGTTTAGCTTGATTTAGTCAATTTCGAGTTCGTAGATTGACCACCAAGTGCCTTCTGTTTTTCCCATATTTTCAAATCTGATAAATTTGAATTTTTGCCCATCTTCAAATATGAATTGGTCTGCTTCAGGAAGCTTTTTATATTCAAAGTTTACGGGAACCATTGAGTCAATAGTTTCACCAGCAAAAATTCTTGGGAATAATATTCTATCTCCCGCGGAAACGCCCAACATCAATTTAACAGACTTAACTTCTTTGAATGATTCAAGTCCAACTTGGAACCACATAAATGGTGCTGCTGCTCTTTCTGTTGCCCAACGAGTTTTCATATCGCCATCAAACGCTTTTGGAAGCAATCCAACCGCAAAGTTAGAACCTGCAGTCATACCATTGCCCATATCGCTCATAGCCTTGAATTGGTCAGCTTCTTGCAAGAAAATCAATTCATAGATAGACCAATAGAATTGTTTATCTGATGTAGATTCAATTCTTAGCATTTTGATTTCTTTAACATCTGAAAATGTAAAGATTTGTTTTGTGCCTTCGAGTCTATATGAATAATTGACTTCATCAAAATCTTCCATTGATGAGCCTGCAAAAACTCTTGGATTATCAACGCCATCATGGATTGAAATTCCAAGCTCTAACACAAAACCTGTCATGCGTTTAGCTTCAGGCAATTCAACGTGAACAAATTGTCCTGCTTGCATAGGAGCATTTGTTGCCCAACGAGAATTTCTATTTCCATCAAACATTTCTTGCAATCCGCCGATGTTGTTGCTTGACGCTGCTTTGAAGCCGCTAGGCAATGTGACAACGCTCTTTGGATCGAGATTCAAAGCCTTTAAGCGTTTCATATAGCTAGCATCTTTTTCTCTCAAAGCGTTATTCAAAATGTAATCTGCCGCTGGAGTATTTACCGCATTAAGCTTTACAATCACAGCAATGATAGTGTCTTGAATAGCTTGCTTTTCTTCGTTTGCAGAAGCATTTTGAGCCATTTTAACGAGAGTATCTAAAACGCTATCGTTTTTCCAAGATGTCATTTCTTTAAGAGCTTCGGCTTGCATACCTGACTTGTAAACTTCTAAAAGAAAATCAACGCCTGCTTGAGCTGAATTTTCTGAAGCAAAACGCAACACAAATGTTTTGTCTTTTTTGTCTGTGAGCTTTTCGAATAATTTCTTTGTTGCCGCAACTACTCTGTCGCCTGCGTCTCTACGAGAAGCCGCAACCATTGTCACCGATGCTTGTTGTTTTGCTTTACCTTCGAGTGTTGGGAATATAGCAGCAATTCTTTCGAATGCTTCCGAGCTACCTACAACAGCTCCGCTTAAAGCTTTCAATGCGGAAATCTTGACATCTTCGTTGCCTGATTTTACCAAGTCTATCAAGAAGTCTATAGAAGATGAAGTGTCTGTTTGCGCAAGAGCTGCTTCTAACAAATCCTTAGGTTTATCAGATGCTTTTTGAATTTCTTGCATCAACTTTTGAGCCTTGTCTTTTGTTCTTACAGAAGCAATCAAGAATGCCGCCGCACGAGTATCAGCCTCGTTATACAAAGGAGCAAATGTTGAAAGTTTTGCAAAATCTTTACCTTCGCCCATTACCATAGCCGCATTAGTAATAGCTAAAGCCAACTTGGAATCGCTTGGTTCAAGAGCGATAATCTTATCGAATGCTTCGCCACGTCTTGCCAAAGCGTTTACAAATGCTGGTTTCAAAGAATCAGAGATTTTGTCGAAAGTGATTTCTGCTGGAACTTTAACATCTTTGTTAAGACCAATGAAATTAATTACATTCATCAAAACATCATCATCTTGAGGGTCAATAAATTTGCCTGCTTTAGTAAGCAAAATTGCCGCAGTTGATTTTGCAGATTTAAGAGGGAATTTTTCCGCAAGAATAGCTTTTAAAGAATCAACATCAACAACATCATTTTCAAATGCAGATGAGCTATATGATATAGCCGCATAGTTTTTCAAATTAGCATCATTAGTTGCTTTGTAAGCTTTGAAAATAGCTGCAGGAGCGTCTTTAGAGGGAGTGATTGCCAATGCGCCCAAAGCTGATTGCAACATATTTGCGTCTTGAGCTTTAGAAGCTTTTGCGAGCACATCTTCTAAGAATTTGCAATTTTTTGCGTCACGCAAATTGCCAAGAGCCAACACAGCGGACAATCTGATATATTCTTCTTTATGAGTTGCGAGCTTTTTAAGAGTTTCAGCAGCATTAGCGTCTTTGGAACGAGCCATTAAGCTTACTAATCTATTTGTCACTTGCGCATAATCTTTGTCCGAAGCTTTGACATTTATAAATTCACCTAATTCTTTTGCAGTGTAATTTGCGCCCAAAACTTCGAGACATTGAGCAATGTACATCTTGTATCTATCAGTGCCTTCGTTTGATTTTAATTCAGCTAAAATTACTTGTTCAGCTTCCTTAGATAATTCTTTGTTATGAGAAACAGACTGAATAATTCTGAAGTAAGAATTTTGCATAGGCACAGCAAATTGGCCATATTGCAAATCTTTGAAGTCAGACAATGAATTCATAATAGCTCTTCTGTTTTGAGCCGCAACGCTATCGTCTCCACTTGGAGTTGTGTCAACATCTAAGTCTCCGCAAGCAAACTGAATTGCGCGCATATAAAATTCATTAACGTCTGGCATCATGAATGGATTATAAGCATGACCAAATGTTCCATAAGCAACTCTGCCCTTTCCATAAGATTTAACCCACATTGCAGGCACATCTTTATTGTCGCGAACAAGCATAAAGTTTCTATTGAAAGGATCTCCTTGAATAGGACTTCTTGCAACGTCCACAGACATCAATACACGTTGCTTATTGCGATCGTATCCTTTTTGAACTTGATAAATTTCGTCATGAATTTTGAATTCATTTCTTGGGAAAATGCCTTTAACAATAGGACTTTTTTCATCTTCAACGATAATCGTCACGGCAAGAGCACCACCCCATGGATGATTTACAAAAAGCCCGCCAATCATTTCAGCGTAAGGTTCCCAGCCATAGTTTCCGTCTGCCGCAGCGTGTATGCCGAACAAACCGCCACCATTTTCAAGATATTCTTTCAAGTTTTCAGAAAGCTCACGATGCTTCTTGATTTGAGCATCTTTTTCTGCTTGAGGAAGTGTATTGAAAATATGATGATCTTGACAGAAAAAATTGCCTGTGTTGTTGTTCATAAAAACAGCGTCAAACTTGGCTAATTTGTCTTTTTCAAAGTTAGAAATATCGTCTGAAATAGTGAACTCAATTTGGTTGTTGACATTCTTTTGAAGAGCTTGAGCAAATACTTTGCAACCAGCAATACCTTCTGTGTGATTGAAACCATTCACGTTAGAAAAAAGCAAAACTTTGCGTTGCTTTTTTGGTGTGACATTCAATTTGGCAGGAGTTGCCTTAATGATTGCCTCTTTGATATTTTCGGGAACAACGAATTCTGATTGCGCAGACAAAGTTGTAGCCACGAAAGCAAATAATAAGGATGTAAGTAAATTCTTTTTCATTATAAAAACTTTCTATTAAAGATTATATTAACGCCCATTTGTCGCGAGCAGGACGTGACAAGAATTTATTAGCATCATCATCACCAACAAACTTGCCCTTATTATAATCCCATTCAAGATTTCTACCTAATCTAAAGCCGATGTTGCCCATGATTGAGATTTCAGATGAAGATCTACCAGCTTCAACAGGCGCAATAGTTTTTGTGCCATTATAAATCGCGTCCATGAAATTGTCATGATGACTATGTACACGAGGATACATAATGTCTTTGTCGCCTAATCTTGCGTCAGACATCCAAGCTTTGCTACCGTAGAATTTATTTCCACGAGAAGCACCCGCAATACCTTCAGTACCTACGAATGTCACCATACCAGCATCCACAGCTCCAGAATCAGGATGTGTTCCTTTATAGATTTTTGTGCCAGATTCCGTGACAAAACGATATTGTCTCCAGTTCTTAGATCCAGGCATATCACCTTTATCTGTCACTTCCATATACTTTGGACCTTTGCCATCGAGACCTAAGCCCCACAAAGTAATGTCGTAGTGATGGGCACCCCAGTCTGCGCCATTGCTATTGCCATAGTCGATATGGTCACGCCAAATAGGGAAGAAAAGTTTATTATATGGGGCTTCACTATCATCAATTTTTGGCAAGAGCCAATTTGAATAAGGATTCAAAGGCGCAGGACCACACCACATATCCCAGTCAATGTAGTCAGGACATTCTTCAAGAGGCCAATTTTGAGGCACAGCCATCGACCAAGCTAATTGACAGAAAACTTCTTTGATTTCGCCTAAATAGCCATTTCTAGCCAAGAAAGCCGCTTTACGAAAAGTTTCTTCACTGCGTTGTTGAGAACCAACTTGGAAAGCAACGCCTGCTTCTTTAACAGCAGTTTCAACTTTACGAGCTTCTTCCATAGTGAAAGTCATGGGCTTTTCGCAGTAAATATGCTTGCCTGCGCGAGCTGCCATTACAGACATTGTTGCATGCCAGTGGTCAGGAGTGATGATATAAACTGCATCAATGCTTTGATCTGCAAGCATATCGCGGAAGTCAGTGTAAGTTTTAACTTCACCACCTTTACCATTATTTTTGTGATGCTTTTCAATAAAACCCTTGTTGAATTCTATACGCTTGCGGTCGACATCGCAAATCGCAGCCAAGCGACAACGAGGGCTGTGAATTAGGAAGCCTAAGTGGCCCCATGCCATTTGTCCTAGACCAATAAGTCCTATATTTACAATCTCGTTCGGTGATTTTGAATTTTTACCGAAGAGCGATGATTTAAGAATAAGAGGTGCTGCTAAACCGAGCGAAGCCTGCTTAATAAAACTACGTCTTGATGTGTTCATATTTGTATTAAAAAAATGGTAATATATGGCGCATATAAATATGCGTATAAAGTTCAAAAATATTCTATCACACTTTCAACTTAAGTATAGTAAAATATCGTCAATTTTTTGTAAAATATCGTCAAAGTACAATGATATTATTTGAGATATTTCAGCGATAAAATATAAAAAGACACCGCAAGGTGTTTTTTTCATATCAGACATAGTAAAATATCGTCAAAGTACAACGATGTTATTTGAGATATTTCAGCGATAAAATATAAAAAGACATAAAAAGACGCCGCAAGGTGATTTTTTCATATCAGACATAGTAAAATATCGTCAAAGTATAACGATATATAAAAAAGTGAAAAATTAACAAAATCTTTTTGGAATAAATCTTTTTAACTATGCTTCATTTTTTCTGAAGAATCCATTGACGAAAAAAAATATCGCATAAAACACAACGAAAATAAAATCACGCAAAGTATAAAAAAGGACAGAGCTTAGTGGGTCACACTAAGCTCTGAAAGAGCACTCGGAGATAAACACCTATTTTAGTGTCTTCTTAGACTCCGCAATAGAAGTGGCCACATCTTGCGCCATCTCATGTAGAGTGTTGGCGATAAAATTAGAACGATTTCTATTTTGTGATTCAGCCATTTTGTCTATTTGCTCAACGAGTTTTTTTGGAAGACTGATTGAAATTTGAGTCATCCCCGGAGCTCTTGTTAGTATACCTTTGGGTCGTGCCATAGTGTTATTCTTTTTTTGATGTTATATGTTTTCTTTATTAGAATCCTACTTGCGCTAACAAACAAGCACCATTCAGACTGATATTTGAATAAAATTTTAATCACATTTATATGTCAATAATTTTTTATTAAATATTCTTATCTAAATATCGGCTTATTTAACACATAGTTTAGTAAATAATTAATAATCTATTTTTATGCTATGCGCTCAACGATTAGTTGTGGAGGATTAGGACGTCTCGGTGCGAGTCTATACGCACTTCTGAAATATTCCATTGCAGAATCAAGATTCGATTCATCATTATAATGAATTTGCATGAGCGCCTCGCCCTGCTTGACTTGAGTTCCGATTTTTTTGATTTCTGTCACGCCTACATAAGGGTCAGGTTTTGTACCTGTCTTGCCGTCAGAAAGAATCTTTACGCCACGAGCAATCATACCTGCGTTTATGTTGTGAACATAACCTCTTTTTGGTGCGGGTAGTTTGCGAGTATGTTTAGGCATTGGGTATTTTGATATGTCGGTGAGCCAAGGAGCCGCACCACCTTGAGCCTTAACCATATCTAAAAATTTATTGTAAGCCGCGCCATTTTCAAAAACTTTTTCAACAGATTGTTTTGCCGCCAAGTTAGAACCTGCAACACCTGCCAAACGCACGATTTCCATACCAAGTTTCAAGACTAATTCTTTCAAATCTTCGCTACCCTCTCCCTTCATGAACTTGATAGCTTCAAGAATTTCAAGACCCAAGCCTACGGAATCGCCTAAAGGTTGATTAACATCTGTCACCAAAGCAACGCATTTGCGTTTCATCACACGACTGACTCTTGTGATAGAACGCGCCAATTGCTTAGCTTGTTCCAAATCACGAATGAAAGAACCATTGCCCCATTTAACATCAACAACCAATCCTTCTACACCAAGAGCAAATTTTTTGCTAAGCACGCTAGAAGTAATTAAAGGCAAGCTTTGAATAGTTGCAGTGCTTTGACGCATTTCGTAAAGAGTAGCATCAGCAGGAGCAATCTTGGAGTCGAGCGAAACTATGGAAGAACCGATAGTTGCTAATTGTTTAATAAATGCTTCCAAAGAAAGTGAACTTTTGAATCCAGGAATAGAAGATAATTTATTTTCTAAAGATATTACAAAATCTTCGTCTTGACTGCACATCGAAGGCATAACAACGCCACAAGCGGCCGCCATTGCGCTAAGAATAAGAGTAGTTTTGTCGCCAACACCACCTGTGGAATATTTTGCGATTTTTGGACGTGTGATATTAGACAAATCCATTACTTCGCCAGTAAGGCGCATTTCTTCAGCAAAATAAGCAGTTTCTTGAGCCGACATATCTTTAAAGAATATCGCCATAAGTAATGCTGACAATTGAAATTCAGGAATTTCTTTATCCAAAATGGAATCTATAATGGTACGAACTTCATCCTCAGTAAATTCATTACCGTCACGTTTTTTTTCAATCAGGTAGGAGTAAGAGGGCTTAACTTTTGTTTTAAGAGTAAGTTTTTTTATTGCCATGATGATTATATTGGATTCGTAAAAATAAATTATGCTCTCATTGAGAGCGTTTTTTGATTTTATATATAGTGTACATTTCAAGAAAAAAGTCGAGCAAATATTTTAAAATAATGATAAAAAAAAGGCATAACTCACCTAAAATCAGAAAAAACGGTTTTTTTTGAGCTTATCAAACTCGATTTTTGATATTTTTGCCTTTTTTTTACTTTTTACTTTTTTTGTTTAAAAATATTTTTTCTGCCTACAAAAAAAGAAAACATCTTGTATTAAAAAATTTTTGTGCTAGGTTGAATTTTTAATATCGCTCGAGTGGTGAAATTGGCAGACACGCATGATTCAGGTTCATGTGTCGCGAGACATGTGGGTTCAAGTCCCACCTCGAGCATTTTTTGAAATTTATTTATTTATTTTAACTTTTTTTAATTTATGAATACGGACTATCTAAAAAATTTAAATGAGCTTTCACTCAAACGTGAAAATTCCAAACATTACATTCCTCTTTCTTCAAAAGAAGAAGCAGATATGTTAGATTCTATAGGAGAAAACTCTTTGAGTGATTTATTTAAACATATTCCATCTTCTATAAAATTGAGCCATCCTCCAGCGATTGAAGAGATTGAAAATATTGAAGATTTAGCAAATGCCATAGAAAAAATTTCTCTTAAAAATAATATCGCAAAAGTTTCGTTTCTGGGAGACACCCTGCCCGTTTGGAAAGTTGAATCTATTGCGGATGAAGTTTCAAAAATTCGTGGCTTATCAACTGCATATACTCCTTACCAGCCTGAACGTAGTCAAGGAACGCTTATCTCTCATTGGATATATCAAAACGCTATGCGCGCGTTGACAGGTTTTGAAGCGATAAATGCTTCTTTGTATGATAGAGCTTCCGCAATTTTTGAAGCTGCCTCTTCTTGCTCAAGACTCTCAAAAAAGAGCAAAATCTTAATTAGTGAAAGTCTTTTTGAAAGCGATATAGAAGTTGTAAAAACTTTCACAAATAACACTTCTTTGGAAGTCATGATTGCGCCTTGCGATGGCGAAACTTCACTCACTGATTTAATCACACTGCGTGAGATTTTAGAGAATAATAAAGACACACTCGCATGTTTTATTTATCCTCAAGTAAACAGATTCGGATGCCTTGAAAATGTCGATAGTTTGAATGATTTTGCAAAAGAATTTTCGCTCAAAACTGTTGCTGTAATAGACCCATTTTTGAACGCATTTGGAGGTCTTAAAGAACCGATTTATTTTGGAAAAACAGGAGTAGATTTTATTTGTGGCGAAGGACAACATTTATATTCATATCCGAATTTTGGAGGTCCAGGATTAGGTGTGTTTGGCGTTCGCTTTAATGAAAATGTGAAAAACGATATACGTCAAGCTGCAGGTAGATTCGTAGGTTCTGCAAAAGATGAAGCAGGTCGTGATGCATTCAGCATGATTTTATCTACCCGTGAGCAACATATACGCAAAGAAAAAGCGACATCTAATATATGCTCTAACGAGGCATTTATGGCAACTTTAGCGGGAGCATGCGTTTTACAAAAGTCAAGCGATGGATTCAAAAAATCCCTCGAATTGGCAAGAAGTCTTGCAAAGATTGCTTTTGAAAAAATCTCTACTCTTGCAGGATTTGAATACATTTTTGGCAATACTCCTTTCTTTAATGAGTTCACAATTTCTTGCCCTTCTAATGTCCACAATATGATTGCTGACGCGGCAAAGAAAGGAATCCACATCGGAGTAAATGTTCCTTTTGAAAATAAAGAATTACTTAAAATTTCTTTCTCTGATATTAATAGTGAGAGCGATATAGACACTCTTGTTGCATTCTTGAAAAATTATGCATTAGGTGAATCTTCCGCAAAAATCGCTCCTGAAATTTCTAAAGACTATCTACGTAAAACAGAATTAAATTTACCAAAAATTTCTTTTGAAGAACTCAAAAATTATTACATAAAATTAGGTGAATTAAATGTAAGTCCTGATGATTCTTGTTATCCATTGGGATCTTGTACGATGAAGTATAATCCTCATATAAATGATATTTTAGCTTCGTTAGATTCTTTTACAAAAGCGCACCCGCAAGCTCCTGAAAGTGATGTTCAAGGATCATTAGAAATTCTTTGGACTTTCGCAGAATACATCAAAAAGATTTCCAATCTCGACGCTGTTGCTTTGCAACCTGTTGCTGGAGCTCAAGGCGAGCACTGCGCATTGAAAATGTTTCAAGCCTATCATAAAGATAACTCCAAAGGAGCACGTGATATCATGTTGATTCCAAGTTCTGCGCATGGAACAAATTTTGCTTCTGCAGCAGTTGCTGGTTATGAGCAATCGAACATTATCTACTTAAAAACAGATTCTAATGCGCAATTGTCTATAGAAGATTTGAAAGAAAAAATTTCTCTCTATGGAGATAGAGTCGCAGGGATAATGATTACAAATCCGAATACTTCTGGTATCGTCGAAGCTAGATTTGAAGAGATTTCCAAGCTCATTCATGAAATAGGCGGATTAGTTTATATGGATGGCGCAAACTATAACGCTATTGCAGGTCACCTCAATTTGAAGAAAATGGGCGTTGATGCTATGCATAATAATTTGCATAAAACTTGGTCTATAGCTCACGGAGGCGGTGGCCCAGGAGACGGACTTGTGGTTGTTGATGAAAAATTATCAGACTATATTCCCTCTTATATAATAGAGAATAATAATGGAATTTTCTCTGTCAAAAAGCCCGCAAAATCTATAGGTTCTTTGCACAGAAATTTTGGCAATGTTGCGCATAAAATCAGAGCCCTTGCCTATATGATGCGTCTTGGAGGTGAAGGAATTCAACGCATGAGCGCAGTTGCTGTTTTAGCTTCAAGATATTTGTTTGAATCCTTGAAAAAAACTTGGGATTCATTGCCTGCAGGTTGCGAAAATGAACCACGTATGCACGAGTTCATTTTGACTTTGTCTGAAGATGATTTTGCTGCTTATCAAAGTGCATCTGTTGCAAAAGCCGCAGCAACTGCAAGAACAGGTAAACTCTTTTTAGATTATGGATTCCATGCACCTACTGTCGCATTTCCAGAAATCTATGGACTAATGATAGAGCCAACTGAAAGCTATACACAAAGCGAATTAGACAGATTCAAAGACGCGATAATCAGCATGCATAAAATAATCAAAAATCATCCTGAAAAAGCCGCGCAATCACCACGCTTTACGCCAATCGACCGCATTGATGAAGCAACAGCAAATCGCAATCCACAATTGTCTTTAGCAGTTTTTGATTCTCTACCAAAAATTCCACAAAACAGAAAAAGTCCTAAAGAATTAAATGCTCTTAGCATTGAGCAAATCGAAAAACTAATAATCGAATCTTAAGTAAAAATTAGTTTTTTACTTTAACTTTGATTGTGGTTTTTCCGCCTTGCATTTCTTTAGGCACGCCTAATGAAGTGAAGTTCATCTCGCTTGTGTCTACAGTCTCTTCGACCACGGTGTTAGAAGTATTTCTCACTGGAGTTTGATAAACATTATTCACAGACGATGGAGTTTGCACAGTCGAAGATGTCGATTGTGCAGGAGTATTATATGGAATATTATTTCCCGATAAACGCTCAAGTTTTGCAGGGTCTGTCACCATTGCTTTTGGTAAAACCAATTTAGGTTTTCCACTTTCGATTTTTTGATTACTATCTAGAAAATCGAAAATGCTTGAATCGTCTTTTTCTAGCTCTCCACCTGCTTTTGAAACTGTAATACCAGCATCAGTGCTATGACTACTGCGAAAATGAAATTTATTTATATCACTCATTGAGCGTTCAAAATGATCATTATATTTTGCACGCATTTTGTCATTTAAATGATAGCGTCTATCAACTTCAATTTTACCAAGATATTTTTTATTTAAGTCTCTATCGAGATTTCTAAAGCCTACTTGATTGTTTTCTTTATACCATCTGTCAGTATCTTTGAATGGACTATTTGGCGTTCTATTATAATTTTTGCCATCATAATAATTTTTCATTCCTTGCATGACTCTTGCGTTATCTGCTTCACCAAAATTTGGACTCATATTCATGAATCTTGAAGCGTCTTTTGAAGACACAAATCTTGCAGTAGAAAATTCTTTATCGGTAGAAAATCGAGCGTTTTTTTTGTCAGAAAGTCTTTCATTCATGCCTTGGTCAACATAGGATTTACTAAAAGCAGAGTTAGCTTTAGTAAAGTCCGCAACCCTTGCCTGCGCTGACAAAAATGAAAAAAGTATTACTACTAAAAAAACAGTTTTGCTCATAGGCTAAGTGTCTATACCAATGATTTCTAAAATGCGTTGCAAGTCGTCATTACCAAGATATTCAATCACAATTTTTCCATGTTTAGGAGTATGTTTTAATTCGACTTTCGCATTTAATTTTTCACGAATTTTATTTTCTAAATCACGAATCACCGCATTGTGAGTTGCAATTCCTGTTGCGGTTTTAGTAGAGCTTCTATCTTTTTCAATTTTGATTTTTTTGACAGCTTCTTCCGCGTTGCGCACATTGAGCCCAAGCTCGATTATTTTGCGAGCAAGTAAAGAACGTTGTTCAGTATTTTCGAGCCCTAGCAAAACTTTTGCGTGACCTTGAGACAACATTCCTGTTGAAATATAATTTTGAATTTCTTTAGGCAAAGTCAAAAGTCTTAATGAGTTCGCAATACTACTACGAGGCTTGCCTAATCTTTGTGAAGCCGCATCCTGAGTAAGTTTGAAGTTCGCAACAAGATTAGCGACTCCCAAGGCTTCTTCAATAGGATTCAAATCTGAACGATGCAAATTTTCAATCAAACATTTTGAAGCGGCAGAAATATCAGACACTGTAATCACGCAAGCGACTATGCGTTTTAAGTTCAATTGCTTGCAAGCGCGCAGACGTCTTTCGCCCGCAATAAGCTCGTAGCCATCTTGTAGTTTTCTCACCAAAATAGGATTGATAAGTCCTTCAGAAGCTATGCTAGTTGCAAGTTCGTCAATAGCATTTTTGTCGAATTCTTTGCGTGATTGGTATGGGCTAAGTGTGATTTTATCAATCAAAATTTCGCTAAAAAGCCCGTGTGAAAAATTCTTCTCTTTCTCTTTTTCTGACGCTTCAACGGGAGTTGCCTTTATAGACTTGCCACCAGAAGCTATTATAGAGCTTAAGCCTCTACCTAAAGATTTTCTTTCTTTCGACATTTTTTTTCTTTCTCTTTAGTAGCTTATTTTTGAGGGATAAAAATTGTAGCACCTACACGTAAATCACGTGCAGGATTTGCGATTTTATTTGCGTCTTGAATCCATTTTGTTTGCGAATTATTTTCTTTAGCAATTTTGGCTAAAGTGTCGCCTGACTTCACTGTGTAAGTAAAACCGCCTTGTGGAAAATTGTCACTAAAAGTTGTTGGCAATTCCGCTTTAGGCCTTGAATTTACAGCTCCTGCAATTTTTTCCATAGCAGCATTTGTTTGGGCAGCCATATTTTCCATTTCACGACGCACTTGCTCAATGATTTCTTTGCGCATATTTTCCATACGAGCATCAACATTTGTTTGAATAGAGGTAGTTTGAGCTCTGACAACATCGGTAGAGACAGAAGAACTTTCTGTTGCTTTGATTTTCTTTGCGAGAGTTTCGTTTTCACGTCTGAGTTGTTCAATTTCAAGACGCAATTGTTGAACTTCTCTATTTAATAAAGCCATGTCTTGATTTAAATCTGCAAGCGACACGCTTTGCGCAGACAAGCTCAAAGTTGTGCAAAAGAATAATGCTAATAAAAAAAGTCTTAATTTAATCATACTAATTACATAGTTAGAAATTTATCGACCTATTTCAATGTTAAAAAATTTTTATTTGAAAATTTTTTCAATTTAAAAATAAAAAAATAAAAACTTCTCTTAATGTTAAAAAGAAGTTTCGATTAAATAGATGTGAAAAATGCAAATAGATGAACTATCCCCCTAGCGAGATATCATTCAAAAGATAAAAAAGCGACCTATAATCTTTACGGAAAACAATATCAAAATTACAACGCAAGAGTTTCAGTGCTGTTGGGTTTTCTTTGAGAAAAATGCATAAACTTTTTGCAGATTCGTTTAAAGCTACGGTAAGTTCAATTTTTAACTTAAGACACATGTATTCAGCCTTAAGCCGTGCGTATTCGCTTTTAAGGAGTGCATTTTCTGCAAGAAGAATCTCCATTTCAGAAGATGCTTGCTGAGTTTCTTTGTCAGATGAACGCATAAGATTGTTTGATTCTTCAGCGGACAAACTCAAAGCTACACCAAGAAACATAAACAACAGAATTATTATATTTTTCATCATAGTACGAAGTTAATAATTTCATCACAAAATTGCAATGTTAAAAAAATCCAATGTCGGAAAATTTTTTATTTGAAAAAATCTAAAAATTCAAAAGACTCCTCTTTAATGATTATAGAAGCAGAAATCAAAAATCACATAGAAAACATCAATAGACGAGCTAATCATCTATGGAGGTTTCTTTGAAGTAGATAAGAAAATATCGGAAATCGCAGAGCTTGAGGCTCTCATGGCAAAGCCCGACTTTTGGGATAATCAAAGTTCGGCACAAAAAACAATCCAGCAAATAAATCCGTTAAAAGCTGTTGTTGAAATGCAGATGAAGTTGAAGTCATCACTGCAAGATATCGAGGTTTTATGCGAGTTTGTCGAAGAAAGCGAGAATGACGAATCTCTCGCTAACGAGCTCAAAACTGAAACTACTAAACTTCTTGAAGAATTAGATAGAATTGAAATCGAATCTTTTTTAAGTGGCCCACACGATTCCTGTAATGCGATTGTTTCTATACATGCGGGCGCAGGCGGAACCGAAAGCTGTGATTGGGCAGAAATGCTCATGCGCATGTACACTCGCTGGGCTGAAAGACGCAACTGGAAAGTCGAAATTGAAGACTTGCAAGCTGGTGAAGAAGCTGGGCTTTCAAAAGTCTGTATGCGCATAATAGGCAAAAATGCTTATGGATATTGCAAGGCGGAACGTGGAGTCCATAGACTCGTTCGCATTAGCCCTTTTGATTCTAACAAACGCAGGCACACTTCTTTTTGTTCTGTGGATGTCATTGCTGAAATCGAAGACGATATTGATTACGAAATCAAAGATGAAGATTTGCGCATAGACACATATCGTTCAAGCGGCAAAGGTGGGCAGCATGTCAATAAAACAGAGAGTGCTGTTCGCATCACGCATATCCCTACAAACATAGTCGTAGCTTGCCAGAACGAGCGCAGTCAGCTTAAGAATAGAGAGTCTGCAATGAAAGTTTTAAAGAGTCGTCTTTTCGAAAAACTCGAAGATGACAAGCGTGCTGAAATGGATAAATTCTACGGTCAAAAAGGCGAAATATCTTGGGGAAATCAAATCCGAAGTTATGTATTTCAGCCTTACCAATTGGTCAAGGACTTGCGCACTAATGTTCAGAACGGCAATATGCTTGCTGTTATGGATGGTGATTTAGACATGTTTGTCAATGCTTGGCTTCGAGCAGGATGCCCTATTTCTCGAAACAAAAATATACAGATTGAAGACTAGATTAAACTTTACACAAACACTTATTTGATAAATACTTTTTGAGCATGAATGCTATTCAGAAAAATTTGGTTGTTGCGATATGTCTTTTGGCTTTTGTCGGCGGACTTTTTGTATTGAAATATGCGATGCAAAAACAAGAGACAAGTCATCTTGAAAGAAAAGTTGAAAACACAGAACACTATGCAAAACTCAATGAAGAAAAAGTCAAAGAGCTTAGCACTTTGGCTGAAGAAGCACGTCAAAAAGCAATGTCGAATCTTGAGAATGCCGCAGTTGCGCGCAAGATGTTAGAGAAAACTATTGCCGAAAAAGAATTGAATCAAAAACAAATTCTTGATGTTTTGAACGCTCAATTAGAAAGAGAAGCAAATGCTAGAACAGCCGCAGAAGCCGCGTCTATCGAGCTTGCAAAACAACGTGATATTTTGAGCAAAGCTGTTGAGGACGCAAAAGCGACTATCGCCAAACTCCAGTCTCAAAAAACAGACGACACTGTGTTGAAACGCATCGATACTTATCAAGAATTAATCAAACAAAAAGATGCTGAAATCGCTTCATTAAAAAAGCGTCAAGAAGAACTTTTATTATTGCAAAGACAAGCTGAAGAATCGCAAAAAAATCTTGAAAAAGAAATCACTGATAGAGGCGGTTCTATCAACATCCCAAAACCTATGAGATTGTTATCTCCTAACATTCGTAAAGCACATTAATTTCATGGAAAATTTCTCTCATATATCAACTGAAAATTTAATCAAAGAATATAGCTCACGCCAAGTTGTGCGTGGTGTTAATCTTGACTTGAAAGCGGGTGAAATCGTTGGTCTTTTAGGACCAAACGGCGCAGGCAAAACCACAAGCTTTTATATGGTTGTGGGTCTAGTCGCGGCCACCAGCGGAAAAGTTTTTTTAGACGGACAAGACATCACTAATGTCCCCATGTACAAACGCGCAAGAATGGGTATTGGATACTTGCCTCAAGAACCTTCGATTTTCAGAAAATTATCTGTGTTCGACAACATAAAAGCGGTAGCAGAAACGCTGCCTATTCCACGCAAAGAATTGAATGATTTTGTCTTGGCAATGTTGGATGAATTGAATTTGACACATCTCGCAAAACAAATGGCATTCACTCTTTCTGGAGGTGAAAGACGTAGACTTGAAATCACACGAGCACTCACTTCACGTCCTAAATTTTTGTTGATGGACGAACCTTTTAGCGGTGTCGACCCAATCAGCGTTTCAGAAGTTCAAGATATTATTCGTGGACTCAAAAGCAAAAACATCGGAGTGCTTATTACAGACCACAATGTGCGTGAAACTTTAAGCATAGTAGACAGAGCTTATTTGATTCACGAAGGCAAAGTTCTTTGTCAAGGCGATAGCGACTTTTTGGTCAATGATGAGCAGAGTCGAAAGTTCTATTTAGGCGAAAATTTTACAATGTAATAAAATGGCTACAAATGTGACGAATAGAGATACAATCACTGTAAGAGATTTTTATGACTCTTTCAAAGACACTCTAAATCTCGAGATTTTATCAGGCAAAAAAGGCATGGACAAAGTCATACTTGAACCTAGTGTCAACCGCCCTGCTCTTGCTATTACAGGATATTTCAAAAACTTTTCAGCAGACCGTATTCAACTTTTCGGCGCCGTAGAAATGGCGTATTTGCGGGATTTGCCTGCGGACAAGCAAGCGGAAGTTTTTGAAGAAGTTTGCGATAATGGAATTCCTTGTTGTGTGATTGCTCGTGGTTTAGCTCCCATAAAATGTATGTCTACAATCTGCGAGAAAAAAGGAATCGTGTTAATGCGCACTCGCATGCGAAGCAAAGATTTTTCCGCACAAACAGCAATTTTATTAGGCCGTAAATTCTCGCCTAAAACCACTATTCACGGAACACTAATCGACATAAAAGGTATAGGCGTTTTGATTCGTGGCATAAGCGGTATAGGCAAGTCTGAATGCGCTTTGGCTCTGATTGAAAGAGGCCACTCTCTTGTCGCTGACGATATCACTTATTGCGAATTATACAATAATGTTGTCTATGGAAAAAGCAATGATTTGAATAGAGGATATATGGAGTGTCGAGGGATTGGCATTATCGATATAGCAAAACTTTTCGGAGTCAGATATGTGCGTGTAGACAGCCCGATTTCTTTGGTCGTCACATTCCAAGAATGGAAGCAAGGAATGCTTGAAGAGCGCACTGGTCTTGAAACAAATTACTTTGAATTACTATCAACAAAAATTCATCATATAGAAATCCCTGTTCGTCCAGGGCGTGATATGGCAAGATTAGTTGAAGTTGCGGCAATGGTAAAAGCATTGAAAAATATTGGTCATGATTGCGCAAAAGAATTTAACGACAAGCTCATAAAACACATGCAAGAGCAAAATAAGAAGTAAAAATAAAAAATGAGTTCGTTAAAAGAAATTTTACAAAGTCGTATATTATTTTTGGATGGAGCAATGGGCACACTCATCCAAAAAATGGGATTGGAAGAAGAAGATTACCGTGGAAATGTCGAAGCGTTAATGCCCATTAAAACTAATTTACTAGGCAACTCTGATTTGCTGAATTTGACACGTCCTGATATTTTAAAAGAGATTTATCGCAATTATTTAAAATCAGGTAGCGATGTAATCACAATCAATACATTTGGAGCAAATACTGTTGTTCAAGCTGATTATGGTCTTGAATTTTTGGTCGACGAAATGAATATTGCGGCTGTAAAAATCGCAAAAGAAGTCGTTGCAGAATTCAAAGAAAAGAAATTTATAGCAGGCTCTATAGGCCCAATGAACAAGTCTGCATCTATGTCTCCAGACATTTCAGACCCGTCAAAACGCAACATTACATTTGATGAACTAGCTGAATCTTATTACAAACAATTCAAAGTTTTAAAAGATGAAAAAGTTGATTTGTTTATGCTCGAAACTGTTTTTGATGCACTCAATGCAAAGGCAGCAATCTATGCGTACTTGAATTTGTTTGAGGATATAGATGAAGATAAAAGAATTCCAATAGGAATCAGCGCAACAGTTTCAGACGCGTCAGGCAGAATTTTAAGCGGTCAAAATATAGAAGCTTTTTATGCGAGTATAAAACACGCAAACCCACTCTTTGTCGGATTAAATTGCGGATTGGGCGCGGAAAAAATGCGTCCTTATATTGAAGCTTTCGATAAAGTAGCAACGTGCTATACTCATTGCTATCCTAATGCAGGATTGCCCAATCCTCTTTCAGCATTCGGCTATGATCAAATGCCTGAAGACACTGCAAATTTTTTATATGAATACGCAAGCGAAGGTCTTTTAAATGTGATTGGTGGCTGTTGTGGAACAACTCCTGAACACATTGCAAAAGTTATTGAACGTTGTTCAAAATGCGCTCCAAGAAAAATCAAAACTGAAAATCATTCTCTTGTTTTAAGCGGATTAGAAGCTTTGGAAATCGCTTCTACAAATGCTCCATTCATGATTGTGGGCGAGCGCACAAACGTAATGGGTAGTGCGCAATTCAAAAAAATGATTCGTGAATCTCGTTATGACGATGCTTTACAAGTCGCAAAAATCCAAATAGAAAAAGGAGCTAATTTAATAGATATAAATTTTGATGAAGCTATGCTTTCGGCTCCTGATTGCATGATGAAATTTTTGAATCTCTCAGCAGCAGAACCTGAAATTTCCAAAGTTCCATTCATGATAGACTCTTCAAATTGGGATGCGATTTTGATAGGACTCAAATGCACTCAAGGCAAATCTATCGTAAATTCTTTAAGCTTAAAAGAAGGTGAAGAATCTTTTATTAAAAAGGCAAAGGAAGTTAAGAAACTAGGCGCCGCCCTTTTGGTAATGGCATTTGACGAAAAAGGTCAAGCAAGCTCCAAAGAAGATAAAATTTCTATTTGCAAACGCGCTTATGACTTGTTGATTTCCAAAGCAAACTTTGCGCCTGAAGATATAATTTTCGACGCTAATGTTTTGACTATTGCAACTGGTATTTCAGAACATAACAGCTATGGACTCAATTTTATAGAGGCTGTTGCTGAAATAAAAAAGTTGTGTTCTTTCGCAAAAACTAGCGCAGGTGTAAGTAATTTAAGTTTTGCTTTTCGTGGCAACAATAATTTGCGCGAATCAATGCATAGTGTGTTTTTGCATCACGCTATAAAGGCGGGATTAGACTTTGGAATCGTCAATGCAGGATTACTTCCTAGCTATGATTTAATTGATAAAAAACTTTTGAAGTTATTGGAAGATGCAATTCTTAATCGCGACGAAAATGCGGCAGATACTCTTATTGAAAACGCTGCTCTTTTTGCTGAACAAGATTTAATAATTGCGCAACAAGATTCAAAAAATTCGTCTCCTGAAGAAGCTCTCGAACTAGCATTTATCAAAGGTGAAGAGAATTCTGTTGAAGCACCAATTAAATATTTTTCTGAAAAAATGTCGCCTCTTGATATAATTCAAGGACCACTGATGGATGCGATGAAAAAAGTCGGCAAACTCTTTGGCGAAGGAAAAATGTTTTTGCCACAAGTTGTAAAAAGCGCGCGTGTCATGAAAAAATGCGTGAACATTTTAGAACCTGAAATGAAGCAAAATGAAGCATCATTGCTCAAAGACAAATTCTTAATCGCAACAGTAAAAGGAGATGTTCATGATATCGGCAAAAATATTGTGGGACTTGTTTTGTCTTGCAATAATTATGATGTGGCAGACTTGGGCGTAATGGTAGAGCCTCAAAAAATTCTTGAGTGTGCTATCGAGCAACAACCACTTATGGTGGGGCTTAGCGCACTTATTACTCCTTCTTTAGAAGAAATAATAAATGTTGTAAAACTTTTTGAAAAATCAAAATTAAATATTCCCATTATAGTAGGTGGAGCATCAACAAGTGAGTTGCATACCGCTGTAAAAATCGCTCCATTATACTCAGGCATTGTGGCGTACACTAAAGACGCATCCTTGGTTTCAGGCTTATGTTCTGAAATTTTAAATGACTCAAATTTCGAGAAAAAACATAAAGAAAAACAAAAAGAATTAGTTGAATCTTTCTTAAATAATAAAAAAACTTTGATAGATTTAAAATCTGCAAGAGCAAAAAAAATTTTGAATAAAGAAAATGATTTCACTCAAAATTGCGGAGTATTTTCTAAAGAATTATCTCAGTCAGATTTCGAAGACTTTTTGAATTTAACTCCACTATTTGGAACATTCTCAATGAAGGGATTTACTGAGAAAAATGCACACTCTAATCCTGAAGCTAATAAACTTTTGTGTGATGCAAAAAATCTCTTGAATGAGATTTCTATCAAGCCAAAAATTTATTGGGGAATCTTCAATGCAGAGCATCTCGGAGATGATTTGGTTGTCGAAAAAGAAAATAAAAAAATAACATTGAATTTTATTCGTAGCCAAGAAAAAGAATGTCTTTGCTTGAACGACTATGTGGCTGATAAAGTTTGTTATTTTGCGGTGACAACAGGACAAGCTATTGTGGAAAAAATCGAAAAATTAAAGTCCGATGGAAATGATTATGAAGCCCTGCTCTTGCAGTCTTTATCAGACCTTGTAGCGGATGCTTGCTCGGCTTATGTTCATTGTGAAATTTTAGGAAACTCTGAAAAAATAGGAATACGTCCTGCGATTGGTTATCAAATTTATCCTGACCACAGCGAGAAGAAAAAAGTTTTGGATTTACTAGATGCAAAAGAAATTTCTCTTACAGAAAATTATTCTATGATTCCGCAATCTAGCATTTGCGCTATGTTTATCCCTTGCAAAGACGCAAAGTATTTTAACATAAGCGCTATAAGCCAAGAGCAACTTGACGATTACGCATCAAGAAAAAATATAGATAAAAACATTTTAAAAAAATATTTGTCTGTAAATATTGAACAATAAAAAATGCGTAAACATCCAAAGATTTCAATAAAGCAAAAATCAAACAAGAACTTTGATTATGTCACCTTTGTTGCAATGCTTTTGTTGTCTATGCTGGGAGTTGCGTTTATATATTCGACTCAATATTATAATATGGACGAAACTCCACTATTAAAACAGTTTTGGATGCGTCAACTAGTATTCATATCTGCTGGATTATGCGTCTATACAGCAACTGCTTTGATAGACTATAAATGGCTTTTGAGTTATGCGCATCTGATTTATTTTTTGGCAATTCTGATACTTGTGCCTTTGGCGATACAAGAAAATTTAGGCGTTAAACTACCCTTTGTATTGACTCGCTTTAATGCGACAAGGTGGTACGACTTCAAAATATTATCGCTCCAACCCTCTGAATTAGCCAAAATTGGAACGTTAATAATGATAGCGTCAATCCTTACTAGGTCTCATATGGGCACGATTAAAGAATCGATGAGAACGCTCATAAAAATAGGATTTGTATTTTTTATACCTATTTTGTTGATTTTTTTACAGCCTGACTTAGGCTCTACCCTTGTATTTCCACCTATGCTGTTTGCAATGTTATATGTGTCAAGATTGTCCAAAAGATTTTTTGGGCTAGCACTCGCTGTCTTTGTAGTGCTAGTAAGCATTGCTTCACTAGACATAGCGGCATATTCAAGACATCTTTCCAATAATAATATCAGTGCTCAAGATTCAGCCGCGCTAAACGCATTCGGCTCTTCAGGCGCGATATTGCCAATGAAAGACTATCAACGAAACAGAATACTGTCTTTTGTTTCGCCTGAGTTAGTTGACCCTTCGGGGCAAAACATAAGTTGGAATTACAGACAAAGTTTGATTTCTGTAGGTAGTGGCGGACTCTTAGGAAAAGGTCATACCGAAGGCACTCAAGCAAAGTTAGGTTATTTACCTAGCGATGTCGCATACAACGATTTCATATTTTCAGTCATTTCCGAAGAAGCAGGATTTTTAGGCGCTTGCCTAGCAATACTGTTGTCGGCAGTGGTGATTTTCGGCTGTATGAAAGCGGCTGTCCTTGCAAAAGACAACTTTGGTGCTTATCTCGCGATAGGCATAGCCGCAATTTTAATGACGCATATATTTATAAACATAGGCATGACAATCGGAATAATGCCAATCACAGGATTGCCCTTACCGATGTTAAGCTATGGCGGAACCTTTATTTT
>JGI994J12354_10001029_pt1 | contig 28278 bp, 18 predicted proteins | sample IntmicLarv3ML3BL_FD_12354 | JGI IMG/M metagenome (IMG submission 12354) | reverse complement strand
TCGTTGAAGCGTTTAATTGTTTTTCGTACCTCGCAATGACGTTTTTATCATTTATTTTTCACTTTTCATTCAAAAGCTTCGCTTTTGTTATTTGTCTTCCCCAAAAATACTTCCGTAACGGTGGTATTCGTAAGTTACACTTTGCTCTTTGAGATAATGCAACAACTCCAGCCTGCCTTCAGCGAGCGGCTTGTTGTTTGCGACATGTTTGCCGAGCTCCGCTGCTTTTGCATATACAGCATCAGGTATATCGGCAGTGCATACGCGCACCCGCTCGTAAAGGCTCATGTCATTGATAAACGAATCGATAATCTGAGTTTTTACTTTTGTATCGACAAGCATTCCTGCAACTTTTTCGACAACGCTCAAATTTGGATCATTTGCCGAAATACTTATGACAAGGGGTGTTTTAGCTGTATCTGCGGCAAGCATTACAAGCAGGACGTCAGTCAGTGAATCATTTTCATTTATCCTGAAGCCTACCGATTTAAGCGGACGATAGCGGAAGACATTTTTCTCTCCGTAAATATTACATACATCCTTCTCTTGCGAGAACTCTGCACGCCATGATTCAAGATAACTCTTTCCTGCATAGTTCAACCTGTTCTTATCTTCCTTACCGGATACAAATTCCGTCAATGGAGACTTTTCGGATATTTTTGGCAACTCGTTTTCAGTAAATTCAACAAAGCATGAAACATAATTCGGTCCTCCGGCTTTTATACCCCCGCCAAATGCAGAGCGTTTCATTCCTCCAAACGGTTGACGGCGTACAATTGCTCCGGTAATTCCGCGGTTGATATACAGGTTACCTGCTTCAATGCTATCGCTCCAAATTTTATGTTCCTCTTCGTTAAGACTCTGCAAGCCTGATGTAAGTCCATATTCAGATGAATTGGCATACTCGATACCTTGCTTCAAATCTTCTATGCACACAACTGACAACAACGGAGCAAAAAGCTCATTCTTAAATGTATAGCTTTCCGGTTTCACTCCCCATTTGACCGTTGGTTTCAATATATATTTCTTTTCGTCGGCAAACTCCGGTGCTACAAGCCAAGACTCGCCCGGCTCAAGGTTATCTATGGCATGCAACAATTTTTCGTTGTTATTATCAATCATCGGACCGACTACATTCATTGTATCCCAAACGCTACCGGTACGAATACTCATCACCGCATCGCGAAGTTTTGCTTTAAACGACTCATCGTTGAATGATTTCTTATTAAGCAGCAGAAGCGAACATGCCGAGCATTTCTGGCCTGCATTGCCGAAAGCCGAAGATACGATATTCAAAATAGCATGATCCTGGTCGGCCATATCGGTCACAATAATAGCGTTTTTACCTCCCGTTTCAGCCGACAGAGGTGTTTTGGGGCTGTTCTTTAATAAACGGAAAGCCGTATCTGTTCCACCGGTCAGGATTACATGTTTTACGGATGGATGCGCAGTAAGGTATCCCAACGATTCGCGGTCTGCTGTACATACAACCTGCAACGCTTCTTTCGGTACTCCTGCATCCCAGAAACATTTTGCAAATTCCCATGCTACAGGCAGCGCCACGGTAGCCGGCTTAAGTATAACAGTGTTGCCGGCAGCAAGCGCTGAAGCTACTCCTCCGACAGGTATAGCTAACGGAAAATTCCACGGCGGAATAACAAGCACGATTCCTTTAGGTGCGTACGAAACGCTATAGAGACTATCAAATTCCTTCATTGATATAGGATAGTAACGGCAAAAATCTACAGCCTCCGACACCTCCACATCGCCTTCAGTAAAAGTCTTTCCGGTAATAGCTGCCATACAGCCTATCAGGTCACCGCGTTTTGCACTAATATTTTCCCCCACCTTATGAAGTATTTCATTCCTTTTTCCTACAGAGGTTTTTTTCCATCCCTGATCGTCCTTTTCAGCTATCTCGATTATTTCCTTCACTTGTTCAAGAGTAGACAGATTTGCTTCACAGAAGCATACTTCCATATTGCGGCTACGGTCGTAGTACAATTTTTTATTATCGGTAAGAACCTCCTTATCACCAATCTGAACGGGAACAACAAAATTCTTTTCATTAACGGAAGAACCCCATTTATCAAGTGCAGCTAAAGCCCACTTGCGATTTTGCGGCAAGTCAAGGTCTGTATCGGGTTCGCTTTTGAATATATTTATGTCATTGTCATATACATAAGGTTGAGTACGATCTTGTGTTCGATAAGGTGTAACACGCACGTTATCCTTAAGTTTATATGCTGCCATAAACTGCTCAGCAAGGAAGTTCCACTGCGCACTGTCGAGCTTAAGGTTAAATGTATAGCTGAGGAAATTATCTTTTCCTGTATTTTCATCAAGACGTCGAACGAGATAAGATATAGCATTGAGGAAATTCTTAGACTTAACTACAGGCGTATATAGAATAATCTGCTTCTGCAGTTTACGCATAACACGCGGCAGGTTATTTGCCATTCCTTCAAGCATTTCGAACGTAACAAGTTTGGAAACTCCATACTTTTCAGCCAGTAAATGTGCATAAGCGATGCTGAAATAGTTATGTGAAGCAACACCTACATGGCAAGCTTTTATATTTTCGGGCTGTAACGCTATATCAAGAATATGCATATAATTGGCGTCGACCTCAACTTTCGTGCGGTAAACAGGGTTCTCCCAACCTTTAGCCGACGAGATAACACTTTCCATCTGCAGGTTGGCACCCTTCACAAGGCGCATCTTTAGCGGCGCCCCTCCGTTGGCAACACGTGCTTTTGCAAATTCAAGCAATCGGTGTTGCAAGCTTTCCGCATCAGGCAGATAAGCTTGAATAACCACCCCGGCGTTGTAATCCTTAAATTCCGGACGGCTCAAAACATCTATAAACACATCAAGCGTCAGGTGAGAATCTTTATATTCTTCCATATCTAAGTTTACGAACTTATAACGCTTTTCACCATTATGGTCAGTGTACTTATTTTCCATTGCTGCGCGGTAAACAGCCGCAACCATATCGCAGAGTTCCTTTTTATTCTGTTCATAACTCAGCGCATGAATCTGTGCATAAATACCTGATATCTTGATTGATATATAGTTAATATCCGGCTCGGCCAATGCTTCGAGATAATGGTCGTAGCGATGTTTCGCTTCGCCGTCACCCAGCACAACTTCACCAAGCAGGTTTACGTTTTGCCCTATATTGCTGCTCCAACGCCCCGACAGATGCTTTGTTAGTTTGGGACGTTCTTCCGAAATAATGATTTTAGTCGTTTCGGCACGAAGCTTACTTTTAAGTATAGGCATTGCAATCGACGGGAACCAATATCCGCATAACATATATAAATGTATAAGTATTTGGTCACTTGTGCCAAAAAATTTCGGAACGCCATATTCTTTAATGATTTGCCGAACGCGCTTATTCAATTTGCCGTTATCGCGAATCTGCGACGATTCGTCAAGCATTTTTGATAAAAAAGTCTTATATTCAGGCGTTTGCACCAAAGAGGCATATTTCTGCTGTTCTTTCAATTCATCACGTGTCAATTCCTCGTCCGCTTTCGTCAGAAATTGTTTCGCCCAGTCAATAATTTCGTTTGTTGTTATGTTCTCCATTGTTCTAATTAATTATTTTAATATTAGCCTTTTGTATAGCAAGAAGACCTTTTATAACTGAACTATCAGTATAAACAGGCCTTCAAGTTCGTACAAAAGTACAATTTTTTTTTGATTTTATCTTTTTATTTCAAAAAATGGGATTACTTATTCAGAAAAAAACAACATTTTATTTTCTTTAAATTAGGTAAAACCGGATATCATTACTACATTTGTCACTGTTTAAAGCAAATGATTTTAACATTATAAAAATTATGAACATAAAATAAATAAAGAGTGTATGAAACGAATTTTATTTTTTACAATCGTATCTCTGCTGATAAGTGCAAATACATGGGCACAGTCTGCTACATGGACCGGAGCCGGCAGCATTAACGACCCCTATCAAATTGGGTCATTAGCTCAGTTAAGTGAACTTAAAGATAGCATAAATAACACAGCTATTGATTATTCCGGTAAACATTTCAGTCTAATTACCAATATTACCCTCACTTCCGGCTGGACTCCGATAGGAACAGAGGCAAGGCCATTTTCAGGCATCTTCAATGGTACCGGGAAATGGATTTTAAATCTTGAAATTAACACAACTGCTAATAACATCGGACTGTTCGGATTTATTAAGAATGGAATGGTCAGAAATCTCAACGTAGCAACCACTACATCAGGCATTACCGCAAATCTTAAAGTTGGAGGTATTGTCGGCACGAACGACGGTGGATATTTAGACAGTTGCCATGTTAGTGGAAAAATAGTCGGAAACACCTCTGTCGGTGGTGTAGTAGGAGAAAATATCGATGGCACCATAACCAATTGTTATACTATATGCAATGTAAGCGGAAGCCTTTATACAGGAGGTCTTGTGGGGAGAAATACAAGCGAAGTCAGTAATAAATACATTGAAAGTTGTTATACAACAGGTTCTGTATCCGGAAACAGTTATATAGGAGGACTTATAGGGCTTAACGATAGAGGTAATATTGAAAACTGCTTCACAAATTGTACGGTATCAAGCACAGGTATCGCTACCGGAGGATTAGCCGGAAGTAGTACCGGAGGCAGCGTTAGAAACAGCTTCTCATTAGCCAAGGTAACAAGTACAGGCAGTTATGCAGGAGGTTTTATGGGTATGAATGGCAGCACAATTACCGGATGTTATTCAATACCTAACGATTGCTGCAACTTCCTTGGCAGCGGTACATCAAATGGTATTGGAGACATTAAAGAAATACGGGGTGAGCTTGGTGAGGGTTGGAGTATTTATGCTTGGGATGTTTCAGGAAATAATTATCCTTACTTGAAACTATTACCAAAACAATTAATTACCCTCGTAATTGTTACAGGATTAATTGAAGAAACGATTTCTATTAATACAAATACAGCAATTAACGAACCTGATGATCCATTCCAATCCGGATACCTTTTTGATGGATGGTACGAGACATATTCCTTGAACAAATGGAATTTTAGTACTAATATCACATCAAGTTATTATATTTATGCAAAATGGACCTATGTTCCGAACGCAACAAAAGCTGCTATAACTACTAACCCTCAAAATGCAGACCTTTGTGTGGGCAGCAATCATACCTTAACCGTTTCAGCTACAGGCTCTTACCTTCGATACCAATGGTATAAAAACGAGGTGGCAATAAAAGATGCAACAAGTGATACTTACTCTATAAAAAATGCAACTCCGGCAGATAGCGGTTATTATTATGTAACTGTTCAAGCTTTAGTTGGTGAGATTGTTAAGACTGAAAAGGCTCACATATCGGTTGCAAATCCTTTACCTGCAAACATCACATTTGCTAATGTTCCGCAGGACGGAAAAATAGAAACAGGTCTCGAATACGTATTTGAAGTAAATAGATACAACGATGCCTCCCTTTACAAATGGAGCAGCTCAAGCGGAACGGTAAAGTTTATGCCTGAAACGGGTGCTAACACAAAAGCTTTTTTCATGCAAGAAGGCTACGATGTTGTAAATATCACTGTGTCGAACGCATGTGGAGAGAGAGTGCTTTCGTACCCCGTAAGAGTAGATCCGTCATCAGGTTCGGAAAATATTGAAGATGCAGTACCGTCAATATACCCCAACCCCGTAAGTGACATACTCAATATCATCGGACTCACCGCAGGCGAAGTCATCAAACTCTACAACGCATCCGGCTCGCTTATAGCTACTTATACGACAGAAAATGAAAAAATGTCAATTAACATCAGCAGCCTTGCAAGCGGAGTTTATTATCTTAGCACTTCTAACAAAACAATGAAAGTTATCAAAAATTAATTATTTTTCTCCTTTTACATGCAACAAAAACCATGAAAATTTCATCATTAATTATGATGAGAAGTATTCACAGGTTTTAAAAAAATGCATAAAAAAGGAATGCAGGTAATACGTGTATATAGACAAGCGGTTTTTTTTATTTTTGTATTATTCGTTATAGCGCAAAATGTTTGGCCGGTCTATTTCAGGCAAATTGGGATAAAGGAAGGTTTATCCCAAATATCTGTTATGTCAATTTATCAGGATGAGCTTGGCAGAATGTGGTTCGGCACTGAAGAAGGCATCAGCATGTATAACGGAACAGATGTTGTAGCATTCAAACACTCGGAAGACAGTGTTTTTTCACATAACGCAATGATAGGAAACATGTCGTTCCCTATTGTCGGTGATAAAAAAGGTAATATTTACTTTCGCTCGGATAATAAATTATTGCATTATGACATAAAAAACGAGACATTCAGTCTTTTGAAAAATGGAAATGTAACGACTGTCTACTGCAAAGACGAAGATGTCTATGTAGCGTCATCCGATACAGTCTATACATGGGACAATGAAAATAAGACATTTAATGTCTTTCTTAAAACAAACTTTCCTGCGAACCATATCCGAAAATTATTCATAGATTCAAAAAAACGCCTTTGGATTGGAACTTTTGACGGATTGTTCATGTATAATGAAAATAACGAACCTGAACAATTTGTAAAAGGAGAGCATATTTACGAGATTTTCGAAGATTCCAAATCAAATTTATGGATAGCAACGCGTTATTCCGGAATGTATAAATTTACTTCGCAAGGAGATTTTACAAAGATCGTACATAACCCCGACAATCACAATTCTATCCCGCATAATCAGATACGCTCATTCGCTGAAGACAATTACGGAAATATCTGGATAGGAACATTTAATGGATTATGTAAGTATAACCCCACAACCGATGTATATACCTCATACCAAAGGGATAACTTGCCGGGAGCATTAAATCACTCTTCAGTTTTTTCAACATATAAGGATGATCAGGGAACAATATGGGCCGGCACATACTATGCAGGCGTTCATTATTTCAATCCTGACGCCGACTGTTTTTCTTTATATTCTTCCGATATAAGGCGTAATGACTGCCTTAGTCATTTTTATGTCGGCAAAATGGTGGAAGACAAAGCCGGTAATCTCTGGATTTGTACCGAAGGAGGAGGATTAAACCGGTTCGACAGGAAAAGTAAAACTTTCCGTCATTTACTTGACGACGGACACAAAAAAACAATCTCTCACAACAACCTCAAATGTATAACATATAGTGAAAAACGCGATAAACTGTATATTGGCACTCATACCGGAGGAGTTTCGATATATGATATAAAAAACGATATCTTTTATAATTTCAGGGATGAAAACCCTGATATACACCTTGAAACAGGTAATATAATAGTTAGCTTACAGTTATATAAAGAAGATAACCTGATTATTCACAGTTCAAAAAGTATTATTCAATATAACCTCGTAACCGGAAAATCATCGCCTGTCATAAGCAATAACATAGATAATATATACGGAGAAGTGATCGCCATCGATTCAGATGATTATCTTTGGATGGAAAATAAATCCGGGATTATAAAGATCAGCATGATAGATAATAGTGATGTAACTCATTACAATAAAAAGGAATCCGGATTCGGAATGTTCAGAGTTTCCTGCATTTTTGAAGATTCCGGAGACAGACTGTTTTTCGGAACTTTCGGTTCAGGCTTGTATCAATACGATAAAAACACCGACAGTTTCATAGCATATAAAGCCGAACAAAACATGTTGTTAAGTAATTATTGTTACGGAATCGCTCAAACCGGACAAAATGAAATCATTATCTCGGGAGATAAAGGTCTTTCAATCCTTAATACGGAAAGAAAAACATTAAGAACAATAAGCCTAAATTCTCTTCTTCTTTCGGGTATAAACCGGGGAAACGGACTTTTTGTTTGCAGCAACGGTGAGATCTTCACCGGAGGTATCAATGGTATGACATCCTTTTTCGAACAAGAAGCGTTCGGCATAAATAAAGACTACACTTTATATTTTTCATCGTTATCTGTCAATGATGTGAAAATTTCACCCAATGACAAGACAAAAATTCTAAAACAAGCATTACCGTACACGAAAAAGATTGTATTAAGCCACAAGCAAAATAATCTGAACATATCATTTGCATCGAATAATTACATTAACGAACATGAAGACAGCAAATACGAACACAAGCTCGAAGGTTTCGACGAAAAGTGGATTTCCGACAACAGTATTATTTACACAAATATCTCGCCGGGGGACTATAAACTTACAGTACGCGAGAAAAACCCGAAAGATGGCGTTACACCCAAGATTATATCGATGGATATTGTCGTACGATACGCATGGTACGCTAATCCGATCGCATATATTATATATGTCGTAATTGCTTATATCACATTTATCATTATTCTCAGGTTAAGAAACATAAGAATTCATCTCAGGACTTCTCTCAAGGCAGAACGGGAAGAAAAAATCCATATCGAAAAGCTTAATCTTGCCAAACTACAGTTTTTTTCCAATATCTCACACGAATTTCACACGCCGCTGACTTTGATAATAGTACAGATAGAGCGGCTTCTCAACAGCAACTCATTATCACCGTTTGTTTATAATAAATTATTGAAAGTCAACAAACAGACCGCTCATCTTCAGCATCTTATAAGCGAACTGCTCCACTTTCGCAAGTTGGAGCAGGGTCATGTAAAGTTGAAAATACGAGAGTTGGATATTGTTTCGTTCGTAAAAGAAATATATTACTCGTTCCACGAGCTATCATCTGTACACAATATCAAATATATATTTAATGCTCCCGAATCGGAAGCGATTCTATGCATGTTCGACCCCAAACAAATGCAAAAGGTATTTTACAACCTCATATCAAACGCATTTAAATATACAAGAGCTAATGGCAGCATCGAAATATTGATTATTGACAAACCCGATTCGGTTATCATAAAAGTCATCGATAACGGAATTGGCATAGAAAAGGATGATATCAAAAAGGTTTTCGAACGTTTTTATCAGGCAAACAACTCACAATCAGGCGTAACGAAATCTCCGGGTGCAGGTATAGGTTTGTCTGTCGTGGACAGTATAATGACTTTGCACCACGGCACCGTTTCAGTTGAAAGTAAACCTTCATACGGAAGTATTTTCTCGGTCATGCTGCAAAAGGGATGCGACCATTTTACAACAGACATATTTGAGGACAGCCTAACAGATTTATCTCAGAAGAACCAAACTGTTATGCATACGGACATTTCAACGGAATTATATACCGAAGACCTAACTGACATAAATTCGGAAATCTTGGATGCAGATGGATACGAAGAAAGCAGAGGCGTCATTCTTATTGTAGAAGATAACAAAGAACTGCTTCTTATTCTGACAGATATATTCAGTTCATTTTACAATACATTCACCGCGTGTAACGGAAAAGAAGGAATCGAGATAGCTCGCAGAGAGAAACCCGACCTAATCATAAGCGACATCATGATGCCGGAGATATCGGGAACAGAGATGTGTGTCGCCATAAAAAATGATTTCGAGATATGCCATATCCCCGTTATTCTGTTGACGGCATTGACGTCCGTAGAGCATAGCATCTACGGTTTGCAGCACGGCGCCGACGACTATATAAGCAAACCTTTCAATGAGAAAGTACTTGTTGCGCGATGCAACAACATGATACGAAACAGGCTGATTATTAAAAATAAATTCAGCCGTAATCTCGATTTTGATGTACAATGCATATCAAACAATCCCATTGACCAAAAATTTCTTGATACAATAAACCGGGTTATCGAAAACAATTTCGACAACCCGGAATTCAACATAAACAATCTTGCCTGTGAAATAAATGTAAGTCGCAGTTCGCTATATTCAAAATTTGAAGCCCTCACGGGCATGACTCCCAACGATTATGTACTACAGCGGAAATTGAAAAAAGCTTCCGACTTACTAAAAACTAATACAAATATAAATATCTCCGAAATATCAGATACTCTTGGGTTCGGTTCTGCCCGCTATTTCAGCCGTTGCTTTAAGAAGCAATTCGGCGTGTCGCCTATTGAATACAGAAAAACCCAAAGTTCCTGATTATTTTTTACAAATATCTTTCCTCCTCTTCAACGCTTCCAAAAAATAATAATCGGCATAATTAAGCGGCACATCAATTTCGGTGTTATGAGGGATGCTGCCTACCGAATGAAGAAGTAAAAAATTACCATTCGTTCCTAAAGGAGCGCGGTACGACACGGAAGAAAGCACTCTCATTATACTGTCCGCATATCCTGTAAAACATTCCGAGTCGGGCACGCCCAATGTACTTATCTCATACAAAGCCGATGCTATGCACGATGCCGAAGATGCATCACGAAATTCGTCCGGTATATCAGGTGCATCCATATCCCAATACGGAATTCTGTCAGCCGGCATATTCTGATGATTCTTCATGAAATTGAAAGTTTTTAATGCCTGTTCAAGATATTTTCTGTCTTTTGTTTCACGATAACAAACCGTAAATCCATAAATAGCCCAAGCTTGTCCGCGGCTCCAAGCCGATTCGTGCGAATAGCCCTGTGCCGTCTGCCTGCTCCTGACCGTTCCATCGCTCAGGTTGTAATCAATAACGTGATAACAACTGCCGTCAGGACGAAAATGCTCCGCCATAGTACGGTCGGCATGAGCAACTGCCATATTATAAAAAGACGAATCGCCGGTGATGGCTGTAGCATCAAACAAAAGCTCAAGATTCATCATGTTATCAATTATAACAGGGCACTCCCACCCTCTTTCCGACTGCCATCCACGATCGATATTCCAAGACTGTATGACAGCGGGAACATCGCGAAAGCGAGTTGACAATGAGTGTGCAGCCTGAACAATGACATCTTTGTATTCCGGATTTTGTGTCAGCCTCAAACCGTTACCGAAACTGCAACCTATAATAAATCCGATATCATGATGCCACGTCAGGTATTGCGCATCTTTTATTGCTTCGGCATATTTTTTCGCAACAGGCAAAAGCGCAGTATCTCCCGACAGCTCATAAAGATACCACAACGAACCCGGGAAAAAGCCGCTTCGCCAATCCGTATAGTTACAATAGTACACAGAACCGTCCGAATTAAGTTTTACCGGATTCAGATAATCGCCGCTTTTTTCTGCTGTCTCTATAGTTCTGCCTATCTGTTCGCGGGCAAATACTATATTTTCGGATATGAAACCCAACTTCTCTTCTTTCTTTTGTGAACAAGAAAGAACGAAAAAACAGGAAATTGCTAATAATATATATTTGTCCATTTTAACTGATATTTAAATCGATAAACACTTTAGTAAACCCACCCCGGAGTCGGTTTCAGGTTAGGATTCATCTCGATTTCCGCTTTTGGAACCGGCCAAGTGTACCACTGGTCGCCTATCCACTGGTATGTGGTACCGCCTGTTTGTCCACCCCAAGCCATTCGCGGATAGTTAGTATCGAATTTTGATTTTTTGAGTGTTCGCCAGCGCATCTCATCAAAAAAGTTCACTCCTTCTCCAACCAATTCACGGCGCCGTTCATCACGCACATAGTCTCTTGCAGCATCCTTGTCGGAGAATGACGATGCCATTGTCGGAACACCTGCACGGTCTCGAACTTGTTTGACCTTGTCCGTAGCGCCTGCAAGGTCGCCCTTTTCAACCAAGGCTTCCGCCCACATAAGCAACACGTCAGCATAACGCATTATAGGTTCGTCAACCGGGTTTGCCTCCCTGTAATTATATTCGAGTCCTTCACCGATGAACTTGCGGAACATGTAAAGCAACCTTGCTTGAGCATTTGGAGAGATAGACGGATTCATCCCGGGTCGGAGGTTATTTTCCGCATTAGGCTGGTCGCCATAGTATTTACCCGGCACAGGCCATCTGTAGATATATTTTACTTCTTCCGACGAATTACTGTTTACTCCGAGAAACTCCGAATACGGAACTATAATGTTATAATTCATCCTCGGATCGCGATTAGCATACGCTTTGGCAAGACGCTCTTCGTTTCCGCTCTCCCGATATAGTCCTTTTGCCTGCTCAGATAACGTACTAAGCTGTGAACCAATAGCTGTAGTGATTGTCGGATGTACTTCCGTTCCTTCAAAATTCATATCTCTGATAAAAAATACTTTCCTGTCGTCAACCGACAAATCGTTCCATTCCGGCAAAAAATCATCCCATATAAAAGGCTTAACCGTATTTTCGTTTTCTACTACTTCGTACAGTTCAACTAAAGCAGGTGCAATCTGTACGTCAGTCCAGCAACCTCTGCCATCTTTCGAGCCTGCCTGAAAAGGACCGCAGAATTTTTGTATTCTTGAGCCATATCCCGGTTCAGCAATATATTGAATACTGAAAATCATCTCTTTGCAACGTTCCTGTCCTTCTTTGAACAACTCCTTATAATCAGGGTAAAGACCGTAACCACATTCCGATACTTTAGCAAAATCGGCGGCTGCCTTATCGTATTCTTTTGTAATTAAGTAAGCTTTTCCTCTAAGTGAATAAGCAAAGCCCCTGCTTGTACGTCCCTCTCCCTGTATATCATTCTCTTTCAGATCAGACTCATTGATAGCTTCTGTTAAGTCCTTAATAATTTGGCTCCATACTTCTGCTTCAGAAGACTGTCCTTTGGTAAAATCTTCCGGAGCAGTTGGTTCAAGGTATAAAGGTACTCCTAATCCATTGTTTCCGAACAATTCGTTCAGGCGGGAATAAAAGAATGCTCTCAATACTTTACACTCTGCTATAAGCCTCGCTTTTTTCGATGCGTCCATATTTATTTCAGGGATATAAGCTATCGCATTGTTAGCTCTGTGTATCCCGTCGAAGCACCACTTCCACGTAAAAGAGAAACGCTCATTACTCGGATTCACGCCTGTAGTGAACAAGTTGTTTATCCCGTATGACCCTTGTCCTGTCATACCGAATGCATCAAATGCATAATTGCCGATTGCAAGACCCTGTCCGACCAACTGCCCCCCCTGTACAGGGTTCTGTATTGATGAATAAACCCCTATTACTCCAAGGTCAGCCTGCGCTTCCGTAGTCCACATGTTACCACCCGAAATACTATCATTCGGCATCTGATCCAAAATATCCATACATGCCGTAAAATTGAACAGCAAAGCTACTGTCACTATATTATATAATATTTTTTTCATAAAAATCTTTGTTTTAATCGTTTAACTGTTTATTCGCGTAATCATAAATTTTTCATTTAATCAGTGTTTTCATTTTTAACTTTTAACTTATTACTTTTTTATTCAAAAAGTAATAGAAACTCCTCCCGAAATCATCCTCGCAAGAGGGTAAACAATTACGCTGCCGCCAAGTTCAGGGTCTACTGCGGGGAAGTCGCTATGTTGTATTGTCAGAAGGTTTTCGGCAGTCATGAATACACGCAGACTGCTTATATTAGCCTTGTTAAGTATTTTTTTCGGAATTGTATATCCTATTTGCAGGTTCTTCAGTTTCAGGTATGATGTATTATACAGGTAAAATGTATTTTCCATCATCGTAGAACTTGCGGACAAAAGTCTCGGATGCTTACCTAAGTGATTAGCCGAAGGGTCAAGAGCCGGATCGTAATTCGGGTCTTCTTTTGCTTTTAATGCGTCATAAGAGTAGAACATATCAAAAGCATTTGCGGGCAAGCCATCACCTGTGTTAGTTAAAATATTTTCGTTTGCACCGCGCCCTTTGATATAATGGTATGAGCCAAGTCGCGACGACCATGTCATACTTAGGTCTATACCCCTCCATTCGGCAGACATGTTCAAACCGAAAACCCATTTCGGCAATTGCGACTTGCCGGTAAACTCACGGTCATCGTCATTACCATATTTGCCGTCGTCATTAAGGTCTGCAAAAATCATATCTCCGTACCAAATGTTAGCCGCTCCGGTGCCTACAGTCTTATTATTAAACGAATAACCGTCCGCAATCATCGCTTTTACCCAGTCTAAGTCAGCTTTCGTTCTTATCATGCCATCTTTCGGACCGCCGTTCGGATTAACGCTTCCGTCGGCATTCATGTGACTGCCCGTACCCTTGTACGGACTGCGCATGAAGTACTCATTAACCATTTTCCCTTCAACAATACGTCTTTGATCGTTTGTGGTACTAACATCCGCGAGGTTTGTATATCTCCATGTCGGATTTCCCCAGGTATCCAATGTATTAGGATCAGCCTCATAAGTAAGTGCTCCTTTATATTTTGTCACCTCATTAGTATTATATGCCGCATTCAGACCTATATAATAACGAAATTCTCCTTTTTGGTCATTCCAGTTGAGATTAACATCAAACCCCAAGTTCTTCATATCGGCAAGATTCGATTTTGGAGATGTGACATTTCCGATAGTCAGGTACTGCGGAGGATTTACAAGCATATCGGTTGTATTTCGTGAAAAGGCGTCAAAGTCAAAGCCAAGCTTATTATTAAAAAAGTTCGATTCGAAGCCGATATTTATTGTCGAGGTTTTTTCCCACGACAGTGAATAGTTCGGTAACTGACTAAGAACCACGCCATTTTGAATACTTTCATTGAAGACGTTATTTTGCTTTATATAAATCGATTGCCAATCGTAATATCCGCTAACCTGATTACCTAAGGAGCCGTAAGATGCTTTAAGCTTCAGGTTATTAATAACATTTCGAAGAGGATTGAAGAACTCTTCTTCTGAAACGCGCCATCCGGCAGAAAATGAAGGGAATGTTCCCCATCTGTTACCCGGTGCAAACCTTGACGAACCGTCAGTACGCAGGTTAGCTTCAAACAGGTATTTTCCTTTGTATGCATAGTTTATGCGTCCGAAATACGATAACATTCCCAATGCTCTTTTTGAAGCGTCTCTTTTCTGGGCATCAGTACCCCAGTCCAACATTTCCGAGCCTGAATTAATGTCTGTCACATTCCAGTCCAACAAACCTTTTACCGTAAGGCGGAAACCGCTCGTCTTGGCATAATACTGCTCATAAGCAGCAAACGCACTGATGTCGTGATCGCCGAATGATGCCATATACCTGAGTATTAAGTCGGCTGTATAGTTTGTTGAAAAATAAGAATAACGGGTTGATGTAGCCTGCTCGAGCAGATCCGAGCCTACAGCCGGCTTTTCTGTTCCTTCACGGAAACGGTAGCGTGGCAAATCCTGCGAATAGCGCGATTCCTGACGCTGATATTCACTATAATTAAACTTTGCCTCGAAGCTCAAACCTTTCCAAATATCAACGTTAGCAAACCATGTTGTATTAATACGCGAATATTCGTTTTCGCCTCCATCTAATGCAATACTGTGTAATATGTTATTTGCCATTGACATGTTCGGGTCTTCTGACGTTCCGTAGTAGCCATTATGTTTAGGATTAATTCCCGGAAAAGCCTGCTGAAGGTATGTCATAGATGTGCTTCCCGGTTCTTTAAATTCCTTGGTAGCCCATGTCTGCGTACCTAAAGTAAGGAAATTATTGACTTTAGATTCTACATTGGCACGTATATTAAAACGTTGCATTCCGGTATTTTCAAGCGAGCCGGGATTGCTTTGATAGCTTGCGGACAATAAGTAATTTGAATTCTCGCCGCCGCCTGAAACAGCTAAATTATATCTGTGATAAAGTGCCGGGCGAAATATCTCCTGCGCCCAGTCAGTATTTGGATAAGCCAGCCAATTTGGTATTGTATTTCCGTTAACAGGATTTACGTACATCCCGTTAGGATTAATATCAGCAGCCCTCCATTCGTCTATAGTCGCCTGTTCGTAAGGAAGTGTTCCTCCCGGAGTGTTATTGTTTGCTGCGACATTATGCGCCGTCATCCAGTCTGCCGTACCTGACAGGAATTTCATTGTTGTAACGGCCTTTTCCTGAGCTAACATTGAAGAAAAGTTTACGGTCGGCTTCCCTTTACGTCCTTTTTTTGTAGTGACCAAAACGACACCGCTTGCTGCACGTGAACCGTAAATAGCGGCTGAAGCTGCATCTTTAAGTATGCTTATGCTCTCCACATCGTCCGGATTCACAACGGACATATCAGCAACAACGCCGTCCACAAGTATCATCGGGGAACTGGCATTTATAGACGACAGCCCGCGAATAGAAATGGATACGTTTTCATCTCCCGGATTTCCGCGACCTTGCGTAACACGCACGCCGGGCGCCAAACCTGCCAATGATGATGATAAGTTCATCGCAGGACGGGCAGCAATTTTTTCCGAACCTACCGAGCTTACCGCGCCGGTAAGATTAACTTTCTTCTGTACCCCATAACCTACAACTACAACTTCACTTAATGCCTGCAAATCTTCAGCAAGCTTTACATTAATAGTTGCCCTTCCATTTACGGGTATCTCCTGCGTACGATAACCAATGTATGAAACAACTAATGTCGCATTTGGAGCAACACTCAATGTAAACGCACCATCAATGTCTGTGACTGTACCGTTAGTAGTTCCTTTTTCTGTGACATTAGCGCCTATAACAGGATCTTGTTCGTCTGTTACGACTCCTTTAACCGTAATTTTTGCCTGTTGAAGTATTGCAGTATTTACGCCTGTATCTTCATTCATACTTGAATAATTGCTAGCATTTACAGTTCCTGCGGACGTCAGCAATACTAATCCGGTTGCCAAAATCTGCTTTCCTTTCGATAAAAAAAAGTTTAAATTTTTCTTCATAAATAGTGTTTTAATTTTCTTCATTAATAATTCTGTTTAACTCGCAAAATTTATGCCGCAAACGTATAATCATATCAGCTTTCTTATGGGATAAAAAAATCCATTTTATATGCACAATATTTCCAACAACACGTTTTTAACATGATGAAATAATTTATTTGAAGAAAATTGGGTGAATAAAAAACACTTGAGCTATCTTTGCACTAAAAAAAATTATGGAAGACAAATCAAATGACCTGCAGGAGAACGTAACAGCTCATGACAATACGGAAATTTCCGAAACCTCTTATAATGAAAACGAGGATATTAATGAATATACGGAAGAGGAATTAGCCGAATTAGAGCAGAGGAAAGCAAAATTATCAAGGACAATGACGATATTCATCATATTATTACTACTGTTCTTCGGCCTACTCGTTTTGCTCAACAAGTATTTTAACGGATAAAAAAAACGGTACCGAACAAAATCGATACCGTTTTATAATCATATTATTTCAATTTTACTTATTCATCCTTCTGAGTTTCTGCATATTCTTTGAGGAGTTTATCCTGAATATCAGTCGGAACAAGCTCGTAGGAAGCGAACTTCATTGTAAACGATGCGCGTCCGCCGGAGATTGAACTCAATGAAGTAGAGTAGCTCGACATCTCTTTCAAAGGTACTTTAGCCATGATCTTCTCATAGCCTTTTTCACTGTTCATACCCATAATTATGGCGCGGCGTCCTTGCAGGTCACTCATCACATCGCCCATAAAATCGGCGGGAACGAGTACTTCAATATCATATATTGGTTCAAGAATCTTCGGTCCTGCTTCCTTAAAAGCATTGCTGAATGCATTACGTCCTGCGAGCATAAACGAAATTTCGTTACTGTCAACGGGGTGCATCTTTCCATCGTATACTACAACTCTTACATCGCGAGCATACGATCCTGTCAGCGGCCCCTGCTCCATACGCGCCATGATACCTTTCAGAATAGCCGGTAAAAAGCGGGCGTCAATTGAACCTCCGACGATACTGCTTATAAATACAAGCTTTCCGCCCCAGTCGAGCGATATTTCCTGAGTATCACGAACACTCATCTTAAACTCCTGTCCACCAAAACGATAAATCGATGGCACCGGTATTCCTTCGAAATACGGCTCAATAATGAGGTGTACCTCACCAAACTGACCTGCACCGCCGGATTGTTTTTTATGGCGATAATCAGCACGGGCTGCCTTAGTGATAGTTTCGCGGTACGGAATCTTTGGTTCGATATATTCGATGAAAAGTTTATCATTATTTTCCAAACGCCATTTTAATGTACGCAAGTGGAATTCACCTTGCCCTGAGACAATTGTCTGTTTCAACTCTTTTGACTGCTCTACAAGCCAAGTCGGATCCTCTTGGTGCATTCGGTATAGCAATTCGCTCAATTTTTCTGCATCAGATTCACTAACTGCTCTTATCGCACGGCGATATTTCGGTTCCGGGTAACGTATGAAGTCGAACTTGGAATCACATCCTTTTACGGCAAGAGTGTTGCCAAGACGTACATCTTTTAGTTTAACGGTAGCGCCGATATCTCCTGCAGACATTTCAGGTACTTCCAAACGGTTTGTACCGCTTACTACAAATAACTGAGAAATGCGCTCCTTAGAGCCGCGATCATTATTTTGCAAGTCATCGCCGGCTTTTATCTTGCCTGACAGTACTTTGAAATATGAAACTTGTCCGATATGAGGTTCGATAGTCGTTTTGAAGAAAAATGCACTTGTCGGACCTTCCGAGTCAGGTGAGATCTCATTACCGTCTGTTGTAACAGGACATGGCATTTTATCGATACAAGGTACTACGTTTCCAAGAAACTCAAGCGTACGGCGAACACACATATCGCGCTCAGCGCAAACACAAAATACCGGAAACATACCGCGAGTTACAAGCCCTGCACTGATACCTGCACGCATCTCTTCTTCAGTCAGTGTTCCCTGATCAAAGAATTTCTCCATCAATGAATCGTCGTGTTCGGCTGCAGCTTCGATTAGCACTTGTTGCAATTCCGTCGCTTTATCCATCTCTTCGGCAGGAATATCAAGTATTTCAGGAACGCCACCTTCAGGCTTCCAACGATACATCTTCATTTTAAGTACATCGATGACAGCATTGAAAGCCGGACCGCATACTATGGGATATTGTATCTGTACAACTTTACCTCCGTAGTTTTCTTTAAGTTGGGATACGGACGAATCGTAATCCGCCTTATCATTATCAAGATAGTTTATAATAAATATAACCGGTTTATGGAATTGCTCCGTATAACGGAACTGATTTATTGTTCCAACTTCGACACCATACTGTGCATTGATAACCATCAAAGCAGTATCTGTCACGTTCAATGCGGAAACAGCTCCCCCGATAAAGTCATCCGAGCCGGGACAATCAATGAAATTCAATTTCAAACCATTCCATTCCACACTAAAAAGGGTAGAGAAAACAGAGTATCCGTACTCTTTCTCCACCGGAAAATAATCACATACCGTAGAATTGTTTTTTATTGATCCACGACGTTTTATAACACCACCCTCGTAAAGCATAGCTTCTGCAAGGGTGGTTTTCCCGGCGCCGGAACTTCCCAATATTGAGATGTTCTTAATTTCATTTGTCTGATAAACCTTCATGATAATTTTAATTTTTAATAGTTAATTTATTTATTTTAATAGAATTTTGAAAATAAGGTTTGCAAAATAGGAATTATTCATGATATAGAGCCTCTTGATTAATCTGTTTATAAACTATGTTATTAAACATATCACAAAATAATACAAATAGAACATTGCTTAAGTGTTTATTTTCACTATCTTCGCTACTTGAGAAAAGAAATATTAAAGACTTAAAGCACATAATAATTTATCATATTAATTTGAGCAAAAGAGTTTTTAAATATTGATTTATTCATTTTTTACTTATTTATAATTCTAATTTTTCATTACAATGAAGGCAGAACAAATAATGATTTCTCTTGAAGCAAAACATCCCGGTGAACATGAATACATGCAGGCGGTTAAAGAAGTATTGCTAAGTATAGAAGATGTATACAATGAACATCCCGAGTTTGAAAAAGTAAAAATAATAGAAAGGATTGTTGAGCCGGACCGAGTAATTACATTTCGCGTTCCATGGGTTGACGATAAGGGCGAAGTGCATGTAAACCTCGGTTACCGCGTACAGTTTAACAATGCTATAGGGCCGTACAAAGGGGGATTACGTTTTCATGCGTCGGTAAATCTATCGATATTAAAATTTTTAGGGTTCGAGCAAACATTTAAAAACGCATTGACGACGCTTCCTATGGGAGGAGGCAAAGGCGGTTCGGATTTCTCGACACGTGGAAGAAGTGATGCGGAGATAATGCGCTTCTGTCAGGCATTCATGACCGAGCTTTGGCATAATATCGGTCCCGACACTGATGTTCCTGCAGGAGATATCGGTGTTGGAGGGCGTGAAGTTGGCTATCTATACGGAATGTATAAAAAACTGTCACGCGAAAATACCGGAACAATAACGGGTAAAGGGCTTGAATTCGGAGGTTCCATCTTGCGTCCCGAAGCAACAGGATTCGGAGGGCTTTACTTCATCAACAGGATGCTCAACGAGCATGGAATTGACATAAAAGGCAAGTCCATAGCACTATCAGGTTTCGGAAACGTAGCTTGGGGTGCAGCAATTAAAGCTACTGAGCTTGGAGCAAAAGTTGTTACAATTTCAGGACCTGACGGTTATATATATGATCCTGAGGGTATAACCGGCGAGAAAATAGACTTTATGCTCGAACTGCGTGCAACAGGTGAAGACATCGTGGCTCCTTACGCCGATGAGTTTAGCAGCGCTACATTCTTCCCCAACAAACGCCCGTGGGAGCAGAAAGTAGATATTGCACTGCCATGCGCCACACAGAATGAACTTGATGAAAACGATGCAAAAATGTTAATTGCAAACAATACGAAATGTGTTGCGGAAATATCAAACATGGGTTGTACAACCGAAGCGGTAGATATGTTTGTTCACAATAAAATTTTATTTGCTCCCGGCAAAGCTGTTAATGCAGGCGGTGTCGCCACATCAGGACTTGAGATGACACAAAACGCAATGCATATATCATGGACACCCGATGAAGTAGATCGCAAACTGCAACAAATAATGAACGATATACACGATCAGTGTGTAAAACACGGACGCGAAGGCGATTATATCAATTACGTGAAAGGTGCAAATATTGCAGGTTTCATGAAGGTTGCCAAAGCAATGATGGCGCAAGGAATAGTGTAATAAGTGAAAAATGAAAAGTGAAAAGTGAAAAATAGAAATTCCCCCATTTTTCACTTTTCACTTTTTAATTTTTTTTATCGTTGGGTAGGAAGATGGCTACAAATCCTAAAAGTGGAAGGTAGGCACATATATTATAAACATATTCGAGGCCTGTAGTGTCTGCCACTTTTCCTAATATCGCGGCTGCAATGCCTGCAATGCCGAATGCAAAACCGAAGAAGAACCCGGAAACAAAGCCGACTTTTCCGGGCAGTAATTCTTGTGCATATATCAAAATTGCAGTAAAAGCTGATGATAAAATAAAACCTATAAAAAATGTAAGTATGCTTGTCCAAAGCAGGTCGGCGTGCGGTAATAACAATGCAAATGGTGCTGTTCCGAGGATTGAAACCCATATTACGATTTTACGGCCTATCCTGTCGCCGACAGGGCCTCCGATAAATGTTCCTAATGCTATGGCAAATAAGAACACGAACAAGAACAGTTGGGACTGTTGAATGGAAACTTCAAATTTTTCTATAAGATAAAACGTATAAAAGTTCGTCAGGCTGGCCATGTATACGTATTTTGAGAAGATAAGAATTAAAAGTATACAAAATGAATATATCACCATTTTACGGGGCAGCGGGCTTTTTCTTATAGATGCTTTTGCTTCAGCTGCCCTTTTCATCCGTTTTATAATCTTGTTATACCAGTTGAAAATCGGATATTTCAAAAGAATTGCAATAAATGCCGCTACGGCAAAAATAAGAACATAACGTTGACCGTAAGGCGCAATAATCAATGCAGCCAATAACGGTCCCAACGAGCTTCCCGAGTTTCCGCCGACCTGAAAAATTGACTGTGCAAGACCGTGTTTATTTCCTGAAGCCAGTCGAGTAAGCCTCGAAGCTTCGGGATGAAGTATAGAAGAGCCGAAGCCGACAAACACAACTGATATCAATACTAAAAATAACGTATCGGCAAAAGATATGAAAAATAAACCTGCACATGTCGATATGGAGCCGATAACCAGATACCAAGGGTTTGGTTTTTTATCGAATAAAAATCCGAAAGCAGGCTGAAAGACAGATGCACAAATCTGGTATACGAGAGTGATATACCCTATTTCAGTAAATGTCAGCACCAAATTATCTTTCAGAATGGGATAGATAGCCGATATAATCGACTGAAAAGCGTCATTCAGAAAGTGAGCTAAGCTTAGAGACAGCAATATACCAAGTTTCAGCGTACCTTTTACCTGTGATTTATCCATTGACTACTTACGAATTTTTGAAGGATTCTTGGCTATGAAATCCTTCCAACCTGAATAGGATTTTTCAAACTTGGGACGGTCTGTTTGGAGATAGTGACAGAAAGCAGCGGCAAGACCGTCGGTTGCGTCAAGTTGAGGCAGCATATTTTCGTCCGAAATATGCAACATTCTCTGCAGCATACCTGCAACCTGCTCTTTCGATGCCTGTCCGTTTCCGGTGATTGCCATTTTTATTTTCAGAGGTGCATACTCAAAAATAGGAATATCTCTATGTAATGCCGCCGCAATAGCTACCCCCTGAGCACGACCAAGCTTCAACATACTTTGGACGTTTTTACCAAAAAAAGGCGCTTCAATAGCCAGATCGTCAGGATGATAAGAATCAATAAGTTGCAATACGCGGTCAAAAATATGTTGAAGACGCAGGTAATGATTTTCATACTTATTTAACTTCAACACCCCCATCGCCTCAAGGCTTGTTTTTTTTTCATTAACCCTAAGAACACCATATCCCATTATTATTGTGCCCGGGTCTATACCCAATATGATTCGTTCTTTTCCCATTCCTCCGGCAACTAATTTAATCCCCTATCTCTTAATTTTTAACTTTTAACTTTTAAGCTTTTATCTCTTATTTCTTATTTCTTAATTTTTCACTTTTCATTTTTAATTTTTCATTGAAAACTTTGTTTTCAATGGAATTTCCTCCAGTAATGTTGAAAAACCAACGACCTCATCATTAAATTTATCGGTTATCGTCTTTTGTAATACCCTGCCTTCTTCGAGCATCCATTCATCAAGTACAGACAAACTGTCAACACAAAACTGTATAGAAAGGCTTACTCCATTAACATCCGCTTCCTCATTAAGTACGCGCATTATACGTGGGTTATATAGTTTTCCGCTACTTATAACCGCAGGAATATATTCGGTCTTAAAAAAATCAAAACCTTTCGTATAAACTTCGTTTGTCAGATGATATGTCGTGTGATAAATAATCATTACCTTCAATTATTGTAAATGTGGCCTCAAAAGTAATAAAAAAAAGCAAGAATCTAAACTGATTTTTTGAACTGCATAAAAAAACGCGCCGCCTGAACAATACAGACGACGCGTTCTTTATATTTTACGTATTATTTTTTAGGAGAATACGGCAGGCAATAAGGATTGCGATATTCGTACCAATAAAGGCGGTGGTTCTCAGCCTCTTTATCATCGATAAACGACAATGTAGCAGGATCCCACTTAACAGGACGTTTAAGCTCTGTAGCTATATTGGCAAGGCAGCATAATGTATTTGTGCTGCATCCTACTTCTACGGGAGCAATCGTTTTCTTGCGAGAACGAACACAATCGATAAAGTTTTGCATATGAGGAGAGCTTATTTCATATTCGCCTGCACCTACTTTTTTCTCTTCTTTTGTCAAAAGTTCGGGTTTTGAACATTCTATATAGCCACGTGCAACCTTCAGCCAACCTTTGTCGCCGATAAACTGTATTCCTTGCGCGTTTTTATTATCTTCGCGATAAGGTTGTTCCGTCAGAACGATACCATTCGCATACTTCATAGTCATATACTCTGTACCTTTATATCCTTTAGGAATATATTCAACAGGACCTGAACCGTCCATTCCTAACGCAGCCTGCACAATATCGAACATGTGAGCGCCCCAGTCGGCAGTGAAACCGTTTCCTGTTTCACAATACCAACGCCATGCACCCCATAGCTTTTCATTTTCCGGAGGAGAAAGGCTTATAGGAGGACAAAGATCGGGATGGTAATGAACTTTAGGATCGTTCAACGGGCCTAACCACTGGTTAAAGTTGAGATTCGCAGGAACAGCTTCTTCCGGCAGATTAAGAGGTGTTGGAGGATCGCCTACTTTTGAATAAACTTTCTCTATATGCCCTATGCCACCGTTTCGTACTAATTCGATCGCCTGCTGAAACTCTTTACTTGAACGTTGCTGGCTTCCTACCTGAAATACCCGTCCGTTATCAAGCGCAGCACGCATGATAGCAAGGCCTTCAGTAATTGTATAAGCCAAAGGTTTTTGGCAATAAACATCCTTTCCGGATTGGCAAGAATATATTGCAGCCAGAGCATGCCAGTGATCCGGCAGCGCAATCTCTATAGCATCAATATCCTTACGTTCAAGTATTTGTTCGAAGAACTCATACTTATCGCAACGCGGGTTCATCTTGTTCTCGCCCTGCCACTTATTTACCATGCTCACAAAGCGGTCCATTTTCATCGTGTCAACATCGCTGCATGCTGCTACCTGAACACCGGGACACCTTGAAAAACTACGGAAATCTGAACAACCCTGTTGTCCCAATCCGATAAAACCTAAAACCACACGGTCGCTCGGTGCAAGCCTAACACCGTTTTGCATTGTCCAACTTGGAAGAATAGTTAATCCGGCAAGTCCTAATGCCGAAAAGCCAAGAAACTCCCTTCTTGACATCTCATTCTTTACATTTTTCTTTTCGTCTTTCATTGTTTTATTATTATTTAAAAAAGATTACATCCTTCGAAAAACAGAAAATACGTTATATCTTTGTTTTTCGAAACAAAGATATGAAAAAGCGAAATTTACACAAAATAAAATAAACTATATTTTAAAAAATGAATATAGGCGGCGCCTCGGCATAAAAAAATATGCAAGCATATTTTGTTCTTCTCTCGGCTTGCACTATATTTGCAACGAATCTATATTTTGTAAATGATGTATAAAGCCCGATATATTTTTTTATTAGTTTCCCTTGTAGTATTAAATCTTAATACAACCAACGCGACCACAATAATAACAGAGCAGTCAAATATCAAGAGAGATGGCATTATTATGGGCGCTGATCGATTGGATGTGATAGCAAACCTTACAAAAAATAAACGCGTTGGAATTATTGCCAACCAGACTTCAGTTCTGTACGACGGCACACATTTGTTGGATGCATTGCTGCAGGAAGGTATTAATGTTATTAAAGTGCTGGCTCCCGAACATGGTTTTCGCGGAACGGACGATGCAGGAGCTGTTATTGAAAATAGCAGAGACAAAAAAACAAATATTCCTATCGCATCAATTTATGGTAAAAATAACAAACCTACCGCTTCGCAATTATCGGATATCGACGTACTTATCTTTGATATTCAGGATGTGGGCACACGTTTTTACACATATATAAGCACTATGCATTATGCTATGGAGGCATGTGCGGAGAATTATGTTGAATTCATCGTATTAGACCGCCCCAATCCTAACGATTATGTTGACGGACCTATTCGTAAAACGGGTTTTTCATCGTTTGTCGGGGTAGACCCGATACCTGTTCTTCACGGACTTACAGTAGGTGAACTTGCACGTATGATAAACGGAGAAGGATGGTTATCGACAGGAAAAAAAAGTTGCAGGCTATTCGTTATACCTATGATAAACTGGTCTCACGGCGATTCGTACAGTTTGCCGATCAAACCGTCGCCTAATTTACCGAATGATATTTCAATACGGTTATACCCTTCACTCTGCTTTTTTGAAGGCACAAGTATCAGTGTCGGACGCGGCACGGATTTTCCCTTTCAGGTTCTCGGCGCTCCGGATAAAAAATACGGCACTTTCACTTTTACCCCGCAAGCAATAAAAGGGATGGATTCCAATCCTATGCATAAAGGTAAAATATGTTATGGCTCCGACTTTAGGAGAGAGCCTTTTGGAGGCGGACTTTCACTCCGGTTTGTAATAGATTTTTTCAAAAAATCCGGTTATAACGAAAAAGATTTTTTCACACGCCCCGAATGGTTTGACCTGCTGGCAGGAACAAACACCCTCAGAAAACAAATTATTAACGGATTAAGCGAGGAGGAAATTCGCGATTCATGGCAAAATGATTTGAACGAATATAAAATGATGCGTCAAGAATATCTTATATACAGCGACTATAAATGAAAAAAAAATACCCATATAAGAATTTGTACTCCGACAATAATCATCACAATTATTTTCGCAAAATAAGCACGACTCTTTTAGTGTGCCTGCTTGTATGTATATCATGCAAAAAAACGGAAAAGCATAGCGGCGAAGATGATATGGACTCCGAATGGATTGAAAACCAAGGACACATATATGAATATGGAATATGTATAGATTCACTTGATGTAACAAAAAATATCATCAAAACCGGGGATAATCTTTCGGGAATTTTCGGAAGACTCGGTTTCTCGGCAAGGATGATCGACAGTCTTTGCAGGTCATCAAGCAATGTGCTTGACCCTAAAAAGTTAAGAAGCGGTATGACTTATGCTACTATTACGAAGCAAGACAGTGTTGCCTCAATACAATATATAGTTTTTGCAAAATCAAGGACAGACTTTTCAATAATAGACATCTCGGGTGACAGCATTAAAACTTACGAATACAGCAAAGATATTCGCCTTGAACGGCGATATATGGAAGGTGTAATAACATCATCACTCTGGAATAATATTAAAGCAAACAATACAGATCCGCTGCTGGCTCTGATGATATCTGACATACTCGCATGGCAAGTTGACTTTTTCGATGTTAAAGACGGTGATTCGTTTCGTGTGTCTTATGATGTAGCCTTCATCGACGACACAACGGAGCTATATGTTTCATCCGTTGAGGGTTTGGCTTTTGTTCATCAAGGCAAAGAATTTACAGCCGTACCATTTGTTCATGACAGTATCAGAGAATATTTCGATGCGACCGGAAACAGTCTGCGAAAACAATTTCTGAAAGCGCCGCTTGACTTTTTCCGTATTACATCCAGATTCAGTAATGCCCGTTACCATCCTATCTTAAAACGGTATCGCGCACATCATGGCGTCGATTATGCCGCTCCGACAGGAACACCTGTAAAAACTATAGGTGACGGAGTAGTTGTAGCAAAAGCTTTTGATTCGAATGGCGGCGGTAATTATGTTAAAATCAAACATAACTCGGTATATACAACTACATATATGCACTTGAGTCGGTTTGGAACAGGAATCCAAAACGGCACGCATGTAAAACAAGGCTATGTAATTGGCTATGTTGGCTCTACAGGCCTTTCAACAGGACCACACCTCGATTTCCGTGTTCACAAAAATGGCCAACCTATTAATCCACTGAATATGGAATCACCTCCATCTGAACCTGTAAAACCGGAACTGCGCGATAGTTTCAATATCGTTAAAAACATCATTTTTGCAGAAATGGATAGCCTAAAACAATTGGCAATTGACAACGTTCCTTGATGTTAAAAATTAAATAATGAGTCGCTTTCTGTAAGGAAGCAATGCACAATTGACAATTATAAATACAGAAAAGCAATGCACAATTTCATTTTCAATTATATTAACTCTTTACATTTTCAATTTTCAACTTTGGCTAAGGCCGATTTACAATTCAATTTTCAATTAAATAAACATTTCCAACTATAAATTAATTATGAAACTATTAGGAAACATCATTTGGCTTATATTCGGAGGCATAATTACATGTATCGAATATGTGATTGCAAGCTTAATCCTTATGATCACGATCATAGGAATACCATTCGGATTACAGACATTAAAGCTTGCACGCTTAGCTTTATGGCCATTCGGAAGTAAAATTACGGATAACGGTTACTCGGGAGGCTGTTTGAATATTTTTATGAATATCTTATGGATATTTTGCGGAGGACTTGTTACCTGCCTTACTCATTTCTTCTTCGGATTACTGCTTTGCATAACAATAATAGGGATACCTTTCGGAATGCAGCATTTCAAAATGGCAGGATTAGCTCTTACTCCTTTCGGAAAAACTATTTCCTGAACTGTTAAGTGATTAACATTTTTCACTTTTGACTACGTCCAAACACCTCACGCTCGGCATAATCTAAGCAAGCTTAGCTTCTGCACTCACTTAATCGGTGTTTTCACTTTTCATTTTAACAATGCATTAAGCATTGTTAATCATCTCTCGATCAATACATATTTTTCGCGTGCTTCTTCGCGTGTGCAGGCATTAAAATGCCACCATTCGCTTGCTATGGAGACAAACCCTGCCTCTTCCATTAT
>JGI994J12354_10001028_pt1 | contig 28297 bp, 28 predicted proteins | sample IntmicLarv3ML3BL_FD_12354 | JGI IMG/M metagenome (IMG submission 12354) | reverse complement strand
ATCCTTCGCACCTCCCCAACAGCAGATAATTACTTATTATCCGTTGTTTGATGACAGCGTACGCCGCAAATGACCGTAAATATGAGCGCACTGCGATAACGTCGTCCGAATCACATGGTAGCCATTGTCCTAGCGCCGATTACCACAAAAAGCAACGGCTTTGAGTCACTCAACTCGGAGCCGTTGCTTTTCGATGATGTTATTCTTTTCTAAACGTGCGATCTGCACGCAAAAGCGGGCTTTAACGTTCACTTCTCTATTTCTGCAATATGTTTGTCAATAATTTCTAAATTAGGATTATTATCTCCTAAATATTCGACCACGAGACGTCGTGATTCCCTTAAGTATTCCAATGCATTTTTCAAATTCCCTTCTGCTTTCAGCAAGAGTGCGTAGTTGTTATATGTTGGTGCTAATGAAATGTGATTGTCACCCCAACTCATTATACTATGCTTTATTGATTCTTGAAAATAGTATTTGGCTTTTTCAAGAGTACCCAACGCACAATGTGCAACGGCTATATCGTTATAGGTATGAGCCAGCTCGTCAAGCATTCCGTCTGGTTTTTTATTAATTATACACAACGACTCCTCGAAGTACTCCAATGCTTTTTTGGGATTTCCCGTTTCGTTATACACATACCCTATGTTGTTTATCACGCCGACAGCATCTTCGCGACTATCCCATCCAAATTCCTGATGAATCGCTCTTGCCTTTTCATACAGCGGTAAAGCGGATTCAAAGTCATCCTCATAAAAAGCAACCAGGCCGAGATTGTTATATGAAACTGCAACTTCGGGATGAATCTCCCCATAAGTCTTTATATTGAAGTCACGAACAGCTTCAAAGCAATCCCGTGCATCTGAGTGTTTTTCCTTCCTTAAATATATCAAACCTAGTGTATTAAGTGTGTCTGTTGTAGCAGGATGCTCAATCCCTAACTTAGTCTTGCGTACTGCTAAGGCTCTCTCCAGGTGCTTTTCTGCTTCATCAAATCGTCCTAAGTCGTATAAAAAATTCCCTATGGAATTGCGCGAGGTTGCTACACGTAAATGATCTGTTCCAAAAATAGTTTTTTCTTTGCAGAGAACGCTTATATATATATTCAAGGCCCCTTCAGAATCGCCTAATTCTGCTTTACCGTTTCCGAGATTGAAGTATATCTTCAACGTTTCTGTGTTGTCTACGCCAAAAGCGTCCTTTGCTAACTCATAAGCCTTAGCGAAATATCCATACGCCTTTTTGTCTGACAGCTTATAATACGTGAGACCGGCATTATTATATGCCGTTGCCGCTAAACCCACTTCTAGATCATGGTTCTGTATTAACGAAAGTAGTTTCTTGTATTGAGTGATAGAATGCTTGAAAAAACACATTTCTTGATAGACTAGACCTATGGAATTGTAAGATGCACATAGTTTGTGTATGCTATTCTCCTCAGATTTCCGGTATATTCGTATAGAACGCTTTAGCAACAAAAGTGCTTGGTCATAGTTGGCAATGTCAATATAAATACGTGCTAAAAAGTATAAAAAGTCGGCATCGCGCTCAGTTTCTAAATGATCGCATAATAAATCGTTAACCGACCAACTGAATTGGATCAATCCGACTTTCTCGAGGCCATGATCATCTTTATCATATTTGAGTTCGGTAGTTAACGCAAGTATAAAACCACGGCAGTTGTTATATAACTCGCTTTTGAATTGTTCACGTACCGCTGCCGCAATTACAGAGTGCATTATAAACAAAGAGTGTTCTCGATTCTTTTTCTGAATAATCCATCCGGTATGAACTAGCCGTATAATATCCTTACGGTTATTAAGCCCAAACCATGTTTGTGCATTCTGAAATGTAAATGGTAGTGACGGAATGACTGATATCATCATTAACAAAGGCGTCAGTTGGAGGGGGATTCTGGACACAGAAAACAAAATCGATAACTGCTTAATAATATGCGCTTCTTTATCTAACCGCTCATGCCCTGCCGCGACTTCTTCTGTACTCAATCTGAATCCCAATTTTACAAGTTTCTCGTGGAATATATCCAATGACAATTCTTCGAGTTCCGCAACTTTTGATAATAACTCAACCGTTATTGTATGTCTGTCAGATAGTGTAATAATCTTTTTTAGTATCGGTAAAGATATATCTTTGCGCGTGTAATAATGCAAAAATAAAGTTACGCAGTCTTCCATAGGGAGCTCCGCTAGGTTGATAATATGCAAAGAAGATAATTCGGTTACCCTTCCTGTGGCGAATACCCTGCACGGTAAGTCGGCAATTCTAAAAAGATTGCGGTCATCATAATGAGACTCAATATTATCTATAATCAACAGAAGCTTTTCTCTATAGTTACTGATAATAGCGAGTGCTTTTTGCCAAGCATCTTCAATATTATCAATTTGTCTGCTATGAAATAATGATTTGGTTATGGACAACCTGATGTCTTGGTTGTCATAATTAACCCATAGTATATAGTCAATACCGCTCGTAGTACTCGGTGTGTTTTCGATGACCTTCAAAACAGCCTTTGCAACCTCGGTTTTTCCTAGGCCACCGATGCCACTCAACAAAACTGACCGCCGTGAGTTAATACAGTCGAGAATATCGCTTATCAACACGTGTCTCCCCACAAACCCATCAATAATATCTAACGGATGCTCTGAAATATATGTAGGAAATGAAATCTCAGATTCACTGGTTTCACTTTTTTTTATCATGTGGCGATGCAGATTTTTGAGTAATTCGTTAGTTTCTCTATCAACGCGTTGCATTTCTGAAAGTTGATATAAGGTAAACACTTCGTAAATCTTCGTCTTGGATATTTGTTCGAAAAAGTATTCGTACCAAAGGGCAATGTCTTCATCTGAGCATCCTTTAGGCGAAACGTGCGCAATCGCTCTCCTAATAGCCGATGGTGTCAAACCATGATCCGCATGCCAAGCCCTAAGTACAAGCACAGATGCTTCATTAATTAACATCTGCTTGTGCTTCGGACCTGCAGCTGCAAATGGTTGAACGCTTGCTTCTATCGCAGAACATAAATCGGTTGCGTAGTTCGCGCCAATAGTGCTGTTGGATTTGTACCACTTCTTTAAGGCGACCCATGACATACTTGCCGTTTTTTCGATGGCTAAGCCGAATGCAACACCAATTATTGTTGCACCTCCAATATCGCAAGTCAACAATGACTGAATAAAATTCATAACTACGTTTTCCACTTGATCCTCCTAATTCGAACATCCCTAATAGAGCCTTGCATCTCCCTTAATATTTTCGCATATATTGACAAAATTTGCAATGATTTAATAGATTTATTTCACATTTCTTAATTTGCGTAAATTTAACCCCGAGCACCTTTGAAAACGACCCTGGACGGGGTAGCGTACTGCCTTTCAAGCGTTTCGAAAAGCAGTTCCACCCAAAGATAATTAGTAGTTATCCGTTGTTCCTCCTGCTAACCAAATGACTGATATAAACGCAGACCCTCCGTGTCAATCGACGCGGAGGGTTCTGCGTTTTATGTCACAATTCTATTCCGAGGATGTTTTTTTGCCATAATGCGTTTCTGCTTCCCAAGCGACACATGCGTGTAAATCTGTGTGGTTTGTATCGAACTGTGTCCGAGAATGCTCTGAATGTAGCGAATATCCACATCCTCCTCAAGCATCAGCGTAGCAAATGAGTGTCGGAGCATATGTGGCGTCACGTGAGCATCGAGTTTTGCTTGAATTGTGTATTTCTTCAATAACGCTCGCACGGATTGCTCTGAAAGCCGACTATTAAGCCTGTTTATAAAGAAGCAATCAATCTTGTGTATTTTGTCGGCGAACGCCTTCTTGTACTGCCGTAGCGCCGACAATGATTCCGGGTTCGCGATGAACACAATGCGCTCCCTGTCACCCTTGCCATGCACTATCACATATCCCTCGCGCAGGTTTATATTGCGCTCAGATATTGAGCATAGCTCCGACACACGTAAACCGGTAGCAAATAACAGCTCCAACGCCGCAATGTCACGCAACACGGTGTTGCGCTGATGCTCTGTTCTGCACTCCGACATCGCATTGTGCACGGTGCGCAGTAGCTTGCGCACCGTGTTTAGGGGTAGTGATTTCGGTAGCGTGACCGACTCGCGGAAACTCAAACGCAGCTTTGAAAAGGGGTTTACGTCGAGCTCTTCCTCGCAATCGAGATAATTCACGAAAGCGCGCAGACTGGCGATTTTACGCTTTACGGTTTTCGGCTTGTGCTTTGCGTGAAGTTCTTCGGCGAAGGTCGCGATACAGCTCCGGGAAAGCGGATCGGCGTTGGTAGTGGCAAATCGCGCGAACTGTGCGAGGTCGATGCGGTAGGCTTTCAGCGTTTTCGCGTTGAGTTTTTTCTGAAATTCGCAGAAATGCAAGTATTCTGTAGTGGCTTTGAGTAGTTTAGTCATAATAAGTCCTCCTTGCGCAATATTATCGCGCAAGGAGGGCGTTTTGTCGAGCTGCGACTGTGATTAACGGCCATTTTAAGCTCAATCAGACGCGAGTACTTGGGAAAGATTGCTTCAAATATATGTACGAGACTGCGCATTTAGGAGGTGTAAATACGAACTAACACACCTCGACTACAAAATTATGACACCGGAGGCATTCAATTGAGCAATACATGTAACGAAATACCCGCTACACTGCGGAAAAAACCAATAATAACTACGTTAATCGGTGTCGGCTGCTTTGCGGTCGGCACCGCGTATTTTATGCTTTCGCACGATAAGACAACGCTGATGCTGAGCCTCGCGGTTCTCGCGGCCTGCTTGATTCGCGCTTATGGACTGTATCGGACAATCGCAAAAGCCGCTTACACCGCCATTGACGGCACGTGCATCTCCAGCACTGCGAACCTCCTACGGCGAACGCGAAGCGTCGTTGTCGCAGACAACGACGGTGCAACGCACAAGTTGACGTTGCCGAAGGCGACGCGGCTGAAGGTCGGACAGCGATACAGGTTTTATCTTGCGCACACAAGTGACGCGACAAACGCATTGCAACAAGCCGAGCAGTATCTCGGTTTCGAGGAATTATTCGATTTGCCGGGCGAGAAATAAATACATACTGTATAATAACCCCTTGACAAACACAACATATAGTGATACAATGCTCGTGTTATATTTAATCTGTGCTTAATCCGAAAGGGTTTACGGTGCTCCTACGAATAGTCGGGAGTGCTCGTACAACGGCTAATTACCGTGCGGCATACAGCTCTCCCAACGGCTCGGAGTCTTTTTAATGAAAGTAGCGAGTTGTCAGAGTTTCGCGTTGCGGAACTCTAAATGGTAGTTGAGCTTAGAAGTGTATTTTGTATGTTTAGCGTCAAGGGATTGCTGCGCCTATTTTTGTGCGCGCACTTTGAGGCTTTTTTATATATCAAGAAAACGCCGAAAGGCAGAAGGGAGTGAATACGTCGCACCGCTGTATAACAGCGGCGAGCGAATCGGCACCACGCCTCATTAGGCGCAGTGCAATAAAAGAGGGATCGACAATCCTCCAGAAAGATTTTAGAATTTTTCCGGAGGTATTTTTGTCGGTCCCTCTTTTTTTGTTTTCTAATTAAAAATTTGAAAGGACACAACGACAATGAGCAACATTATGAAATCTTTTGGCAAAAGCGTATCAATCCTAATCGTCGTAGTAATCGCTATTACGGCTCTCACGAAAGAACCACTGCGGTTAATACTGCTGGCGTGCGCGATGGGAGTCTGGTTAATCATCGTCTGCATCGCGTTTTTCCACTCACTTTACCGGGACAACGAAAATGCGACGAAAAGCAAAGCGAAAAAGCGGCGTAGTATCACAAAATCGACGCACAGCGGTTTCGATGAAATGAGGCAAACCAACGAGCTACAGGTGACGGACGCTATTCGGCATCTGCTTATGTGCCACGTCAATTATCGCGTGTCAACATACCTCAAGCAGAACTTCCCCGATGTCACATGGTACTGGACTTGCAAGGATCCGGAGGAGCTTGCGGTTCGCGGCGGAACGGGTCGCATCAGGCTGCATGGCGCTGACAAATACACGCACTGCGAAATCACGATTGACGGCAATGCACGTATTAAGTGCGACCTGCTCTGCATCGAGCATATGGAAACCACCCCTAAATCACTGTCTGAGGCGGACTCGTGGTTCGGAATGTACGGCTCGGTGCTCGACCAAATATGCGGCGACCTCGAATCGCGCGGTATCAACGACGCCAAAATACGCGAGAGTGGTGCCGTTATCATTCAAACGCCGGGTGGCGAGATGAAAACCGAAGTCCTCGCGAGTTTCCCGAAAAAAGACCAGTGGGTACGCCTCGCCGAGCTACTTGCAGGAAAGGGTTACGATGTTTCGGACGCGAGCGACGGATTGTACGTTTCGTGGGTTCCCGCGGAGGTAGGTGCATGAAGGCAGGAAGAACAATTGCGCAGTTAAGCGCCGAGGTTATGCGCCAAAACGACTTGAAGGCGGATTATCTCGTTGATACGCGTCGCCTCAACATGGAATACGACGGGGGCAGCACGGTAATGCACATGACAAACAACAAAGGCGTGGATATGGTTGAGCCGATGGATATAAACTCCACGGCGCATAGCCAAATCGGAGTGCATTGCGATATTCCGTCGAAGTATTACAGCCTAATGTCCTCGGAGAACCCCCAGTTGCTTGCGACCAACGTGAACAGTTGGTTTGGTAAAAAACCGACGCAACGTATGCTCCGCACACTCGACGGAACTGCTCGCGCGTTTCTCAGTAGTCGCTACAGGCGCATAGACAATTTTGACATCATGCATGCGGTGCTGCCTATAATCGGCGAAATCCCCGATGCTCGCGTCGAGAGCTGCGAAATCACGGATAACAAGATGTACATCAAGGTCGTAAATCCTCGTTTGGAACGAGAGGTTGCGCCCGGCGACGTTGTTCAAGCCGGCATCGTGATTTCAAACAGTGAAACGGGGCAAGGGCGAGTATCCGTCCAACCGCTTGTATTTCGGCTTGTATGCCTCAACGGTATGGTCGTGAACAGTGCGGGAACGCGGCGTAATCACGTCGGCCGCGCTAACACGTCCGACGAAAACTATCTGCTCTACTCGGACAAGACGCTAGAATCCGACGACCGCACGCTACTGCTGAAAATCCAAGACACGGTACGCGCGGCGGTTGATGAGGTTATGTTCGGCAAGGTAATCGATACGATGCGTGAGGCAAAGGGTGTGCGAATGGATCCATTGGACATTCCCGGCGTTGTAAAACTCGCAAGCCGCCAATTCAATCTGCTCGATGCAGAGAGCGAAGGTGTGCTGAACAGGCTCATCGAAGCGAGCGATTATACGCTTTTTGGACTTGCCAACGCCGTCACGCGGCATAGTCAAGACGTCGAGAGCTATGAGCGCGCCAGTGAGCTGGAGAGTGTCGGGTATGAAATCATCACGATGGCACCGGCAGTATGGAACCGCTTGAACAGCATGGCTTATGCCGCTGCTGCTTAGGTGTTCACATAAACTATAATATTTTGGAGGAAATTCTATTATGGCAACAGAAAACACGGTCGCAACGACCAACACAAACGAAGCTGTGCTCACCGATGATCAGAGAGCGGCAACATTCGCAAAGTACGAGGCATTTCGTCTGCCGGAGCCGACAGATGGTGACTTCTCAATGGAGGAGTTGTCCGAGGAGATGGCGGGCATTCATCTCTCTTTGCCTCGTGTCAAGATTCCGTCGGGCGGCTCAGTCTTTTTTGAGATTCCCGGTGAAAACTCTGACGACCCCAAAGTCGAGAAAGTGCTGGAGGGTATCATCGTGTTCAATCACGATGCGCAGGCATACTGGGAAAACGGCAAGGCAGACGGAGACGATAACGCGTCGCCGAATTGCTCGTCCGTTGACGGTATTACAGGTGTCGGTACTCCGGGCGGAGCTTGCGCATTGTGCCCGATGAACGCTTGGGGTAGCGGAAAAGGAAAGTCTAAGGCGTGCAAGCGTATGCGTAACCTGTACCTTTTACTCGAAGGTGACTATATGCCGACACTCGTATCCCTGCCGCCGACGAGTTTGCAACCGTTCAACGCGTTTGTGAGCTCGGAATTCGCGACCCGCAGACGTGCTGTATACGGCAGCATCGTTCAGATTGGGCTTCGGAAAATGAACAATGGTAAGGACGATTACAGCGTCGCTACATTTAAGAGAGTCTACAATTTCACTGGTGAAAAGCTCGAAGAAGTGCGCCGTTACGTCAAAGAGGTCAAAGAACAGATCCAGGTCATGCTAACGCAGCAGGCAATTGAGGCTGAGGCTCGCACATTTGCGGATGTCGATGATGATACCGCAACCATTGAAGGTGCGTTCTCGGCGACGGCGGCGCTTCTTGGAAAGCCGAGCGGTGTCGCGGATGACCTTCCGGACTAAATTGAAAACGCTGAAATAATACTAGCGGAGCCCATCTATTTTTATAGATGGGCTCCGCTCAAAAGGAGTTGAAAAACAATGTTAGAAGAATTAACGCAGAAGGAACGTGATTTCGCAACGACGCATCATTCGCGAATAATAAAGTTCCTCAACGCAAAGCATCTTCCGCACGACGAATACTACGATGTAGTGGCATTCGGATTCCTTGAGGCGGTAACGGAATATCTCGCCGACGAGGAGCTTCGCGAGCGTTACAAATTCCGCACAATAGCGAATCGGAAGATGAAGGACGCGCTGTATCGCGATTACGCATACCGGAACCGCTTGAAAAGGCGCGGAACGGTGTTGAGCCTCGACTATGAAAACGATGCCGGATACACGCTCCACGATGAAGTCGCCGCACCGAATGCGCCGATGGACGAACTCAATACGCGCGAGATTCTCGCGGAATTGGCGGATTGGCTGTCACCGAACGAGAACAATGTCATACAACTGCGGGTGCAGGGTTATGCGCCGTGGGAAATCTCTCGCGAGCTGAGGATCTAGCCGCCGATGGTACATGAGCTATTGAACAGCGCACGAGACACGGTGCTTTGCGTGTGTGCGGCATGACGGAGGTACGACATGGAAATAATCGGCAGCTCCCACAACGAAAAACGGATGCAGTATGTGATTGGACGCGTAATTTCGCTGAAGATCGGCGAGTGCGCGTACATTCGGTTAAAGGGTGATGTTATACGCACATCGACGGTGCTCGCCATCGTGAAAAACAGCGATGGTGTAAGTATGTTTGAAACGTGCAATTCGTTTTACTGCGTAACTGCGCCGGAGGCTAAAGCTATGCCTACACGCGAATATGTTGCGGAAGTAACGCTCGTTGGGCGAAAACGTAATGCGGAGCCGAGGGAGTTTTCTCCCTCGGCTCTGTCCGAATTTATAAAGAAATGGAGAATTAGGCGTGTCAAAAAAGAAACGCAAGAAACCGATCATCGCATACGTTCCCGATAATTTACTCGAAATGAAGCCCGTTGCCGCGGAGGATAAGGTGCAGTTCCAATGCACCCGTTGCGGCGAGTGTTGCCGCCACGTTAAGGACGGCGTAATGCTTGATGTGCTCGACGCGTTCCGACTTACGCGTTATTTGCGCAAAACAGGAGATGTCAACGAGATTGAAGACGTTTTGCTCAAATACGCGCACGCGCAGTACATAGCCGAGGGCGTGAAGCTCCCTATTTTTCTGCTCAACACCACGGGTAAAGATGATAGATGCGTGTTCCTGAAGGATAATCGCTGCACGGTTCAGAATGAAAAGCCCAGAGCTTGTCGCCTCTACCCGTTCGGCGCGACACCCGATGACGCGGGCGGCTACGATTTCTCAATCGTCTCGCAAAAGCCGCACCATTTTCGCGGCAGAACTGTGCGTGTTGGAGATTGGATGGAGGAGAATCTGACCGCAGAAGACAACGCTTATATGGAAATGGACATTGAAGCGCTGAAGCAGCTCGCTCCTGCTCTAAAAGTGGAAGATAAAAGTGGCGAGGATTTCGCCTTGAGTATGACTCTGTTTTTACGCTATTTCAACTACGACCTCGATAAGCCGTTTATTGAGCAGTTTGCACGCAACATGGCATCGCTGCACACGGCTTTGTCTAAGGGGTGCGGGGTTGAGCATGGGGTCTAAAACAGGAGGCACTCACCGAGCTGAATTTATGCGGCTGCTACGGCAACTCGCTACCAAACGCAAAATATGGGCAGTGTTTTCGGACTTCCTCGCGTTATCGGCACTTGCGATAAGCAACGCCGTAGACCTCCGGCAATTCGATGAGCGTGAGGCGCAGTATATGGAGATCGTCGGACGCTACAATAAGTCTGAAATCAAGCTGTTCGCCGAACTGTTTGCGCACCTCACCTTAGAATTAGATGAGCATGCAGAGCAACCGCGCGATGTGCTTGGTGAGATTTTCCACGAACTTATGCTAAAATGATACCCGAGAACATTGCGACGCACAATACAATGGATATCAGCCTGCGAAAAGCCTTGTTTGCGATGCGGGTCATGTGCCGAGTCTTTGAAAATTGCTTAAACATATTTACTTCCTCCACTTTATTTTATTTGGATGCCTATACTTCTATATTCCAAAACGCACATAAAATGGGAAAAGAATATGAAAATTTTGTAAAAAAAGTGCGCACCTTGCGGTGCGCGCCTTTTTCGAGATTGAGTTAAATTGTGACAATACTCGTTGTCACCGTTCTCGTGTCAGAACCATTGCTATTACCTGCATAAAATACAATTTCAGCATAATACTGCCGACCCGCTGTACCGGTATAAGTCACTGTAGACGCATGCACCGTGGTTTTTGAACTTCGCAAGCTTGAGTCGGAAGGGTAGCTGAACGTTTTGACAACCGTCCAAGCGGCGGTTCCATTCTTTTCGTAAATCTTTATTGAGCTAGCGCCAATTGATGTCATTACTCCGCAACCGATAATTGAGTAGGTTACAGTCAGTTTTTTATCACTCGCGCTGAGCGTTTTTGCATATGCATTTATATATGCGCTAGAACGTGTGGGCGGAGCCATTGTAGCAATTGCAACCGTTGATAATAGCGTACTTACAATGAGTATCGCCGAAACTATGCTAAGCAGTCTTTTCTTCATGTTGTTGTATTACCTTTCGTAAATAGAATCAATAATTTTTATAAGATCTCGTATCTCATAATCATCTGATATGCTCACCAAGCATTCATAATCGTTTAATGACCAAACGGCTTTTGAAATATTAACATCCGTCACTATGTAATGCGTGATTCCATTTGAGACGTGCGTTGCAACAGCATTGTTGTCTTTTTCAAAATTGAAACTATAATCTCCATTATAATGATCGCGCACGTGTAGAATATTTATTATTAAGAACCCTTCATCGCCCGAAAGATACGACGCGGTAAATTGTGTTCCGAAATCATCTTCGAATACATTTATACCGTTAGACACAAATCCCTTCGGTATCCACTTCGGTGCTAGTGCTTCTGTAATACCCATCGAGAGGAGGGCATCTTGCAGACTGGCGTATCCAGCTCCATCGGCGGCCTGCTCGGTACCCAATACCCCGTCCGGCGAATGCTGCCTAAATGAAAACACGTCCGATGTCCATCTTGCGATCGCTTGGCGTATTGTCGGGAAGGCACCTGCTGCAACCGCAAATGAAAACGTTATGATAATCGCAACCGCGGCTACGAGAAATCTCCGCACCAATCTCCTCGGCGAACGATGTCGAACCGTTCGGTCGCTCTTCGTCTGAGTTTTTATTTCGGAAATCTCCACGGAGTAATGAAAATCTCCGCCGTTTTTGACATTCTTAAAATTTTCCCACGCTGCGTCAACATCAATGCTCGGTACGTCGTGACGCGTATCAAGTTCATCAAGTAATAGGTTCAGGTACTCTAAGTCTAAGTCGTCTTCAAGCGGTATCTCACTAATTAGCTTATTCAAGTCATCGGTCGATAAACCTCTAAGCGCATTGTCTCCCGAAGCCTTGTTCATCCGAGATTCAGACATCAAATTCACCTCCTTCTAGTAAGTATATTCCCGCGGTTCTGTATTTCGGGAACGCGTTTTCATGTTTTTCTATATTCATCATATTTCTCCGCCGCTATTCGTTTGACTTTTTGCACTCGTTTCTTGCATGTCTCATATGGTAAGCCCATTTGCTTTGCGATTATTCCAACTGGCAGCTTTTCGATACAAGACACCCTTAAAAGCCACCATTCCTCGTCGGAAAACATACTCCTTGTCTCAGCGATGTACTCATCTTTACTTGCCAATTCGTAATCATTCACCTGTTCATATTCAAATATTATAGCTGCGCCCTTAGAGCGCAGCCTATTTTCATGTAAAATAAGGAATTTCATTGTGTTCATCAACCATCCCTCGGGGTTCTTGCTCGCAGCGACCTCATCCATTTTATCAACTGCAATCAAAAAGGCATCCTGAACCAACTCCTCGGCGCGGTGTGCGTCGTTCAAGCGCGCATTTGCAAAACGAAATAGCGGTGTAAACGTATCTGTAAACAGTCTATTGAACAATTGCTCATGATTATTGTCCATCTACCATGCCCCATCTCTTTCAATTATTCCGATTCTCTGTGTGTTTCATTTATAGCGTTTATCAATGCCCTCATTGTAGCGATAACGACTCGCTTCTCTTCGTCATTTAGTCTCATCATCGAACTTTCGATACGAAAATAATCTTTGTGCGTTTGGTCGTCGTTCGGGCGGAAGAACAAATTCGCGTCAATATCGAGAGTTGTCACTAGATTGTATAGTGTGTCGTAAGTCGGGAAACGTTTATTTGTTTCGAGGTCTGTAATCGTCCGCCTGTTCGTGCCAATAATATCCGCCAACTGTTGCTGCTTGTACCCTTTAGCCTTTCTAGCGATTTGTAAAGTTTTACCAATGCCAGGTATTTTCATATCCATAATTCGTCACCTCTCGTACTCATTCTACACGACAAGCAACTATATCTAAAGGCTGTCATATATCCCGCATAATGAGGTATCTATAGGCGTATTCGCAAACGATTTATACAGAATAAATTAAGCTGCGCTTCTTTTTCCCATTACTCGCTTCTGTGGGAGTACCTCTAATGAGGTGTTTCGTGATGATTAAGGTCGAAACTCGCGCTCAGCTGGCGATATAATGCAATCCGAGATCTGCCGATAACTCTGCATATTCAGATGATGTGTTATGGTGGATTCCTTGTATCGCTCGAGAAGCGAAATAAATCGCAATAAACCAAAAAGCGAATCGGCGAAAGAAATATTCGCGATTCGAGTATTTGCTGCAAAATGCGATATAATTATACGACCCTCGCCAGTGCGGTAGTCAGAAATACAAGTAAATGGACTCGTTTCTGCTGTTTTTGCGAGGTGTTTATTGTGGCTAATGATTGTCACGCAATTATGCGAACGCCTTGACACGAACAGGCAATCAAGGCGCGCAGCCAAGCATCGCAACAATCTTATGCAAACATTTAGAAGAACGTGCCATACTCGGCGCGATTATTTATTGTGGGCTTTTTCACACTTACAAAAACAGGCAACGGTGCATTCATAGGCCGCTGCCTGTTTTTATAACTCTATCACCGTTTCCACGCTGCCGTTCACCTCCGTTCCGATATTCAAAATTTTCAAAAAATTATGAATATCGGGTATCGGAAATGAACAACAAACAACTCAAAGAGCTATACGAGCGCGGCGAGATCAGCCGCGAGGTATTTGAGCATATGAAAAAATCCAATCGCAAGATGCGCTATGATACATACGACCTAAAAACGGAGCGCATAACTAATGCGGGTACTTTACCCGCGCGCGAGGATATCTACGACCGCCTCCTGGAAACAGGGAAGGAGTTTGACACTGGCGAAAGCGTCGAGGACATCGTAATCAAAGCGCTCTTGCTTGAGAAGCTCCACGATGCGATTGAGCGCCTTGAGCCGGGAGAGAAGCGGCTTATTTTCGATCTGTACTACTCGCGCGGCGGCAAGGGTCAAACGGAGCGTGAAGTAGCTAAAGGTCTTGGTGTCGCCAACAGCACTCTTCACGACCGAAAGGAGAAAATTCTCGACAAACTAAAAAAAATAATGGATTTATGAAAATAATTCCGAGCAAGACCCGTTCTCAGCGGTTAAAGGAATAGAGAGGCACTGCACACCTCCTGAAACGCGCCATAGCAGCGTATACGGATTTATGGCAGAGGTGGCACTTCTTCTCGTCGTACATTGACAAATCGTCGTAAAACGCGAAGCACGGCGCATAGCATCACATCGGGAAGTATACGGATACCTTGCGGGTGCGCCATGACGCTCGTCGAGAGCTGAGCGCATCCGCAGGATAATGCCGCATAGCGGCGATCGGCAACGCGGACATAGTATGTGCGTAGGAAGTGGGCCGGTGTGGTGTGCTCGGAGAGCTATGAAGATCAGCCCTTATTAGCAAAAATTCAACTGAGGTGAAAAAATGAACAAATGCACTGTATATAGTAAGCAAAACATAAAGAAGATTGCCGATTATCCCGACATTCTTACTGTCGAGGAAACGAGCGAGCTTCTGGGAGTATCGGCAAAAACCATCTACAAACTCATCAAGCGGGGCGAGATTATTTCGCGCCCTGTGGGGCGAGCGTATAAGGTTCCGAAAGAAACCTTGTTAAACTATCTCGGAATTAAAGGCTAAATTTTGTTGTAAAATTCGGAAAATAGTGGTATAAAGTATACGTTAGTGGTAGATGGTAGATTGACCGAGAAAGGAGCAAAAAGTGTTATCAGGTCATCTACAAGAAAAGAACGGCATATACTATGCCGTTTTAAATTGCAAGCACCTCGATGGCAGACGTCGCCCAAAATGGGTTTCCACGGGGCTTGCTGTAAAAAAAGGAAATAAACGTGCCGCAGATAAGAAACTCAACGAATTCAAGGCGACCTATTCCATTTACGGTGAATCGCCGGAGGAATTGGAAGTGAGCGAAGCAACCTCAACGGTTTTCGTTGACCCGGTTAACATCATCGTTATCGACGAAGATATGTTGTTTGCGGACTACATGGAGCAATGGTTATCCGACATGGAGGTTAACGTCGATCCGCTCACATACTCCGGCTATTCCGATGTGGTTACTCGAAACATCGTTCCGTATTTCCGCGAAAAAGGAATTACTTTACAAGGGTTGACTGGTAAAGACTTAAAAGATTATTACAAGTACGAACGACTTGGAAGTGAAGCGGAGGGGCGGAAACCGAAGAAAGGTACTACTGTAACGAGGTACCACGCGAACATTCATAAAGCTCTTGAAGATGCTGTTGAGGACGGATTGCTTGACGCCAATGTTGCGCATAAAAAACGTCCTAAATCAGATAAATTCGTCGGTGACTTCTATCTCGCAGATGAAGCGACGGAGCTTCTCGAAGTTGCTGTTGGCACTAAGTTAGAGATTGCGGTATTATTTGGATTGTTCTACGGATTGCGTCGGAGTGAAATTGTCGGACTGAAATGGCAAAACATAGATTTTCTAAACAACAGCATTACGATTGCACACACTATTACGCAATATCGCAAAAACGGTAAAACTCTCATTAACGCAAAGGATAGAACAAAAAACAAGTCGAGCTTGCGTTCGCTCCCACTCGTTCCATATGTCAAGGAACGTCTGCTTGTGCTTCGTGAGGCGCAGCAAGAAGCAAAGCTAGTGCTCAAGTCGTATTATCATACAGAGCATGAAGCTTATGTATACCTTGATGAAGTGGGGTTACGGATAAAGCCTTCGTACATAACTGAATCATTTCCGCGCCTGCTAAAGCGACATGGGCTAAGAAAAATCCGATTTCATGATACCCGGCATTCATGCGCGAGTCTGCTTCTGAAAAGTGGTGTGTCCCTAAAGCATATACAAGAATGGCTCGGGCATAGCGATATAGCGACAACCGCAAATATTTACGCGCATCTTGATATTGGCTCGTCAAAGCTACAGACAGCGGCGTGTATGACGAACGGATTACTCGGATTGGCAAAAGAAAAGCCCATACTTGCAATCGAAGTTGCAAGTATGGGAAATTCTGTGGCGGAGGAGGTGGGATTCGAACCCACGTGGGAGTTGCCCCCCAAACTGATTTCGAATCAGCCCCGTTATGACCACTTCGATACTCCTCCGTATTGAAAAAAAGCGCATTGTCTTCCGTAAAATTCCAAGTACCATTTGGAAGTTCAGCGGAAATAGGAAAGATGAGAGGAAAGAAAACTGAAAACACGCAAAACCGACACTTAGCACGACGTAGTAATTGCAATGGGTTGAGGTCAATCGCAGGGGACAAACACAATAGTATTTCGAGTCAGCCCCGTTATGACCACTTCGATACCTCTCCGTATTGCGTCGGCATCGCCGACACTTGATTGCGCAACGGCTATTATACAGCACCGAGCGCGCTTTGTCAAGAGCGATTTCGCGATATTGTGGTATGTATCGCGCCATGGCAATAGCGTGGGGCGGTTGCGCGTACGTCACTTGCAAGCAGATAGCAGCCAGGCGGGCTCTGTAGCAGAATGTTCGTAGTCCGAGAACTGCGTTAACGAGGCAGGATGTCCTCATCGCACCGCCGTTCCCTCGTCCAATCCCCGTCATTGCGAGCACGATACGTGCGCGGCAACGCGGGCATCCCACATCCAACGGGGTGCCGCGGGACGGTAAACCCGTCCCATGCGGGGGGGCGATGCAACCGCGTGCGATTCGTGCATCTTAACCACTGCCCACCCTGCGCCGAGCGACGGCGCGGCAGCTCAGCAGCTCCGGCTATCGCCGCTAATGTCGTGGTAAATCTCGCGCAGTAGCGCGTCAATTTTGCCGTGCTCTTTGCTCTCGATGAGCTTTCCGAGCGAGCCCTCAACGAAGTTGATACGCAGATGGTGCATTCCTTTTGTGAGCGCAAAAATATCGTCAAAAACGGCTTTTTCGCTCGCGGTGAGCGGCCGCTCGCTTGCGTATCCGTCGCAATATGCGTCGAACAAGCTCCGCTTGTCGCGCTCGGTCACGGTTTCCGCTGTGTAGTTCTTGCGCGAATGGTACGCGGTGTAAAAGCCGTGCACCATCATATCATACACGAGCACTCCGTTGCCGGCGTTGTTGTAATCGAATACGCCCAACTCGCCGTCGTTGTACGTCAGATTGTACACGCACGTGTCGCCCTGCAACGCGTAGCACGGCAAGCTCTCCCACACGGCTCTTATGCGCTCCATTTTCGCCTCGTATGCCGCGCAAATTCGGTCAAACATTTCCTTGTTTATGAAGCCCTCGTTGCCGAACCACTGAAAAGCGCGGTATCCGCTGAATTCGTTGTGCCCGATAAGATTGTACAGCGTATCTGCGCTCAGATGGAGGCTGTTCTGCGCCGAAATGCGATGCATTTGTCCCGTTAGCCGCCCGATTTTGTGTATGGCGTTCGCGTCTATGCGGAAGTTCCCCGCTTTGCCGATATAGTCCTCAACGGTTAGGTCGAAATCCAAGCTGGCGAGCCGATAAGCGGTGCAATACGCGTCGCCGCTTTTGTATTTCTTGGCGGTAGCAACGCCGTGTTCTCGCAGATACTCTGCGAAAATGCTCTGCTCCTCGGTTTTCACACGCGGGTAGTCCTCTTGGCGGATGAAGCGAACGACGTAGGTTTTGCCGTTCGACACATCTGCGCGCAGTATGAACTTGCCCTCTGATTCCTCCTCGTCGAAGTCGTTCTGAAAAAACGAAAAATCCGTGACCTCGGCGGAAAGCCCGAACATGGTCAGCGCATTTACGATGTCTTTTGCGGTTACATTCATTTTGTATGCCTCGTTTATCGTTATTGTTGCCGCGCGATGGGGGTGGTTGCAACCAACGCACATCAACAAGGGCGGCAAAAGCCGCCCTTGTGTTGGTTTATGCGTCTCCGCGACTATTCGCCGTACTTTTCGGCGAGGTAGATGAACGCGCCGGAGGCCCATGCGCTCCAGAACAGACCCTTTTCGCCGAACGCGGTCAACGTGCGGTCCTCGTTGCCGGTCAGGGCGTTGTGGATGTGGAAGAAGCCCTTGTCGCGCAGCATCGCGCAGTATTTACGCGATACGCTCTTGGCGAGGTCGGAGCGACCGACGGCTTCGAGCGCGAGTGCCATCCAGAAACTTGACGGCACGATGACGCTGCCCTGCGTGAAACCGTGGAAGAAGTAGTCGGAGTCAAGAGTTTCCGTCGCGAGGCCGTACGGCGTGTCAAAATGGTTCTCGGCGAACATAAATTCGATGGATTTGTCGATGATTTCCTGCGGCAAACGGTCGCCGAGGAGGAGCGTGAAGTACAGCGAGATGGTGTGCGAATCGGACTTCTCGCCCGTTTTTGCGTTGAACGCGAACCACTCGGTGCCGTTCCAGAATTTCTCAACCGTCAGTGCGGTGAGAGCCTTTGCGTCGGCCTCCCACTTGGCGCAGATGGCTTCGTCTTTGCCGAGGTCGCGGCCGAGGCGCGCCAGCGCGTCCATTTGCAGAATAACGAGCGCGTTCAGGTCGGGCGAGGCGCACGGGAAACCGATGTTGAAGTACGGCGCGTCCTCCCAGCCCGTCTCAAGCAGTGCCGCGAACTCAACGACGCCGTCGCCGTCCACATCGTGCGTTTTCGTCCAGAAATCAGTCCACTTTTTGAGACCGTCCCAGACCCATTCCTTCTCGGCAACGTAGAACTGCGCCATGTCAAGGTTGTCCATCAGCCACAGCAGTGCCGCGCCATGAACGGGGGGCTTTAGGCCGATGCCGGGGACTTCCTCATACGTGAGGCTGTCCGTCATTTTGCCATCGGCGTCCATATGGTGGAAGCCGGAGCAGAAAATATCCCACGCAATCGCGGGCGTTTTGGCGTGCGCAATCGCTTGTAGCGGCTGCTGCCAGACGAATGCACCCTCAAAAATGCTGTGAATCATCTTGACCATGCGGCGCTTGTACGCGCTTTCGCCGTCGGGCAAAACAGTCATAGACCAGTTCTGCCACAGTGCTTGCAGGCGTGCGGGCTCAAACTCGGCGGGGAGCTGCGGGCAAATCGCCTCGCAGTATCCGTCGAAGTCGGCGGTGACGTCGGCGAGACCCTCGGCGTACGTCGGATACGCAGCGCGCACAGTCGGCTCACCAACGAAGAAATCCTCAAGCGCGAGCGTAATTTTGCCGTTCGCGTCGGGGCGGATTTCGGTGTACTCGGAGTTTTGGAACAGCGCACCGTCAACGGCGGTGCCGAACAGCTTAGACGTTTTCAGGTCGAAAACGGCGCTGTCGACGGCCTCAAGCGGCGTCGCGGGTTCGGGGTCGAGCCACCACGAGATGGTTTTCTGCACCGTCAGGCGCAGCGTGAGCCCGTCCGTGCCCTGCGCGAGGACGAGCTTGCGCTCGGCGAACACAAAGCGAACCTCGCCGTAGCGCGATTGCAGCATGACCTCGTACGGCGTGGTGGAGATGACGGACGGAACGGGGTGACCGTCGCGCACGAGCTGGATTTTGATGATGCGGAAGCCGTTGTTTGCGTTGAAATCGGTAATCGGCGCGAGGCGGCTTGAGCAAAGCCAGAGGTTGCTTTTACCGTAAAGGTCCTCGCCCTGATTGTCGTTAGCGAACGCTAAGAACGAGCCGCACCGCGAGTACGGAGCGTCGAGCAGGTCTACGAATTTTGTGCTTTTTAACATAATGTTACCCTCCGGAGTTATAAAATTTGGTTATTACTCTAATGATACCATGTTTGCGGCGCGTTGGCAAGTGTTATTTGCGGCAAGTAAAACCTTGACTAAACAGGGTGCGCAGTATATAATCAAAAAATACGATAAATGCAAAAAGGGAGATTATTATGCAGAAAATGCAGTGCGAGCTGTGCGACAGCATAGATATTGTTAAAGAGGACACGGGGTTATACCGCTGTCAGCACTGCGGTTGCCAATATACGCAGGAGCAGGCGCGCGCGATGATTTCCGGCGTTGTTGAGCTTGTTAAGGGAACTGCAGAACTTGAGCGGCAAATGCAAAATGCAGAGACACAGATGAAGCTCGGCGAAATTGACAAGGCGATGAGAATTTATCAGCAATTATCGGAGGAATATCCGCACGAATATCGTGTGTGGTGGGCGATGGTATTGTGTAAAGAAACGATGTTAGCGATGCGAAACCTATTAACCGCCGACGAATTAAAATACGAGAAATATGCGGAAACAGAATTTTCAAAAGCGCAGGCTACCTGCGGGGACGCAAACGAAAAAGCGCGAATGCAACGCCACTGGGAAGCGTTGCAACAAAATTGGAAAGGACTACAGAGCGCAACAATTACGGGAATTAGAGACGGAAGCGTAGATTTTTCGTTGGGGATTTCCGGGTATGCGAACAGCCTAAGTGCGGAGCGTACTAATATACCTCGGGATTTATACGATGAAGGTATAGCTAATGCTAAAATCGCAACTGGTAAAGGATATGCCTATGGCACCGGGAAGTGGGAACTTCATTCCAAAAATTCAGACCGAGGCGAGATAGTATTCTTGCTTGGGAGGACTATTGCTTATTATACCAGTCACGATAGCGTACCCTACATAGAAAGTGCAAGGCTTGAAGAAGCATATCCTTTCTCAGCCGCCTACATGAAAAAGATTACAGACGGCATTGCCGAGTACACTAAAGAGCGCGCGATTGCGAAAAAAATAAACGCGGCAGACAGGCGCAAATACGAAAAAGAGCAGGTAAAACGAGGATATTGCCCCTCCTGCTATAGCTTTCTGAAAAAAACGATAACCGGCAAATGCAAAAAGTGCGGTTGGAAATTGTAGACAAACCACAAAAAGCCCGCCCGCACCGAAAGGTGCGGGCGGGTGCTTGCTTACTCACAAATATCCTATTCCACATCCACCATTTCCGGCAGCACAAAACCATCGTTCAACGTGACGGGTGCGCCCGGCTCCTTCATTCGCCGCAGAATTGAGATGCCGAACGGCAAGGAGACGAGGAACGTGCAGAAATCCGCAATCGGATTCGCCATCTGAATGCCGCGTACGCCGAGCAGCGGCACTGCAATCAGGATAAACGGAATCTGGAAAAAGCCTTGCCGCGCAAAGCTCAGTATGCTCGCGGGGAGCGCTTGCCCCGTCGTTTGCAGCGTAGTATTCGTCAGCACAATCCAGCTCATAAACGGCATTATGCACGCCGACACGCGCAGAATCGGCAGCGCCGTTTCGATAACCACCGGGTCGTCGCGGAAGAAGCTGATTACGCTCGGCGCGAAGATAAACAGGAAAACGGCACAAATCGTCAGCAGTATTGCCGAGATGGTCACGCAGAATCGGAAGCCCTTTTTCACGCGGTTGTACAGCTTTGCGCCGTAGCAGAAGCCGCAAACGGGCTGAAAGCCTTGGCCGAGGCCGAGCATCGTGGAGTTTGCCATCATGACGATGCGGTTGACGACGGCGACGGCGGCAATAACTGCGTCGCCGAACTCCTTTGCGGAGTTGTTGAGCGCAATCGTGGCAACCGACATAAGAGCTTGGCGCAGCAGGCTCGGCAGGCCGCCCTTGAAAATCTCGTAGAACCGCGCGCCGGTGAGGTTGAAATTCTTAATCGAAATGCGCACATTGCCCTTGCGCTGGCACCCGCTGAGCAGCAACAAAAACGCAACGAACTGCGAGAACGCCGTTGCAATCGCGGCGCCGGCGACACCTAGGTCGAAAACGTAAATCAGCAACGGATCGAGCGCGACGTTCAGCACCGCGCCGGAGACCATTCCGATGGCGGAAAACACTGCGCTGCCTTGGAATCGCAGCAAGTTGTTGAGCATCGTGGACGATACCATAAACGGCGCGGCGATTAGAATAAAGCGTATGTAGTCAACGGTGTATTCAAGGCTCGTTTCCGTTGCGCCGAGCGCGAGCGACAGCGGGCGAATGAAAATCGAGCCGAGGATAGCAATCAGCAGTCCGCCGCCGAACGCGAGGAAAAAGCCTGTCGCGGCCATTTGCTCGGCATCCTTCATGCGCTTTGCGCCGAGCGCGCGGGAGACGTAGTTGCCCGCGCCCTGTCCGAAGAAGAAGCCCGTGGCTTGGATAATCGCCATAATCGAGAGGCTGATGCCGACGGCGGCCGTTGCGGAGTTGCCGAGCTTGCCGACGAAGTACATGTCCGCAGAGTTGTAGAGTGCGGTGACGAGCATAATGAGAATCGTGGGAATCGCGAGGCTGACTATGAGTTTTTCTATGGGTGCGGTCGTCATTTTCAGAAACTTTGCTTCATCATTCATTGTATCATCTGTCCAATCTTAATTTTTACAATAACTATACTCCTTTTTTACATAAAATGCAACCATGTTTTATGTAGGGGTGTGCGTAGGGGGTGACGCACAGTGTTTGTAGGGGTCGCAGGTCTCGCGCAGCGAGACCTGCGACCCGTTGTTCCTTTGGCACTGCAAATCGCGCGACAGGGATTGGACGAGGGGATACGGTGAGCGAACGCGGTTCGCCCCTGCAACGCCCCCACGCTACCCACATAGGCTCGCGTAGCGCGACCCTACCCGCGTCCCGCGGCGATCTCCACCATGCGTTGGTGCGCGGCGTCGGGCTTGCCGTCGACATGTCGAATACAATTGGCGAAATACAGGTCAAAATGCCCGTCAAACCCGTTGTTCTTGATATACGAAATATCGTGCGGATAGAACGACATCGACGCGGCGATGCGGCGGCCGTCACACTCCGCAATTACGGCGCGCGGATTCCACGTGAAGCCGCCGAAAACGGCTTTCGCGGCGTTCGTGTCCGTCGTCGTCAACGGCTCGCAATCTGCGTGTCCGGCACCGACGGTGCGCTGAATCATGAAGCTCTTGCCCGTTGCAAAATCAGTGATTTTCATCACCTTGTTAATCGGCACGACGTACTGCGCCTCCGTCCACCAGTCGAGGTATTCGCCGTACTGCGGACCAGGCGTGGGCTTCACGGGAATCGTGTATTTTGCTATGCGCAGCTTTTGTCCGAGGTTTAGCTGCGAGCTCGTGTTCAGTCCGTTGTCGCTGAGCAGCTCCTGCATCGGAAGCCCGAATTGGAGCGCAACGTTCCACACAGTGTCGCCGGATATTACGGTGTACGTGTAGTACGTTTTACTCGGCGCGGCAGGTGCAGGCGCGGGAGTCGGCGTCGGGGCGGGCGTTGCGGCTCTGAGCGGCACCTTTAGCGTGTCGCCCGCGTAAATCATGTCGCCGCTAATGCCGTTGAGCGAGCGGAGAAATTCGATTTTCGTGCCGTACGCCTCGGCGATTTTGCCGAGCGTGTCGCCACGCGCGATTAGGTGCGTGCCGTAGACCTCACCATTCGGAGCGGCAGGCTCGGCGACTTTTAGGATTGCGCCCGCGAGAATCAGCGAGCTTTGCAGGTTGTTCAGCCGCCGCAGCTCGTCAATCGTCGTGGCGAACTTGCGCGAAATCGTCCACAGCGAGTCGCCGCTCTGCACCTTGTACGTTTGCGCAGAGGCGGACACGGAGACGAGCGAAAACGCCGCAAGCGCGGCCAATATTGTCGAAAAAATGCGTTTTTTCATTAGGTGAACCTCGTTTTTTACAAAGATTTCTGCGTCTATTTTCCCGCTCGCGCGGCAAAATATCAGCGGAACTTTTATGAAAACGAGGATTTGTCATGATTATCATGAAAAGATTAGCAGCAATCGCGCTGAGCGTCGCCGCCGCGCTCGCGCTTGCGACGACGGCACGCGCGTACGAGAGCATAACGTACCTCTACGGCGGCACGACAGACACGTATCTGCGGCGTATGGAGCGCGTTGGCGACTGCATCGACATCGTTTCGCCCGACTACTACGAGTGCGGCGACGACAGTGACATCATATACACAAAGCTCCCCGACCCGCTCTTAATCGCCGCGATGCACGACCGAAAAATCGAGGTCACGCCATTCGTATCGAACCACTGGAGCCGCGAGCGGGGTCGCAAAATGCTCGCTAACCGCGCCGCGAACGCCGAATGGCTCGCCGCGAGCGTGGAGAAATACGGTCTTGACGGGCTGGATATCGACATTCAGAACATCAACGAGACCGACCGCGAGGATTTCGTGGACTTCATCCGCCTTCTGCGCAACGCCTTACCCGAAACGGCGAGTCTCACGGTTTGCGTCGCGCCGAACCCATACTATACGAGCGTCGGTTGGCAGGGCGGCTACGACTACGCGCGGCTCGCGGAGCACTGCGACCACATATTTATGATGACGTACGACGAATCGTACGAGGGCGGCTCGCCGGGGCCCGTCGCGAGCTACGGTTTTATCAAAAAATCCATCGTATACGGACTGCAATACGTGCCGTCCGAAAAGCTGATGCTCGGCATTCCGTTTTACGGGCGGTACTGGGCAATAAAATCAGCAGAAGGTACTGCGGGCGTAACCGCCACAGGCGGTCACGCCTGGACATTGAACGATATTGAGCACCTGATTTCCGTCACGAACGCTGAAACGTGGTACGACGACGCAAAGGAGTGCGCCCGCGCCACGATAATCGTCGGCGAAAGCGACGACGTTAAGACATGGGGCGGACGCAAGGTAGCGGCCGGCACGTACGACGTTTGGTACGACGACGCGCGCAGCTACAAGCGTAAGCTATCACTCGTGCGGGAGTACGGTATTCGCGGCGCGGGCAGCTGGGCGTTGGGGCAGGAGTCCGCGTGGATGTGGGACAACTACGCCGCGTGGCTGAACGGGCTGCCGTTCAATGACATTGAAAACCACTGGGCGCAGAGCTATATCATCGGACTGCACGAGCGCGGCATCGTCAACGGAAAAACGCCTAAATCCTTTGCTCCGCAGTCGAGTTTAACACGTGCCGAGGCGACGGCATTGCTCGTGCGGCTCGCGGGCGTGGAAATCCTCGCGGGAGGCGACGCGGGTTTTGAGGACACGCGCGGACATTGGGCGGAGGCAACAATCGCGGCGGCGCGGAGCGTCGGGCTCGTTGCGGGGTTGTCTCCGACGCGCTTTGAGCCGAACCGCGCTGTCACGCGCGAGGAGTTCGCGGTGATGGCGGAGCGGTACACGAACATCGCGGATTCGCTTGACCTCACAGAGCGCATTTACTCCGACGTTTCGCCCACGGCGAACGCTTGGAGCAACGCAGCGATTGTGAAGCTCTCGGTCAACGGCGTGCTTGACGGCTACGGCGACGGCACGTTCCGCCCGCGCGGCACAATTACGCGCGCTGAGGCCGCGAAAGTGATTACGCTGCTCGGCGAACTGCCGACGCGCTTCGTTGACGGTCGCGTGCTGCCAAGCATTGATGAGGGCGCAGGGCCGCGGTAGGTGGCGTGCGGATAGGTGACAATTGCACAACACGCCGCGCCCACGAGGGCGCGGCGTGGGGCGTATGGCGCGATGCACGGGGTAATGCATGTTCGCTGTTGGATTCTTGTTGTCGCATTCGTAGGGGCTGCGCAGTGTCTCGCTACGCGAGCCACGTACGCGACACGTTGCGTTGCGCAGATCTGCGTGTTGCGCGAGGACAGCTCGGTGGATTCGGTGGCATAACTATAGCGGAGATAAACCATTCATTATACATCATCGCGACGAATACTACACCATGCAAACAACCCAAGAAAATCACCGCTGCGGCAAGTGAAATTCACTTTTTTGCGAATTGCATCCATCGGAATTTCGTGGTATATTCGCATAACGGTAGTGAATAAACATACACCAAAGAGCGAGCGCGACATGTACAAGAACACAGATATATACGATTACAACCCCGACGATATTGAGCTGATACCGGAGGTTCAGCGCGCCATGTCGGCGTGTGCAATCAACATCGCGCCGCGCGGAACCGTTAGGCTGAACGAACGGCTGTAATGCGAGGTGCGCAAGCACACGGAGACATTCGATTTAGGCTTTAATTTGAACAAAACCGACGCGCGCGTGATGCGGCTCTTCGTTACCGACACGCCGAATTACAGCTTCAAAAAGGTCGGTGTGCAGAGCGATGTCCGTTTGACGAAACACCTCGTTGAGAACGGGATTTGCGTTTGGGCTAACTGCATGATAGCACAGCAGCGAGAGCGCGTTCGTGCTCAATATCACGTCGGGGAAGTGTCGCAGCAGCTCAGTCAACGCATAATCGCGCAGTGCCGTCGTATGCGCCGCGTTTTGCGCGAGATTTGTAAACGTAATGCGCACAGCTTCGCCGAACGCGGCAATAAGTGCAACGCTTTCCGCGCCGGAGCGCAACTCGTTTTCCTGACCACCGCCGAATTGCCTCGCAAATCGGACTTCCCCGTTAGGCAGATTGTCCAAATCATGCGGCTCAATCGCGCCCTAATCCGTCGCGAAGTTGGGTGCCTGCGAAAGAGAACAACATTTCGCCGCACTCACAATGCACAAGTGTGCGCCGCTCGGTTTCCTCAAGGAGCAAAAAGCGAATGCCGTCCGCGTCGTCCCTCGACGGTTGCCGTCGATTTCGATTTTCGTGAAATATTCGCCGTCCGTCTCGTAAACCTCGGCGAGTATTCCGAGGTTTATGTTCAATTCATAATACAGATATTTGCCTACCCACGAATCCGGCGCACTATTTCATCCGCACTCGCAGGCGCGGAGTGGCAAGACACGCAAAAAAGCGCAAGGAAGGCAAGCGTCGGCATTGCTATCGCATACATGATTCTACTTTTTCTCAAAATAATCTCTATGTTACGGAAATTTTCTCACTGCTTTTTGTGGCTTTCATAATTTTGCCGCGCCTTGTCGCAAGCAAGGCTTGCTCTGCTGAGACATCGCCGACGCTCACGGTGTAATCAACTTACGGAAGGAAATTCGGCTTTGACGGATTTTCCCATGAACAAAAGACCGCTTAGCGGTCTTTTGTTCGTGGTGCGCGAGGGGGGACTCGAACCCCCACGTCCTTGCGAACACCGGCACCTGAAGCCGGCGAGTCTACCAATTCCACCACTCGCGCATATTCAATTTGCTCAACGTTCACGCTGCACTGCGCGCTTCCGATATGCTGCTCCGCACTGCGCGTTACACATGCCGCACGCCGAAGCGGGTGCCAACGATTAAGCAGTAGTCATTGTACCACCGCGCGGCGCGTCTGTCAAGACGTTTTCGCATACTTTTCGCAAATTCTCGGCGCGCCGCTTGACTTTTGCCGTCGCGGCGTGATAAAATGACAGGTACGGCATCGCGCGCGCACGCCGAAAGGCCGCAAAGCATGAAACCGTCGAGCGACGGCAAGGGCTAAAACGGCGCCCGTCCGCGCAAATCTACCCCCGCGCGGTATCGCCACAACGATGCCCACGCTCGCCGAGACGCGGCGCGAAAGACGTTACAATTCGCGGAAACGACCGCGTTTTGCGAAAATATTTGCTGCCTCGCTACTGCGGGGATTATGAAATGAGGTTACGCAATTGATTGAAGTTGCAAGCATAAAATTCAACGAAAACGGAAAAATATACTTTTTCGACCCGCAGGGCTTGACTGTAAACAAGGGCGACAACGTCGTTGTTGAAACGGCCAAGGGGCTCGAATACGGCAACTGCGTTTACGGCAACCACAACGTCAACGATACGCTCGTGGTACAGCCGCTGCGCCCCGTGGTGCGGCTGGCAACGCAGGCCGACAACGAGCGAAACGCCTACAACAAACAGCGCGACGTAGAGGCGTTCGACCGATGCCAAGAGAAGATTCTGGAGTTCGACCTGCCGATGAAGCTCGTGTCGGCGGAGCAGAATTTCGACGGCAGCGAGATACTGTTCTTCTTCACGTCCGATGGGCGCGTTGACTTCCGCGAGCTCGTCCGCCACCTCGCGACGCACTTCAAAACGCGCATAAATATGCGCCAAATCGGCGTGCGCGACGAGGCGAAGATGCTCGGCGGGCTCGGCGTTTGCGGCAAGCAATTCTGCTGCTCGCAATTCTTGACGGATTTCCACCCCGTTTCGATAAAAATGGCGAAAACGCAGGGACTTTCGCTCAATCCCGTGAAGATTTCCGGCACGTGCGGTCGCCTGATGTGCTGCCTGAAGTACGAGGAGGACGCGTATCAGGATCTCGTGAAGCGCGCGCCGAAGGTAGACGCGTTCGTCGAATCTCCGTCCGGCAAGGGCACCGTGACGAGCGTAAATCTGTTGCGCGGCACGGCGAAGGTTCGCCTTGAGGACGCCGGCGACACGACGCTCAAGGTGTTCCCCGTCGAGGAACTTGACGTGCTCGGCGGCAAGTCGCGCAGATTAGAGTACCAAGCGGCGAAGGCCGAGGGGCGTTTGGAGGAGGCGGGGTTCAAGCCGTCCGTAATCCGCGAGCCGGAGCCGCGTTTGCTCAACGATGCGC